>WNFA01000680.1_pt1 | contig 26989 bp, 20 predicted proteins | sample 5400481 | NCBI WGS metagenome assembly WNFA01 (sample SAMN13153340, study PRJNA577476) | soil metagenome | isolation source: 120 cm saprolite under Douglas fir tree site 2 hole 1 replicate 2 | place: USA:California | collected 2015-04-18 | reverse complement strand
ATGACTGGCCCATGACGACGTCTTTCTGCGTTGGATCCATGCCGTGGCAGTGCAGCTTGATGAAAAGCCAGTCGGGCCGCCCTTGTACGGTAATACGCGCCTGTTTCCAGAGCGCCAGACGGTGGAGGCTCATCGGATTTCGGCGGGTGATCGCGCTGGTTTCGAGCAACATCCCCGGCGAACGCAAGCCGCCTTTCCAGTCTCCCAGCAGTGGTCCCTGGACAATTACGGGAAACGTCTGCGGCGTGCGCCCAGCGGCCAGGTTGTTTCCTTGTCTGTGCGGAGCGGCTTGCTCCAGCGGCAGCGCGCACTCGTAGAGCGAGTTTATTTTGGTCGTCTGCGCAGGATGGTGGGGACCGGTGGGTAGAGTGAAGTCAGCGTAGCAGCCGGTTTCCGCGAGAACTTTCATCTCGGAATCAACGCCGCAGAAGCGTCCGCTCGCCGAGTTGGCGAGCGCGAAATTTCCATGTACGAATGCGTAGCGCGGCCGATCGGAGCCTTGTTCCATCGCGAGGCAGCGGTGGCGAAATGCGAGCTGGTCGCGAAATTCCGTCAGAACGTGCCGTGTGTTCTCGGCGGTATCTGGCTGCGCCATGCCGTGATGCAAATGAATCTCGACCTCGCCCCAACCAGCATGACAGTGATCGGCGAGCATCTGGAGCAGGCCTTCATCGTATTGCTCAGCGGGATAGAAGTAGGTATGGACGAAAGGCCGGCCATCGTGGTCTCGCCAGCGATCTACCGCCTCTGGATATTCGCGGCTCCAACTTTCCAGGCGGCGTTCCTGCTCGGAGCGTGACACTCGCTTCTGACCGCTTTCCGGATCAATCGCCGGCTCGAAGTGGTCCGCCATCGCGATCACCAGATGCAACGGCCCGCGCGGCGACGCGCCCAGAGCGCGCCACGCCGCCCTAGGCAGGACCTTGCTGGCGTAGGCAATTTTCTTCAGGAGACTCATCGTCGTCTTCAGTTTCGCGCCCCAGCATCGTTCAGGCACGCACGCCTAATTTATCCGCGCCGCAGAGGCTTGCGGCCTCGCACTGCAATCGAATACTCGCCGATGTGCATGTCCTCCATGCCCATCGCTTCATACCAGCTGAACACCTGCTCGTAAGTGTGCTTCGACTGATATCGCGGAGAGTACCAGTCAAAGGTGTCGAGCATGCGCGCTTCGGGATCTTTCTGCCGGTTGACCGGAAACACATGATGGACAGCGCCCGCCGCGGACCGTCCTACCACCGGCACGCGCCGTAGTCCCCGCTCAAGGTGGTAGAAGAATGGGACGGCAACTCTCAAGATGCCGTGCAGCGTTTCGGGCTTCATCTTATGTGTATAGCGCCGATAGAAATCGCTAAAGCGATACCACTTGTTGTATCCGCTATAGAGCCAGACAGCGAGGATTCCACCCGGCTTCAGATATTTGTCCAGCGCCTTCACGGCCGCTTCGCAATCGGGCGTGTGATGCAGAACACCCACGCTGTAAATGATGTCAAAGCTCTCCGGGGCAAATGGCAGCGAAAATACATCGGCCTGGAACGCTACGAAGTCGCGATCGACAAGGTTCTTGGCTGCAACCTCCGCTGCTGCGCTCAGGTCGATCCCCACCACGCGTGCTCCCCAGCGGGTAGCCACCTCGGCAAACCGGCCCATGCCGCAGCCCACGTCGAGGACCAGCTTGCCTTTCAGTTCCTCGGGGCGCAGAGCGGTCTTCATGCGGAAGTGGTGGTCCGACTCGCGCACTTCATCGTGGTCGAGCTGTGTCTTCTGATAACGATGCCATTGAAAACCGAAACTGGCAGCGTAATGTTGGGCGTCGACAAAACGGGCAATGCCCTGCACGTATGGGTAGGCGCGCTTGCACGCCGGGCAGAGGTAGCCGCCAGCCTTATCGCCCTCCAATTTCGAGCCGCAACTCAGGCAACGCAAAATCGCCTGCAGTTCAGCGGACAGGGGTGACTGCACCTGTTCTTCCGTAATCGGCATAGGTCTCCAGGAAATGACGCGGCTTCTTTGGCGGAGGGGACGCCGGTCCGGGTTGTGCTTCGAGTTCCCGCTCTTTCACGATCTGCAAAAGCGTCGCCGTAAACGCAACGGCAAAATAGGGGAAGAACTGATACGCCTCGGGCGCGAACAGCGCTCCCACAATGAATCCGATGAGTGAGCTGTGCAGCGCTCCTACAAACAGGACGATGTCGGTATCAAGATTTTTCGTTTTGAGGAGAATTTTCAGATTCTTGAACCCGCGCCCAAAAAACATCAGGTACAGGATCAGCGCTGGGATACCACCCTCCACGCAGATCTGGAGGTAGGTCATGTGCACTTCGTGCCAGATCCCGGAATAGGTCACAAAGTTGTTCACCCCAAGGCCCAGAATCGGATAGTGCTCAATGCCGTCGAGCGCCCGCAGCATGAGGTATTTGCGGTCCTCGTAAGATCCGTAGGCGGACTGCTCGGTGGAACTGTCGCCGGAAAGCGCTGTAAAGCGGTCATAGAGTTTGCCGCCGACCGTGGCCATAAGCACGATGCCCAAAAACACAGTCCCCGCGATCAGATAAAGACGCTTGCCTCGAATACCGAAGTGCCACAAGGTCACGGAGCCACAAATCACCAGGTCGATGAACCCGGCGCGAGAGGCAGTGAGGAAGAGGGCGGACATCATCCACAACATGCCAAACAGCCAAATGAGCTTCACAAAATTATTCTTGGCGGTGACAAAAAAGGCCAGGGCGAAGGGCAGTGAAAGCACGATGGCGAAGGCCAGATCGTTCGGGTTGGAATAGATACCGCCCAGAACGCCTTCCAGGCGCGGCATATCGTGGCCCTTGATGATAGAAATAATGCAAATGGCCACCACCGAAGCCGCCTGGATGAAGATAATCCGGCGCAGGCGATCAAAGGTCGTGATCAGCAGAAACGTCAGAGCCCAGGCAACGAACACCTTCGAAATATCAATGGTGCGGGAGACCGCGCCACCCTTCCAGATCGGAGAGAGAAAACCGCTGACATACAGCAGGCCGATCATGGCCAGCAGATATTTTCCTTCTTTGGGCAAGTCCTTGAAGGTCCGCTTGGTGCGCCCCAGACTGGAGAACAATCCCCACATTGCCAAGATGGCCGTAATCTTGGCAAGCGGGACGTACTTAAAGCCGGGAATCCAGTCCCCGGGCCGCGCGCAATACACGAAGAAGAAAGCTGCCAGCCAGAAGAAGGCGCCCTTGGTGGCGTCGACGACTGGGGCCATCTTTCGCCGGCCCAGGATGTCCGTCTCCACTACCGTTCCGTTGTCGCCGATTGCCACAAACCCTCTTTTCTCTTTATGCCGTGCGCGCAGGGACTGCGCCCATCTTCCCATTCTTTCGTTCCACTGCCGACCTCAAGACTTCCTGGAAGCGCTCGCCGATCGCCGGCCAGTCGCACCGCGAAGCTGTTTCCGCGGCTGCCCGCTCGTAGCGCCGTCGAAGTTCGCGGTCGCGGAGCAGCATGATGACTGCCTGCGCGAAAGAGCGGGCATCGTCGGCCAGCATGATGTCACGGCCATGATGAACATCCAGTCCTTCGGCGCCGACGTTTGTCGAAACGACCGCTTTCGCCGTCGCCATGGCTTCGTAGATCTTCAAACGAGTTCCGCCGCCGATCCGCAAGGGTACGATCACCACTGCAGACTCGCGCAGGTGGTCCACCACCGAGGGTACGCGTCCTGTAACTTCAATCGACTCTGACGCCCATCTCTTCACTCGCCGGTCGGGATTCCGTCCCACGATCCGGAGCCTTGCCTCCCGTACTTCGGCCTTGATGGCCGGCCAAATCTCGCTGGCGAAGTATTCCACGCCGTCTATGTTGGGCTCCCAGTCCATCGCACCGACAAACGTGACCACTGGGCCGGCCTCGGGCGCCGCCGGATCGGGACAGTATTCGCCCAGATCCACTCCCGTTGGCACGACCGTGACCTCCCCTCCATCCACCCATTGAGTCATGAGTGCACGATCTCTTTCGGAAACCGCAACTACGTGATGGAACTTGCGCACTTCGATCTGTTCATAGCGCTGCATCTTACGGAATTCCATCCCGTACATCATCTTCTTCAGCGGATTACCGGCCGTCGCGGCATGCCGCCGCCAGATCTCGCTCTCCACATTGTGCTGAAACAGCACGCAGGGGATGTTCAGGCGCCCGGGAAAATTCACAGCCGCATCCAAGAAGTCGCACACCGCCACATCAAAGCGTTGCTCGCGGAACCAGGCACGCAACTGGTCCTGCACCTCAAAGCTGGCAAACCGGCTCACCGCGTAAGGCGGCTGCGAATTCAAATGGGCCAGATAGTCCAAGCCGCGCGAAATTCCCGAGAGTTCCCGCTTACCGGTAAAGACTGCGACTGACCCAGGCAGGCGCTGCTGCAACTCGCGTTCGTATCCCTTGTCCGCCTTACCGCCGTAGTACGAGTAGAACGTGAGCTCATGCCGCGACGCCAGATGCCGCAGGATGTGGTACGTGCGGATGTTGCCCCCGCTCTCGACGGGCAGGAGCTTGTCGGCTTTGACCCAGAGGATTCGCATAACGACGGCTCAGCGGGCCCAGACCGCCTTTCTCCCTGTCACAAAGTTGACAAAAGCCACGAAGGCGGCCGAATTCAACACGACAAAGGTGCGCGCAGCATCCGCGACTCGCGACAAGGGCCCGATCTTAACGCCGACCATCGCTAGCAAGCTCAGTCCATAGAATGCAAGCTGTGCGACGAGTGCGGCGCGATACCACGGTTGCGGCAAAAAGAGCGACGCTAGTAGCAGCGCCACCAATGCGAACGGTACGATCAAGCGGGAAAGCTTGTGGCTGACGAACTCGAATCGAATCGGATTCTGGGAACTCAGCAGCCAAGGGGCCAGTTGCAAGAGCTGATAGTTCCCACTGAGAGTACGAACTTTCCGGGAAAATTCGCGGCTTTCTCCCAAGTCCGGCGAGTCCCAAGCACGGGCGCGGGAATCGAACACCACGCGCGCTCCTTTTCGCAGAACCTCCATCGGGAGCAACACATCATCGAGGATGGTTCCGCCGGGCAAGGGTTCGAGCAGGTCCCGGCGCGCGCAGTAGAGCGCCCCGGTGGCGCCGGCGACTGACCCGGAAGCCGACTCCAGTTCGCGAATCCTCTTTTCAACGCGCCAGTACAAGCCCATACCCTTTTCCGTCTCTCCGCTCGCTGGATCGCCCAGCATCAATTCGCCACTCACACAGCCGACCGCAGGATCGGCGAAATTCTCGACCAGCAACCGCAACGCCGGGGGTTCGATCGCCTGGCGCGCGTCAGTAAATAGCAGAATCTCTCCGCTAGCCAGCTTGATCGCATCATTTAAGCCCAACGCTTTCCCCTGTGACTCCGGTTTCAGAAGAGTCCGCACGCGAGACTTTGCGTCATATTCCTTGAGTATTGCCGTGGTGCGATCAGTTGATCCGTCAGAGACCACCACCACTTGCATCTTCTCCGGGGGATAATCGAGCGTCAGCAAGTTTTCGAGCTTGCGGGCGATCACTGCCTCTTCATTCCGAACCACCATGACCGCCGATACTGCCGGCTGCACCGCTCCGCGCCGCACCGGACGCGGCGCCCATCGGCTGCGCAGCCACAGCCAACCCGCATACCCTACGTAAGCGTAACCGATGGTCGCAGCCGCAATCCAGAACACCCATTTCATTGCGCGCCCCGGCGCAGCAAGACAGTCTTGATGGTCTGAAACATGATCAGCAGGTCCAGCCCAATCGAAGCGTTCTTGATGTAGAACAGGTCGTACTGGAGTTTCTCGCGCGCATCTTGCACCGTGCTGCCATACTTGTACCTAATCTGCGCCCATCCCGTCAGACCCGGACGCACCATGTGCCGCACGCCGTAATACGGAATCTCCTTCGAAAGCGACTCCACGAACTCGGGACGCTCGGGACGCGGTCCCACGAATGCCATGTCGCCCTTGAGGACGCACCACAATTGCGGAATCTCATCCAGCCGGGAAGAACGCAGAAACCGACCCACGCGCGTGATGCGGGGGTCGTGCACGCCCGCCCACTGCGGACCGTTCGCCGCCTCTGCATCCTGGCGCATGGTTCGGAATTTTATGACCTTGAAAACGCGTCCGCCCTTCCCCACCCGCCGCTGCGTGTAGAAAACGGGCCCCTCGGAATCGAGCTTGATGACCAGCATTACCAGGGGCCACAAAGGCGCAGTCAAGATGAGGACGAACATCGAGATCACGATCGACAACGCGCGGCGAAGGACGATAAACGTAGAGCTGCGGCGGAAACCCTCAGCAAATATCAGCCAACTCGGGTAAAGATTCTCGACCTCGATTTTCCCTGACATCTTCTCCAGCCAGGAGGTCGCCTCTTCGATCTTCACTCCCCGCATGCGCAGGTCGAGCAACTCCCGCATGGGAATGGTGCCACGTCGATCCGGCATGGCGACGATCACGCGGTGCACCCTCTGTCGATTGACGATTTCCAGCAAGTGCGCGGCCACCGACTCGCGCGTCACTGCGCCTTCCAGTTTGCCGGTCCAGCTGGCAACCTCGACACCCAGTTCTGGATTCTGCCGTAAGCCCTGCACCAGACGTTGCGCTCTCTCGCCCGTTCCCAGTACGTAGATGCGCTCTACCAGAATGGGCAACTGCACCAGCCAGGCGAAGCCCATGCGCCATCCAATCAGAGCGACGGTCAGAATCAGCAGACCCAGCTCCGAGGATCCGCTCCCGAGCAGATAATTGGGCCGGATGAGGCTCACGGCTGCCAGGACAAAGGCCAGCAGCCCCGGCACCAGCAACAAGCGGAAGTAAAGTTCACCCTTGGTGTTGAGGCGGGCGGTATCGTAGAGATCGAACCAATAGGAACATAGCAATACCAGGACTGTAACCACGAGGATTTTGACGTACCCACCTTCGTAGTTCAGTACCAGGTAACTGTCTTCCCGGAGTTCGAGCACTGTCGCAAGCAGGAACGAGGTCCATACGATGAGCGCCTCTCCCACCAGCAGGATGAGTGTGCGAACCGGGTAATAGACTTTGAAGAGCCGGATCACCTATTCCCTCGGTTCGTCTTACGCGAGGCTTACTGCCTCGCCGTAGTAATACTTCGACTGCGGAAGCTGGTCGTCGGGAATACCGTTGAGCACCACCCCGAGCAGCAGTTTGTCCTGGAACTCTTCCCGGGCCCGCCGGGCCAGATCCGAGGGCGTCACATTGGAACGCACAACCATCAGCACACCCTCGCAGAAATTGGCCAGCAGCGTGGAATCCGCTACCGGAATCACCGGCGGCGTGTCCAAGATGATCCAGTCGAACAACGGTTCGACGCGCTGCAAGAAAAGCTTCAGCCGGCCGTTGGCCAGCAGTTCTGGGGCACCCGTGACCTGGCGTCCGGCAGGCACGAAGAAGAGATTCTCCATAGGCCCGCGCTGCATGATTGCGAACTCGTCGCATTCTCCGAGCAGATAGTCGGACAGTCCAGGCGTCTGACTCGCGCCCAGATGGCGGTGCATGCCGGGACTGCGCAGGTCGGCATCGATCACCAGAGCGCGGCGTCCGTGCTGACGCACAATGACCTGCGCCAGGTTGGCGGCGACAAACGACTTGCCCTCCTTGGGCAGCGCGCTCGTCACCATCAGCCGCTTCAAAGGCAGCTTCTCCCGGATCTGATAAAGGCGGGAACGCAGGGTACGAAATTCTTCCGCCCCCTTCCGATTCTCGTCCTCATGGAAGAACAGCATGGTGCGCGTGTCAGGACTCCAACGCGTCACCGGACAGCGCGCCAGCAGCGTTTCGTAACTGAATGCCGACGATTGCATGGCCGGCATTACGGCGGTCTGCGTATGTGCGTGCTCGGGCATGCTCACCGACTGTAGTTCCGGCTGCTCCAAGGCAGGCTCAACGTGTCCCCCCAGCGAAGTTGCTCGTTCCTGTTCGGCTCGTTTCAAAGCGTCATGGATTCGGCTCATAGTTTCCTCTCTTTGGGGAGATCTTGTTCGGATTGGCGAAGCTTGTCAGCTAGTGTCGCCAGCGTACGCAGTGCTTCTACTAAGTCAAACCTTTCCGGTGACGTCAAAGGAACAACTGGCGTGACCGCTCCGGCAGTTGTGCCGTCGCTCAGGTCGAAATCCCTGGCGACAGCGTCCACAATCTCGGCAGCGACAGTCTTTTTCTGGTCTACGAACGCGCTCACCAGGCAGTGTTCACATAACAGGTTGATCACGCGCGGGACCCCGATTGAGTAGCGATAGAGTGCCGATACCGCGTCGGGCTCGAAGATCAACTCGCCGTTGGAGCCGGCGATGCGCAGGCGCTGCGTGATGTAGGACTTGGTTTCGTCGAGATTGAAGGGGTGCGTCTTGGCGCGCAGTGTGAGCCGCTGACGCAGCTGCCGCAACTGGGGCTGCTTCAGGCGCTGTTCCAGTTCCGGCTGCCCCACCAGGACGATTTGCAGCAGTTTCTCAGTGAAGGTCTCCAGGTTGGTCAGCATCCGGATTTCTTCCAGCACTTCATCCGACAGGTTCTGCGCCTCGTCCACGATCAGCACGGCGGTTTCGCCGGCGCGGTAGCGGTCGAGCAGCGAGTTATAAAGGCGCTGCAACACCTGGCTTTTGGATTTCGAATCGCAGGGGATGCCAAAATCCGCCATCATGAAGTCCAGAAATTGCGGCACGTCCAGGCGGGAGTTGAAGATGAACGCGGTCGCCACCTGCTGCAACCGCAGCCACTCCAGCAGCTTGTTGATCAACGTCGTCTTGCCGGTGCCCACCTCGCCGGTCAGCAGCACGAACCCTTTGCGGCTCTGGATGCCGTAAGTCAGGCACGCCAGCGCCTCTTCCGTGTGCCGCGTCAGATACAGGTAACGCGGATCCGGATTGACGTTGAACGGGTTGGCCCGAAGTCCAAAAAACTCTTTATACATACGTTTGCCTTAGACCTCGATCTTCTCCCGATCTCTGGCGGCACCGTTCCCGCGTCCCCAGAAATGTCGCCGTCCATTGGCGTTGGTCACAACTGGCTCCTCCTCGGCCACCCACGGAACAGAGACCAGCAGTGGGAGGTCCATAGCCGCCGCTGCATCTTTTTCAGTGCGGATCGACCGGTCGCGGATTTCCAGCCAGATTGCGATAGCAATGCCTAGGGCAAGACCCGCGCCCAGGCCGCCGCCCGCAAACAGCAGGCGGTTGGGAAAGCTCGGAGAATCGGGCAAGCCGGCAGGATTCAGGACGTGCATTTGCTCGCCCTGCTGCTGGCTTTCCATATTTGCAGCCAGTTCCGAGGAACTCTTTTTGGTCAAGAGATCGCGATAGAGGTTCTGGGCGTTATCGTAGTCGCGGGTCAGCAGCTTGTATTGTTCTTCGATGCCGGGACTCATCGCGGTACGGTTCTGGTAGACCTGGATCTGGCTCTGAAGCCTCTTCTGATCACCAGTCGCTTGTGTAATCACATTCTCGTACTGATGAATCTGGAGACGGAGCTGCCGGATCTCAGGCGGCTCGGAAGCATTCGCCTTTTGGGTTGTGTCGGTCGCATCGCTGGCCGCAGCGTTGACTTCGGCCAGTTTCTTCTTCACTTCTTTAATGTCGGCTTTGGTCTTAATGACGTCCGGATGATCTTCGGTGTAGCGCGCCTGAAGTTGCATCAGCTGCGCTTGCAGGATGTTCAGCTGCTGCTCGAGGGTCTGAGGGTTGGTGCTGGATTGCGTACTCTTCCAGGCAGATATCTGCTGCGCGAGCAAACTCTCGGTATAGGCCTTGTCCTGCTGCGCACGATTCAGAGTCTGGGTGGTGGCATCGAGCTGCGTGTTCATGGACATCAGGATGCGCCCGTTGTTCTCGGCATCGCCCGGGAGTTGCCCCATGTACTGTCTCTTGAAGGCAGCCAGCTTGGAATCCTGTTCGTCCAGGGTGCGCTTGGCGTCGTCCAGTTGACGGCCCAGAAAATCAGTCGTGCCTTGCGCAACCAGGGACCGTGTCCTCAGGTTCTCTTCCACCAGCAATCCGGTGAGTTCGTTACAGATCTGCTGTGCCCGGCGTGGGCTGCTGGAACTGAAGTTGACGTAAAACCCGGGTAGCGCGGAGCCGCCACTGGCCGGCTTCTTCGTTTTGGTCTTCTTGGAGGATCCCGACGACGAAGAAGCGCCCGCGGCAGCCGAGATATCGGTGATGACGGGTTCTACTGTCATATTCGCACGGATTTCCTGGATGAGCGCCGATACTTCGTCCGGCTTGGCGATCCCCAGGCGTTCGATCATCGGTCGCAGGCGATTTCCGGCCAACACCTGCTGTTGCATGGTCGCCAGGCGCTGCGTGAAATCCGAGGTAATAACGGGCTGCACGTAGTTGTCAGGAACCTTCTGCCCTTCCACCAGCACCAGCGACTGTGAAGAATACTTAGGGGGAAAGGCATAGGACACCAGGAAGCCGGCCAGCGGAGCCAGTAGCGCCGGGATCAGAATGACCTTCAGGCGGCGCCGTACCATCGCCAGATAGTCGTCCATCGTCAATTCGCGATTCTCAATCATGCTGTTCACCATTCCGGCCGCTCAGCGGCCCAGAGTTAGTCAAGCCGACTTGGCCGGGGATGCCACTCCACGCCAATCGTAGCCATGTGCCGTTCCGAACTTCGACCGCAGACGTCGCAGCCCGAGCTGTCGAAACTCAAGTCGTTAAATCTATAGGCAGCGAACGCGGAGTATTCACGCCCCAGATGCTTACGCAGCAGCACCCGCGCAAACCCATGGTTGAAAGTGTTCCCGCCCTCTCCACCGACGCCCTGGGGTTGGAGACGAGTGTTGTGGGAGTATCCGAAGTCGAGGTAAACCTCCCAGGTACGCGCCAGCGGACGGGTCACGCCGAGCCGCGCTGCCTGAGTGTCGGCGCCCGCAAAGAAACCGGAACCGGCGGTCGTGAATTTCTCGTAAGTTGCCGCAATCGACGTTCTCGTAAATCGGTAGCGGAGAACGGCTCTGCCGTTCACTGTCCAGCGGGAGATATCGATCCCCGGCGGGGGGATCTCGATGAGGATGTGCTGCGGGCCGATGCCGGCAATCAGAGTCATCCTTCCGCTGATGGTGTGACTCCAGCGAAAATTCGCGATCTGCGCGTCAAGCTGGCCGCCCACATCCTGGGGAAACCGGAATTGCTGGAACCCATAGACCGCAGCCACTTGATCCCGGCGGCCCAGCATGTAACTGTATCCGGCTTCCACCATGAGCTTGTCGCTATTGATCAGGAGGTCCTTGTTATCGAAGAAATGGGCATTGCTAAAGCCGGTAGCTAGAGTGATCGCGGAGCGCGGTGTCAGGCTTTGCACGACATCCGCAAAAGCGCTGTTCGAGAGTCTGGGAGTAAGTCCGACGGAACCGAATTCCCCGTTTCCGAAAAAGTGACTACCCGGCAATCCTCCACCCGCAAGACCGGACGCGCCGCCACCAGTGGCGATACCGAGCCCGGGGTTACCTCCGAAAGCACCCACGCTGAACGAGCCTTCCGGCAGGTAGCTGAAGGAATCGCGCAGCGTCAGACGTCCAGTGCGCCAACGCGTCACGCCCATGACTCCCAAGGCGTGCAGCTGGCTCACATCGCGAGTCGCGTTGGAGTAGAAAGCTCCGCCACCGACATACTCGGCAAAAAGATCGGTCTTCGCGTAAAAGCGCTGCAAGTCGAGAGCGCCCAGAAGGTGGGTCACAGAACTTATTCCCTGTCGGTCCAATTCGTTGCTGGCGTTGGTATCGGCAGTCTCACTTAAAGACAGACCGTACGAAACGAAGCTGCGCGAAGCGCTGCGCATCTCCAGTCCGGCCTCGTCCAATCCCGAGATCGGCGGATTGTCCGGGTCCAGGATCGGCGCCGTCTGCCCGAGCGCGGGCGCTGGCCCGGTACGTTCGGAAGATGGATCGTTTTGGGCGGCAGCGAACAGGCTGATTCCCAGAACCATGAACAGCACCCGAATTTTCTGTCTAGTGGCCATGTTCATTGAGCGTAAATCGACTCCGCGACAACGGATCTGTTACGGGACAACAATCGTGTCTCCCGGTTGCAGAATGTAGTTCTGTTCCATTTGCTCGCCCTTGACCAGCTTGCGATAGTTCACAGGAAGCTTCTGCTGCTTGCCGTTTTGTATGCGCATTACGTAGATTTTCTTGGTATTGGCGAACTGCGTCATTCCAGCACTGGACAGCGCTTGGAGAACGGTCATATTCGGCATCATGGGGACCGCGCCGGTGTGCCCCACTTCGCCAACCATGAAGATCCGCTTGCTGTTGATCTGGGTCACGACCACCGTGACGCGCGGGCTGGCGACGTACTTTTTGAGCTTCTCGGTCAGGGAATCAGCCAACTGCATAGGCGTCAGGCCAGCGGCCTCCACATCGTTGAGCAGGGGCAGTGAAATCTTTCCATCGGGCCGCACCGGCAGCGTGGCCGTCAGGTCTGCCTCTTTCCATACCGCGACGTGCAACACGTCCTCAGGGCCGATCACATAATCCGGCCCCGCCGCACTCATGGAAGGCGCGGGAGCCGTCGCATCGGAAGCGGAACTGCCGGCGGGCTGAGCAGGCGCCGCATTCTGCGCCCAAGCCAGGCCGTTGATTACCAGCAGTGCCACCACCGCTGCTCTCCAAGTTCGCTTCATATCTTTTCCTCTACCCTTTCTCTTTAATCTCTTATGCGAATCTCTTATGCACCGTATTCTTGGTATCCGATCTGTTTGAGCTTGTAGAGCAGCGCCTTGTAGCTGATTTGCAGTTCCTGCGCGGCCCGCCGCCGGTTCCAGCGCGTCCGCGTCAGCACTTGCAGGATCAATTCCTTTTCCGCTTCCCGGGAGGCAGCCTTGGCCGTCTCTTTGAGCGAAACTTTTTCTCCATTGCTGCGATCCACCCGCCGCAGTAAAGACCGCAACCCTCCCATGGCCAGCGATTCGTCACCCAGAGCGACAATCGCCCGAGCCGCGTCTTTCAATTCGCGAATGTTTCCCGGCCAGTGATACTCCAAAAAGAAACTTTGGGTCTCGGAGCTCAGAACGGGCACGGCGCGAGAGAAATCGCGAGCGGCCGCCGAGAGAAACCAGTCCAGCAGAACCGGAATGTCTTCCTTCCTCTGGCGCAGCGGGGGCAACCGCAGACACACGCCGCTGATTCGGTAGTAAAGATCTTCGCGGAATTTTCCCGCCTTGACTTCCGCTTCCAGTTCGCGCGAGGTTCCGCAGATGAAGCGAGGTACCCGCCGCACTTCCTCACCGCCGGAAGCGATCTGGCGAACCAGCTCGGCCTGGGCCGAAGAATCCAGGTCTCCAACGTCCTGCAAGTAAACCGTTCCACCTTCGTCCTGCCAACTTGCCAGAAGATCCCGAGTAGCGTCGTTCCCATGACAAACGTGGAAAGGTTCCGAGGTCCGGCTGGACAAGGCATGGATGCGGGCCGCTGCGGCTTGCTTGCCCGATCCCGCCTCCGCCACCACCAGCACGGGAACGTCGTTCTGCGACAGCTCGCGGATCACGGCTTCCACCGTCCGCATGCCCGAGCTGACGCTCTCCCGCCACGGGCGAACCGTGCCGTTGTGCGAGCTTGGAGTAGTGGCTAGTATTTCGGAGCTGTTGATAGCCATGCTTGTTCTGTCCCGAGAACAGGGGGGGTAGCGTCTCGGAGAAACCGTGCCTTTAGCTCAGTGCACACTTACTGCCATCCGAGCAAACCAGAACCAACAGTCAGGAGAATCAATACTTACTTGTTTTTCAATAACTTGCGATACGCGCTTGCGCTTCCACAGTGCCGACCAACCTTACCACGTTGCGGACAAATGGGAAACTTTTTTCCCATTTTATCCAGAGACCGGGAGCGATTGTCTCCCCCAAGTGTAGGGCGTAAGTTCCTAAACCATTGGAATGACTGGAGATCTGTATAGCTCCCTTTCAGCCAGCCCCTTTTCGGTGCATAAGTATGGAAGTAGTTTTCCCTGTTTTCCCATTTCCCTCGAACATGCCACGTCCCTCAGTCGTGGAGACTGGGAAACTGGTGGTTACTGAAGATGCAACCTGTAAATTGACCGGGGTTTGCACCGGCCTGAGGTTTTCGCATATTCTCGAAGCCAACGCGCCATGGCTGACTCAGTGCAGGTAGCCCCTCTGATGGTCCGGAAAGAGAGTAGATTTTTCTCGGGGTTGCCATTATGGCAGGGAGCAGTGCTTCTGCTCCTGATGGTCTGGCTTTACGCTTCCGTTGTTATCCGCCTGGGCACGCAGTGGATGAACGACCCGAACGCGTCGCACGGGTTTTTCGTTCCCGCTTTCGCTCTGTTCGTTCTCTGGAAGAATCGGGACGAATTGAAAAGCATTGAAGCCAACCCCTCATGGGGTGGACTTCCGGTGATCGTCGCCGGACTCGCCTTGTTAATCCTGGGAGATTTCGGCGCCGAACTATTTCTTTCGCGTGTGTCGCTCCTGATTGTGCTGGCAGGCTTGATTATCCTGTTTCATGGCTGGCCGTTGTTTCGTGCGGTCTTGTTCCCGTGGGCGTTCCTCTTCTTGATGATCCCAATTCCAGTGATCGTGTTTCAAAAGGTCACCTTTCCGCTGCAGATTCTGGCATCCAAGCTGGCCAGCGCAGCGCTCCCCTTATTGGGCGTCGTCGTTCACCGCGAGGGAAATGTGATCAAACTGGCAACCATGCACCCCCTGCAGGTCGTCAGCGCCTGTAGCGGAATTCGTTCTCTCCTCTCGTTGCTGACGCTGGCGATCATCTATGGCTATCTCATGGAAGATCGAAAATGGGTTCGCATAGTGCTGACGATGGCAGCTGTTCCGATTGCCCTAGCGGCGAATAGCTTTCGCGTTATTGGGACAGGACTTGTCGCGTTGTGGGATCCGGAGAAAGCCGAAGGGTTTTTTCACCTCTTTGAGGGATGGTTGATCTTTGTCGTCTCGCTGATTATGCTTTTCGCGGTGCACGGCCTGATCACCCGCATCTGGAAAGCGCCCCGGGAAGTGAGGCACGCATGAAAGCTTCATCTCTTCGTTTCATGGTAGTTGTCTTCGTCTTGGCAGCCACTGCACTTTTGCTGAGGGCGAGACCAAACAATGAGGTCTTCCCGCCGCGCACGCCTCTGAGTTCGCTTCCCACCCAGCTTGGCGAATGGGTCGGAGAGGATATAAGCATCGATCAGCAAACCCTCGACATCCTGGGAGCGGGCGAGTTCCTCAACCGCAATTTCGCGAAACCCGGCGAGCCGCAAAACTGGGTCGACCTGCTCATCGCGTACTTCCCCAGCCAGAAGGCAGGGGACACTATCCACACTCCCAACCACTGCTTGCTGGGTGCGGGATGGGTCCCGCTCCGGCGGGAAGTAGTGCAACTTCCGCGTGCCGACGGAACTTCTTTCCCTGCGAACCGCGCTGTCTGGGTGACTCCCAAAGCGGGAGAGCGGGAACTCGTCATCTATTGGTTTCAAGCCCACGACCGAGTCGTGGCCAGCGAATACTGGTCCAAGTATTACCTGGTGGCGGATTCCATTCGCATGAATCGGAGCGATGGAGCGCTGGTCCGCCTGATCACTCCCATGCACGGCCAGGAGTCCGCTGACGCCGCGCAGGCGCGTTTGTGGGGCTTAGGGTCGCAGCTGGTTCCGCAACTTAACCGCTATATTCCTCGCTAGTCCGCTGGTACCGGATCCTCAGGCACGAATTCGGACTTCTGTCTCCGCGGTTGCCGCTTTCCGCGCCCGTGAAAAAGCCAACGGCAGGAAGGCCACGAGGTCGGTCGCGACCAGAGAATTCTCTCCCAACTCCGCGCATGCCACGTCCCCGGCTAATCCATGCAGATATACCGCGAGTGCGGTCGCCTCGAGCAGGCGCCGAGGATGTTGCGCGATCAGGCCGGCTACCATCCCCGTGAGCACGTCTCCCGTGCCCCCCGTCGCCATCCCGGGATTGCCGGTGGGGTTCACCCAAACATCGCCATCAGGCGATGCGATCAAAGTGCGATGTCCCTTCAGAACGACAACCAATTCGTGCTCGCGCGCGAATTTCCTCGCGACTTCTACACGGTTGCCCTGAATCTCGGCAATGCTCAATCCCGTCAAACGCGACATCTCTCCGGGATGCGGCGTGATCACAAGGCTTCGGCCGCGGCCTTTGAGATTTCCGGCCGAGCCCTCGAACGCGTTCAGGGCATCCGCGTCAAGGACCATCGGAGTGTCGTATTTCTGCACCACTCCTCGCACAAACTCGACAGTCTCCCGATGGCGGGAGATTCCCGGACCAATCGCGAGCACTGTCTTGCGTTCGACCAAAGAAGCCATCCGGCCCGATTCCAGCGACTGAAGGGATATCGTGCCCGCCTCGGTTCCTTCCAGAGGCTCGGTCATGACTTCGGGATGAAATCCAGCCACGGTGGACAGGACGGATCGGGCAGTCGCCACGGTGGAGAGACCTGCGCCCACTCGCAGAGCGGAGAATCCCGCCATCGCCGCCGCGCCCGCCTTGCCCAACGATCCGCCGATGACGAGCACGTGTCCGTAGCTGCCCTTGTTGGCGTCGCGCTCGCGCGGCGCAAGAAGCGAAGCAAAATCTGCCGGAGTGCTCAGATAAAGGCCGAGCTTCGAGACGACCGCTTCCGGCGGCGAGCCAATCGGAGCAATCACGGTCGGGCCGCTCGTCAACCCCGCAAACACGTGAGCCGGGTGCGGCGCAGTAAAGGTCACGACAGCATCGGCGCGGGCCAATGCCCCAATCTCCGCTTGGGTTGAATCGGCATCAGCGCCGGAAGGAATATCCACCGCAATCACCGGTGCCCGGCTGCCATTCATCCTGGAGATCACTCCGGCGTAGAGCGGGCTTACCGGCGGACGAAACCCGGTGCCAAGGACGGCATCCACGATCAGGTCCGCGGCAAATATGGGCGCGGCATCGGCCGCGGCGAGTGCGCCGGCATCGCGCACCACCAGCGGCAGAATGGTGAGCTTCTGGAACATGGCGGCTGCATCCCCGCGCAACTCTTCGGGACCGCACAGCAGCAAAACTCGCACCACGCACCCGGACTCCGCCAGTTGTCGTGCCACTACGAAGCCATCGCCGCCGTTATTGCCTTTCCCGCAGACCACGCTGATGCGCTGGGCCTGAGGGTAGTCGGAGAGGATGAAGCGGGCGACGGCGGAGCCGGCGTTCTCCATCAGCGTGAGCGAAGGCACGCCGAAGCGCTCCGAGGTCGCGCGATCAATCTCGCGCATTTCCGCCGCGCTTACGATCTTCATAACGATACCCCGCAAAGTCCAATAGGCGGCAACGGATGCGCCTCCCGATCACCAATCGTGGTCAGCCTGGCAATAAGATCTAATGACATCCAGCAGAAGCGTGCCGGCTTCCCGCGCGCGAACACGCGAGTATAGCTCGTGCGGCGGAGGGACGCAGTGAGGTAGGTTGTTCGAACCTGCACTGGTTGTTACGATCCAGAAATCATGCCGACTCTGATCTCGCACCCTACCCGCATCGAAGCCTCCGGAAGCAAACCTAAAGTCATCGAGGAATATGTGGGTCGTATCAACTCGCGCAACTCCGGCCTCAGCGTGGCCCAGATGCGCAGCCCGGAGGGCTGGGAGGAACCCGGTCAAACCCCGGAGTTCGACGAGTACACTCTGGTGTTGCGCGGCACCCTGCGCGTTCAGCACCAGGCTGGCCTTCTGGATGTTGCGGCAGGCCAGGCGGTCATCGCGCACCGCGGAGAATGGGTGCGCTACTCCACTCCTCTTGCCGGCGGCGCCGAGTACATCGCTGTATGCTTGCCGGCGTTCTCGTCGGAAACGGTCCATCGTGACACTTGATGCCATCCGCGGGCACTCTCGATTTACAATCGAATGCGCCAGCCGCAAAGCTGCATGAAACTCTCAGTCGTGATGCCGGTGTATAACGAGCGCGCTACCCTTCGCGAGGCCATCGGCAGAGTCCTCGCCATGCCGATCGATATAGAACTGCTCTGCATAGACGACGGCTCAAGCGATGGCTCGCGCGAGCTCCTGGCCGAGTTACAGCAAGAACATTCTCAGATCCGGGCGCTCCTGCAACCGCGCAATATGGGCAAGGGGGCAGCGCTCCGCCGGGGCATCCAGGACGCGACCGGCGATTTCGTCATCATTCAGGACGCTGATCTCGAGTACCATCCGTCAGACTACCCCCAGCTCCTGGAGCCCCTCATCCAGGGCCGGGCCGACGTGGTCTTCGGATCGCGCTTCCTCGGCGGCGGCCCGCACCGCGTTCTCTACTTCTGGCACTCCGTGGGTAACTGGATTCTGACTCTGCTTTCCAATTGCCTCACCAACATTAATCTCTCCGACATGGAGACCTGCTACAAGGTTTTCCGCCGCGAAGTGATTCAGGCAATTCCGCTGGAGGAAAACCGCTTTGGTTTCGAGCCGGAGATTACGGTGAAAGTCGCCTGCCGCAAACTGCGTATTTATGAGGTTGGAATCAGCTACTCGGGCCGCACCTACGAAGAGGGCAAGAAAATTGGATGGAAGGACGGCGTCCGAGCGCTGTATTGCCTGGTGAAGTATTCCCTGAAAGAACCAAGGGCCAAAGCTGCACCCGCACAGGCAGCCCGGGCCCCGGATCAGTCCACAATTTCCTGATGAAACTCGCGCGGCGGCTCTGTTTAGTGATGAGAGCCTTTGTGCCGCAGCCGTCCTTTATACGGATCTCCGCCCTTGCTCTTGCTTCCCTTGCCGGAGGTGCCGGAGGACCCAAAGTGGATCGGCGGATTCGCTTCTTTCTTCTGCCCCTTCAGCGCTGGGTTGGTGCGCGCTGCCTTGCCACTCTCAGCCTTCCGTGAGGCCGACGTTTTGGCGCTCGACTGTTCGACCCGACGCAAGTCCTGTGCGGCGGAAGCGTGGGTGGCAGGCTCCTTGACCGCTCGGGCGCCGCTCTTGCCCTTCTGCTTTTCTTCGCTGTACGACGGCTTCGCCTTCGGTTTCTGATGCTTCTGCGCTGCCGCAGTCACGGTCAGGCCAGCCAGCGCCAACGCTAGTACCAATGAGAATCTCATCTGTTTCCCCTCATCTCCTGCTTCTGACAATGGTGCACGCGCCCTGCCAACCATGGCTCGGGGCTACCCTATGTTAACCCGGCCCAGAGAAAACGACTCGCAGCAACCCTCAGAAAACGAGCAGAATGCTGGCTTCAGGACTCAGGCTGGGGTATTTGGAACCCCATTCTCCCATTTTCGGTTGGGCCGGTAGGAAAATGTTTTCACATTATCCGTCCTGGCAATTTCTTCCGCTCTCGGTTACCGGGCCAGAATTGTCTCGTTGCTTACGCTCGTTTTGGTGCTGACAGGTGTTCTAGCGGTCCTGTACCGATGGACATCCCTCCGTTGTACTTTCGCCTTCTTCGTCCATAGCACCACCGTACCTCGATTTGGTCCTAAAGATAAGTCGCGAACCATGGTGCTGGGTCCGATTCCGCATTGCCTGTAGTCCTTCCGCAATCTACGAGTTCTCAGTCTTGGCCGTGACAATGAAGGTGTTTGGAGCAAAGTCTTATATCGCTCCCGTGACCTGAAATCCCCCGCCGTTCGAATCAGATACGGCTTACTGAGGTCGGCACCCTTGAACGTTAGATTGCTAGGCCGTACTAGTCTTGGCTCCCTTCTGATCGCCGCCGCTCTCATCTCTCTCACTGGTTGCCAGCTGCTCGGAAACCAACCAAATGCAGTCAACGACTCGGTGGTTCTGGCCAATACCAGCATGGATTTCGGCAAGGTCGGGGTAGGGTACAGTAAGTCGATTCCGAACAAGCTGACCAACTTCAAGGTTTCGAGTGTGACCATCGTTTCAATCGCTGGCCAGGACGCGAATTTTCAAATCACTGGAATCACACTCCCGCTGGTTCTCAGCCCCGGCCAGGAAGCTCAGTTCAACGTCCAGTTTCAACCTTCTGCGACGGGCAAGCCTTCCACGACCATTTCCTTTGGCGATAATACTCAGTTCGTGGCTTCCATGACCGTCACCGGCGAGGGAGTCGTGCCGGGGCAGCTTGCACTGGATCCTTCGTCGCTTGATTTCGGGAACGTCAAGGTCGGAGCGAGCCAGACGAGCAACGTAACCCTTTCCAATAGCGGCGCCACCGACGTCAACATCACGCAGGCCTCATTGAGTGGAGCCAGCTTCACGACGAGCAATCTTGCTTTGCCGCTCACTTTGCATCCGGGAAGCACTGCCGCCTTTAGCGTAACGTTCGCTCCCACGGGCACCGGCAACTTCAGCGGCAGCGTTTCATTTTCGGCCAACGCCGTCCAGAACCGGGCTCAACTCAAAAACAGGGCTCAGCCAGCACAGGCAACCATTGTCGTTTTGGCTTTGAACGGAGCGGGAGTCAATGCCGGCACCCTGAGCGCAAATCCGACCAGCGTTGTGTTCGGGAGCGTGCAAGTGGGCAGTAGCAGCAGCAAGTCCGAGACGCTGACCAACACCGGCGGATCATCGGTTACGATCTCGCAAGCGAGTGTCACCGGCGCGGGCTATTCCATCAGTGGGTTGGCGCTGCCCGCCACGCTCGCCGCCAATCAGAGCGTAGCATTCACGGTGAAGTTTGCCCCAACAACTGCGGGCGCAGTCAGCGGCAACCTGGCCATTGTTTCCGATGCGTCCAACTCACCCCTCAACATTGCACTCTCAGGCACAGGGGTTGCGCCGGGCCAGTTGTCCGCCTCTCCAACCAGTCTTTCCTTTGGCAACGTTCAGATCGGGACCAGCAGCAACAAGACTGAGACGCTCACCAACACCGGCGGCACGGCCGTGAACATCTCGCAAGCGAATGTCACCGGTGCGGCCTACTCTGTCAGCGGACTGACACTGCCCGCTACACTCGCACCGAGCCAGAGCGTGGCGTTCACGGTGACCTTTGCGCCAACCGCCGCGGGTTCGGCGAACGGGACGCTGGCGATCGTTTCCGATGCGCCCGGCTCACCACTGAACATTGGCCTCACCGGAAGCGGTGTCACGCCAGGGCAGATCACGCCGAATCCCGCGAGCTTGAGCTTCGGAAACGTGGTCGTCGGAAGTTCCAAGACGCTTACCGAAACCCTGACCAACTCGGGTGGATCGAGCCTCACGATCTCTGCTGCTTCCGCTAGCGGCACCGGCTTCAGCCTGAGCGGACTGGCATTGCCGCTGACGCTCAACGCCGGCCAGAGCACTTCGTTCTCGGTGCAGTTCGCTCCAACCGCGACCGGTGGTGTGAGCGGGAATATCGCGATCACTTCCAACGGCGCCAACCCCAACCTGAATATCGCACTCTCAGCAAACGGGGTGACGCCGGGAGCACTTTCAGCCAACCCGACCAGTCTCTCTTTCGGCACCGTTCAGGTGGGTAACAACGCGAGCTTGTCGGAGACGCTGACCAACACTGGCGGTTCTCCTGTCGTCATCTCGCAGGCCAACGTAACGGGCGCAGGTTTCTCCGTCACCGGATTAGCGCTACCAGCGACCGTCGCTCCCAGTCAGAGTGTCACGTTCACTGTGAAGTTCGCACCGGCGGCTGCGGGCAACATCAGCGGCAATTTGGCGATCGTCTCCGACGCAGCCGGCTCGCCGTTGAACATAGGCCTCTCGGGCGTAGGCGTCGCACCCGGCTCTCTAACCGCTACTCCGAGCAGCGTTAACTTTGGAAACGTGACCATCGGCAACAGTCAGACGGTGCCAGTCACAGTCGCAAACACGGGCGGCGTGACCGTAACGATCTCGGCAGCTGCCGCAACCGGCACCGGATTCAGCTTCACCGGTCCGGGCCTGCCCGCGACTCTCGCCGCCGGACAGAGCACCACATTTAACGCGACCTTCTCGCCGTCGGCTGCTGGAAGCCGCAGTGGCACGCTGACGATAACTTCCGACGCAAACAACCCGACGCTCGCAATTCCGCTTTCTGGAGTTGGCGTGACGCAGGGCCAGATCACTCCAAATCCGGCGAGCTTGAGCTTCGGGAACGTGGCTGTCGGGAGTTCGAAGACTCTGACTGAAACCCTGACCAACTCGGGTGGATCCAGCCTTACAATTTCCGCTGCATCCGACAGTGGTGCGGGCTTCACCCTCAGCGGGCTGGCCTTGCCTCTCACTCTCACCGCCGGTCAGAGCACAACCTTCAGCGTTCAGTTCGCGCCCGCTACAGCCGGCGCTGCCAGCGGCAACGTTACGATCACCTCCGATGGCGCCAACCCTTCCCTGAACATTCCGGTTTCTGGAACCGGCGTCACCGCGGGAGCGCTCTCCGCGAATCCGACCAGTCTGTCGTTCGGCAACGTTCAAGTAGGCGGTAACGTGAGCCTGTCGGAAACGCTGACCAACACCGGCGGATCCAACGTCACGATCTCGCAAGCCAACGTGACCGGCGCGGGCTTCTCGGTCATTGGACTTGCCCTGCCCACGACTCTCACACCCAGCCAGACCGTCACGTTCAGCGTAAAGTTTGCGCCCACGGCAGCCGGTGCTGTAAGCGGCAACCTGGCCATCGTTTCTGACGCAGCCGGTTCGCCTCTTAACATCGCACTCTCGGCAACGGGCGTTACGCCAGGTCAGATTACTCCGAACCCCGCCAGTCTTGCGTTTGGGAACGTAGTCGTCGGAAGTTCGAAGACCTTAACCGAAACCCTGACCAACTCCGGAGGATCGAGCCTCATTATCTCGGCCGCGACTGCCAGTGGCAGCGGGGTCAGTCTGAGCGGATTGGCTTTGCCCCTGACACTGAACTCCGGCCAGAGTACCTCTTTCAGCGTTCAGTTTGCGCCGACTGCTGCCGGCGCCGTCAGCGGCAACGTCGCCATCACGTCCAACGGAGCGAACCCGAACCTGAATATTCCAGTTACGGGAACAGGCCTGACCCCCGGAACGCTTTCCGCCAATCCGACCAGTCTTTCTTTCGGCAGCGTTCAGGTGGGCAACACTACCAGCCTGTCGGAAACATTGACCAACACTGGCGGATCCGCCGTGACCATCTCGCAGGCGAACGCGACCGGAGCGGGTTTTTCGATCACAGGGCTCACGCTGCCCACAACTCTAAATTCCAACCAGAGCGTAACCTTCACCGTCACGTTTGCGCCTACGACCGGCGGCGCCGTGAGCGGCAACCTGGCAATCCTCTCAGATGCGTCCAACTCAACCCTCAACATCGCCCTGTCCGGCACCGGAGCGGCTGCAGGCCAGCTGTCGGTTTCTCCAGGGACGCTGAGTTTCGGCAATGTGGTCGTCAGCGCCAGCGCTTCCCTTAACGGCAGTCTGACCGCAACCGGCGCTTCCGTGACGGTCACTTCGGGCAGCAGCAACAGCAGCGAGTTTGTGCTCTCAGGGATCTCACTCCCAAAGACCATTGCGGCTGGCCAGTCGGCTTCCTTCACTGTCACCTTCACACCGAACGCGAGCGGTGCGGCCAGCGCCAGTCTCACCTTCTTGAGTAACGCTTCGAACTCACCGACGGTCGAGTCGCTCACCGGCACCGGCCAAGCGCCTCAGCCGCACAGCGTGGATCTGTCCTGGAATGCCAGCCAGTCGCCGGGCGTGGTCGGATACAACATCTATCGCGGTAGCGTGGCCGGTGGCCCGTATTCCAAGGTTAACTCCACGCTGAATGCGGACACGACTTACACGGATACTACGGTCGTTGCTGGCCAGACGTACTTCTACGTTGCCAAGGCGGTGGATGCAAACGACGTGGAGAGTGGACCCTCCAATGAAGCGCAGGCAGTGATTCCGACACCGTAGAGCGTTCGACCAGTTTCAGATGATCGACGCCTGACGGCGGCGATATGCGTTCGCGGGTTTCACTCGGCCGGCATCGGTGTGGGTCTTGTAACCAGCGGAGGCGTTTTCACCGGGACATCTGTTACTAAGGGAACTTCCATCCATTTACGCACTTCAGGAAGCGCGCGGCGCATGGCCAGCTCGCCTACGCGCATCAATTCGTCCGCGCGTTTGAAGTCGTCATAGTCAAAACCAGCGACATCGGGTTCGATCACGAGATCGGCCGCGCTTCTCCATACCGGACTCATCCTGTCCTGGGCGATCGCGAACGACTGCCCGATCACGTCGAAGAGGTGCCGCGGCGCGGTCGTCTTTGACCACTGTCCTCTCAAATGCACGGCCAGCACGCGCTCCGCGCCCATGTCGCGCAGCGGACGCGACGGCACCGGATGCGAGAGCATGCCATCTACCAGCCAGCGCCCTCGAATCATCACGGGCAGAAACATCCCCGGATAAGAACAACTTGCTCGCACCGGGTCGATGATCGAGCCTTTGTTAAATACCACGGCCTCCCCGGTGTTGAAGTCAGTGGCAGTAACACCAAGAGGGATGCGTAACTCTTCAAATGTCTTGACCTTCAAAGTCCGCGTCAGGAATGTGACCATGCGATCGGTGGTGGCGAAACCGCAGCGGGAGAGTGTCCAGCGCGCAAAGGTCGTAAAGCTAACCCGGTGGGCAACATCTTCCAATTCCGCGATTGTGAGCCCGCTGCAATACGCCGCGCCAATAAGCGCGCCCACACTGGTGCCCGCAACCATGCGGACTGGAATGCCTTCTTCTTCGAGGACCTTGAGAACTCCAATGTGCGCGATGCCGCGCGCGAAGCCTCCGCCCAAGGCGACACCGATTGCGGGCATGGACTTCGACTCGACCACATTCAACGGGCGGGACAGTTCGCGACCGAAGGCTTGCACAGCGCGGATAACTTTGCCCAGACTCTTCATCTGAACCCCACATCCCGGTTTGCCGGGTACCGCAAACCCTACATCTACCTATGTAATAAGATGCCACGAATGCCTTCGAAGCTACAGGCACCTGTGTGCTATCTCAGCGGTTACAGTAGTTTCCGTCCGCTATTACCAGAAGACCCCCTCCTATCCCGTGATGACTATCTCCTGTAGTCCCGCTAACTTGCGGTCCTGTGACCGTATCGGGACCGCTCCCATTCCGGCTCATTGTCGAGACACATCGGACAAGGGGGGGCCAAAATGCCGGCCTGGAATTCCCCCATATCAGCAAGCGGGCATAAAGGGCTAATATCCAGAGTTCGCACGCGATGGATACCGCTTCGGGGCAAACCCTGCCTGTGAAGGAGAAAACTTAACGATGGCAAGCTACCTTGGCGCCATTGATCAGGGAACGACAAGCTCACGCTTCATCGTTTTCGATCGTTCCGGACGTATCGTGAGCACAGCTCAAAAAGAGCACGAGCAGATTTATCCCAAGCCGGGATGGGTGGAGCACGACCCGGACGAGATCTGGCGCTGCACGGCGGATGTAATTCAGGAAGCAATGGAAGCGCGCGGACTGCGCCCCGAGGATCTGGCCGCGATCGGAATTACCAACCAGCGAGAGACCACGGTCGTCTGGCACAAGAAAAGTGGAAAGCCTGTTTACAACGCGATTGTCTGGCAGGATACGCGCGTTGCTCACGCCGTCGCCGAGTTTGCTGCGCGCGGCGGACAGGACCGCTATCGCGCCCAGACCGGTCTTCCCCTTGCCACCTATTTCAGTGGCCTCAAAATTCGCTGGATCCTCAAAGAGGTTGCGGGCGCACGCGCGCAAGCCGAAGCCGGCGACCTGCTGTTTGGAAATATCGATACCCTTCTGATCTGGCATCTCACCGGCGGGTCGAATGGCGGAGTCCACCTCACCGACGTGACCAACGCCAGCCGCACGCAGTTGATGAATCTCTCCACGCTCGAGTGGGATGGAGACATATTGAAAGACTTCGGAATTCCGATTCAGATGTTGCCAAAGATTGTTTCAAGCAGCGAAGTGTATGGCGCTGCGAAACTACGGGCCATTGAGGGAATTGCGATCGCCGGCGATCTCGGCGATCAGCAAGCCGCTCTGGTTGGCCAGGCCTGCTTCAAACCCGGAGAAGCAAAGAACACCTACGGCACGGGTTGCTTCATGCTGATGAATACGGGTGAGAAGGCAGTCCTGTCAAACTTCGGCCTGCTTACTACTGTGGCGTATAAGTTCGGAGCGAAGCCGGCCTGCTATGCGCTGGAAGGGAGCATCGCAATTACGGGCGCTTTGGTGCAATGGCTCCGCGATAATCTCGGGCTCATTGAGAAAAGTTCAGACATTGAGGCGCTCGCCCGAACCGTAAGTGACAACGGGGGCGTCTACTTCGTTCCAGCCTTCTCCGGCTTGTACGCACCCTATTGGAAGGACGACGCGCGCGGCGTGATCGCCGGCCTGACCCGCTACGTGAATAAAGGACACATCGCCCGCGCCGTGCTCGAAGCCACCGCATTCCAGGTACGCGAAGTCGTCGACGCTATGGCGAAGGACTCCGGCATTACACTCGACGTACTGCGCACCGACGGTGGAATGGTTATGAACGATCTGCTGATGCAATTTCAGTCGGACGTTCTCGCGAAGCCGGTGGTTCGTCCGATGGTGAAGGAGACAACTGCTCTCGGGGCCGCCTATGCTGCCGGATTGGCGGTCGGATTCTTCCAGGATACCGACGAACTTGTTGCCAACTGGTCGGTTGATCAGAAGTGGGAGCCGAAGATGGATGAGGAATCTCGCGAGGGGCTTTATCACTTCTGGAAGAAGGCGGTGACGCGCTCGTTCGACTGGACGGAATCGCAGTAGTTCATCGTGAAGATGGTAAGGGCACGGCTTCAGCCGTGCCATTAGAAGTGGCTTCAGATGGGGGCTTTAGCCCCTGAGGTACGCCCTGGATAGGCGCTGGCATATTCTTGCAACCGACACTCGAAAAGAAGCGACGATGCATCTTTAGAAAAATTAAGGAGCTCCGCCCAAATGCATGGACCATTTTTAGGCGAATTCATGGGTACGTTGGTGTTGATCTTGCTGGGCGACGGCGTCGTCGCCAATGTTCTACTGAAGAAATCGAAAGGCGAAAATTCCGGCTGGATCGTCGTCACAACGGCGTGGGGCCTAGCCGTAGTTGCGGGCATCTTCACAGCAGTCGCTTGCGGAAGCCCGGGCGCCCACATCAATCCGGCGATTACA
>WNFA01001076.1_pt1 | contig 27003 bp, 26 predicted proteins | sample 5400481 | NCBI WGS metagenome assembly WNFA01 (sample SAMN13153340, study PRJNA577476) | soil metagenome | isolation source: 120 cm saprolite under Douglas fir tree site 2 hole 1 replicate 2 | place: USA:California | collected 2015-04-18 | reverse complement strand
ACGCCGAGCGGGACCGCGCGCCGGCCGTTTGCGGCGAACACGATCGATCCCGGCACGCCGGGCAGGTGGGCTTGGAGGTAGCTGCCCCGCGGGATGCCGCCCCCGCGCCAGCGCGCGACCCCGCTTCCCCCCCCGGAGGCCCGGGGCTTCACGAGCCAGCGACCACGCGAGTCGCCGGGCGCCGCGCGGCGCACGGCGGGCACGGCGAACCCCCGACTGGCGAGCCCCCGGGCGAGCCGCGCCGGATCCCGCACCCGTCGCAGCACCGCCGGTGCGTTTCCCCACAACTGGCCGCGCGCGGCGAGGGCCGCGACCGCCCGGGGGTGGTTCTCGAAGCTCCCCACGTAACTCACCGCGTCGCGCGGCAGGTCGCGCGCGGCGGCGAGCGCGGCGCGAACGCTGAAGCGCTCCCCCGCCCGCGCCACGACCACGGCGCGCGCGCAGGCCCGCAAGTCGAGATCCCCGAACCCGTCCACCGCGATCACCTCGTATCCCGCACGGACCGCCGATTGGGCGAAGCCGCGCGTCGCCACGCCCGCGATCAGCACCCGTGTCACGCGAGCCCCAGCCGGCGCCGCGCCTGGTCCCGCCCGATGACGTAGAGGTGATCGAGCACGCTGCCACGCGCGTCGCGGATCGCGAGCCGCTCGACCAGTTCGCGGTTCGCGCCGCCGGCGAGCCCATCGGCGAGGAGTGCGGCCCCCTGGGCTCCCTCCTTCGCCACTGTGGCGAATCCCTCGACCCGCCGGGTCGGACCGAACGGCCCCAGCCGCTGTGCGAGCGCGTGGGCCACGGGCTCGAGCTGCCCCAGCCGGCCAGACAGCACGAACTGCGCGGGCCCGGGCAGGGAGGTCGCGAGCGCCACCGCCGTCTTGGCCGCGCTCTCGACCAGCGCTTCCCACGCGATCCGCTCGGCGGGCGTGGCGGGGTGCGCGAACCGTTCGACCGCTCCTGTCTCCCGCCACTCTCCTCGCTGCCCCGTCCGCTCGTCCCAACCGGCGACGGCCGCGGCTCCGCCGTGAAACAGCAGCGCCTTTTGCACCTCGCCCGCGAGGAAGGCGACCTCGCCATCGAGCGCCCCCGGCGCCCGGAACCCGAGCGGCCCAGCCGAGCCCCCGACCCCGTCCACGATCTGGCCGCCCGCCACGGCGATCACGGCGGTGAAGGCGCCGCCCAGCTCCAGGAGCACGAGCGACACCTGCGCCAGCGGGCGGGCGAGGCGCCGCGCCTGGTCCGCCACGGCGAGCGCGACCGCGCACACCTTGTCGGCCGTGCCCATGTCGACGCGGTTCACCTTGCGGTGGGCGGGGATGGTCGGGAGATGCAGCACGCCGGGAGTGAGCAGGACCGGTAGGCCGGAGCGGGCGAGCGCACGCACCAGGGTGCGGAGCCCGCCGATTCCGCCCGTCTCCCCCGGTGCGGCGAGAAAGGCGAGCCCCAGGTCTTCTTCGCTGGCCTCTGCCGCGCGCCGGAGCGGCAGACCGTAGCCTGACGGTCCGGCGATCAAGTCCAGCGGGCCGGCTTGCTCGAGCAAGGCGACGAAGCGCGCGGGGTCGGCGAGCGCGTCGGCCGTGGGCAGGGTGCGGTCGAGAAACAGGCGGCCGTCATCGAGACCACAGAGATCGATGCTCACCGTCCCGAGGTCGATCCCGATGACGCGCGGCATCGCGCCTCACGGCTTCTGCGCCGTCAACTCCCGTGCGACGTCGGCGATGGTCTCGGCGTCCAGCACGAGGTCGTTGCGCTCGAACAGGCGCGCGATGCACGCCTTGTGCACTTTCATCTTGAGGTTGCCGATAGCGAGCGCGCCGAAGCACATCACGCCGTCCTTGGTGACGCCGTCGTCCATCAGGTCCACGCCCTCGATGCCGAGCGGCGGCACGGCGTTCACGTCGGCCACCGCCTTCAGGCCCGGCCGGTTCGCCCAGGCTGCCCGGGGCACGAGCATGACGCCCGCCGGTCCGGCGTTCAAGACGAGCACCGCCCCCTCGAGCGCGCCGGCCGCGTCCGCGGGGCCGATCACGCAGACACAGCGCACCTGGCCGCCGAAGCGCTGCCGCACCAGGTCCCGAGCACGGTCGCCGGCGTCCTGCTTGCGGGACGTGATCACCACGTCCGCGCCCGCCTTCGCGAACAGCCCGGCCGCCCGCTGGCCGACCGGCCCCGTCCCCGCCCACGACCACCCGCTTGCCGCGCACGTCGGGCCCGGCCGCGAGCATCTTCGCGACCGCCGCGACGGCGGTGGTATTGGAGCCGTTCGAGTCGAGCATCACCGACACCGTGAACGGCTTGAACATCGTGTGCGTCGCCGCGGCGAGCAGCTGCTCGCCCGCCGCGATGTCGCTGCCACCGATGAAGACGGCGGTGTGGTTGAGGTCTTTGGGGCCGCGCGTGAACATGCAGCCGTACACGAGGTCGCGGACGTCCGTTGCGGTGATGCCGCCGTAGCCCAACACCGCGTCGGCACCCCCGTCGTAGGCCACGACCCGGTCGAACACGCTCGCCAGCCTGGAGCTGTCGAGCTGCAGCAGCAGCTTGCGCATCAGGGCTCCCACTCCGCGACGACTCGCACACCGGGCTCCAATAGCCGTCGAGGGGCGGCGCGCCGCCCCTCGACGTGGGATCAGGCGATCACTGGAGCGATCAGGCCTTGTCGGCGCCGCCCGCGAACGGATGCGTCGCGGTCTTCGCCTGGGTGATCACCGTGTCGATGCGCGGCTGGCCCTTCAGCGCGCGCTCGATCGATTCCTTTACCGCGCGATAGTTAAAGTCGAAGATTTTCTTGTCGTTCTTCGCCTGCCAGTGAATGAAGACACCGACGAGGATGCAGTAGTCGTCCACCTTGTCGCGCGGGATCACGCCCGACGACACGCTGTCCACCACCGCGCGGGCGACTGCCGCCTGCGCCGGGCCGAACATCTGGACGGCCTGGGTGGCGTTCTTGATCGTGACCTTGTTGAAGAGCAGCGTGTCGGGCTTGGCCGCCAGGTTGGGCGTGACGACGGCCAGGAGCTTGGTGAAGCCGTCGGTATTGTTCGACAGGGTGTTCACGAACGCCTGCCCTGCGTGCCCGGACTTCGACCCGATGATCAGGTCGATGTGGGCGACCTCATTTCCGTCGCCTACCAGCGATTCGCCGATGAAGAAATCCGCCGCCATAACTACCTCCCGATCCGGATGGGGTCCACGAGCTGCACGAGTATCGGCCGTACGAATGCGGTATTGAGAGCAGCGTGGCTGAGGGAACGGCGCACCACGCAGTCCCGCTTCTGCGGGTAGCTCCTACGGAACCGTATGTATGGGGTGCTAACCTGCCGGCGGCCCCGACACGTGTCAAGGCCGCGCCGCGGCGCTCTGCGGTGCCTTTGCGGGGGTTACTCGGGCGCCGCCCCGCCGGTCGCGACGCGCCACGCCTCGTCCGCCAGCCACTCGAGGCGCTGCTGCGCGTAGTCCAGCTCGGCCGGGGTCATCTCCTTGGCGCGCCGCACGATCTCGCGCGTATGGGCGAGGAGCTCCTCCAGCACCTCGCGCAGCGACCGGTTGTGGCGCCGTTCCGCCCGGGCACGCGGCGTCATGCGCTCTGGATCCCGAGCGCTCGATCCTCGGCCGGCTTGAGCTCGTCCACGGCCGCGCGCACGGTCGATGCGATCCCCCGCTCGCCGACGTAGCTCTCCACGAGCCGCAGGCCCAGATAGTATCCGGCGCGCTCCGGCAGCACCTTCCCTCCCATCAGCCGCGCCGCCGGGCTCGTCCCGCCCGACAGAAACCGCAGCCGCAGCCCCAGGCCCGACTGTTCCAAGAGCGGCGCTGCGGCGCGGCGCAGGAAGGCGTCCAGCTCCCGGATGCGGCGGTACTGGCGCCGGGTGTAGCCGAAGTACTCCCACGGCTCGAACCCCGGCGCCACCGCCTGCGCCGCCGCCACCGCCACGCCCTCGTTGGCGAGCAGCTCGCGCAGCGTCGCCCGCCGCCCCGTGTCCCAGACGTCATAGTAGCCGCGCAGGTCCGTGACCAGCCGCCGCAGATCGGCGCGGCTCGTTGGGGACGTGTAGCGCACCGCGTGCGCCACCTCGTGCGCGATCCACAGCGGCAAGAGGTGCGGCGCGAGTCCCATCCCGTACGTCTGGGGATTGGCCCGGGCGGTGAAGTGCTCGAGGCACACGAACGCGATGCCGCGGCCGCCCACGACCAGCTCCCCGGCGTTCGCCGCCCCCACGCCGACCATGAGGTACAAATCGATGGGACAATCAGCCTCGAACCGCTCGAGCGAGCGGCGCAGCGCGTCGTCGGCAATCGCGGCGACATCCACGTCCTCGAGCAGGCGCTCCAAGTCCGCGCGGTTGGCCCGGAGCGCTGCCGCGATCACCTGTTCGGCGTGCGGGGACGTCGGGTCGAGCACGTAGTTGCGCCAGTAGCTCTCGAGCACCGGCTTGTGCCGGTCGAGATACTCCCGGTAGGCCGCGACCGGTTGGGGCGCGGCGAGCACCGCGAGAAATTCTGGCACGAGGTTGACGAGCATGGCGCGGCCGGCCCCAATTTGGGAACCGGCCTCCCCCAAGACAAGCGACGCCCGCCGCCCGCGTGGGGCCGGCGGGCGCTCGCCCGCTTGACATTCTACGCGCCGGCGGTTTCGGCGGCGCGCCCTAGGGGTCGCGCATCTTGCGGCTCATCTCGGCCAGGAACCGCCGCTCGGCGGGGGTGAGACTCTCGATCCCGCGGGCCGAGATCTTGTCGAGCACCCGGTCGATCTCGGCCTGTGCCGGGGGGCGCTCGGGGCGGCGCGGTTTGGGGGCGGCGCTGGCGCGCGCCGCGCGCCCGGGGTGCACCAGCACACTCGGCTCTGCCGCGCGGCGCACCTGCCGCTCGGCTCGCGCCAGCCGCCAGTCCGCCACTTTGAGATAGAGGAATCCGGTCGCGAAGCCGCCCAGATGCGCGAGATGCGCCACGCCGTCGCTGCCGCGCAACAGGGCGGGCAGGAGCGAGAGGGCAACATAGAAGGTCACGAGCCACTTGGCGGCGATCGGCTCGGGCAGCGGAAACACGGAGATCGGCTGGTCGGGCCATGCCCACGCGAAGGCGAGCAACACGCCGTACACCCCCGCCGACGCGCCCACCACCACCGGAACCAGGGTGAGTTGCGTCAGCAAGAGGGAGGCACACGCGCCGCCCAAGCCGCAGAGCAGGTAATACGCGAGGAACGGCGCGCCGCCCATCCGTTCCTCCACGGGCACGCCGAACACGAACAGCCCCAGCATGTTCACCGCCAGGTGCAGCACGTTGGCGTGGAGGAACATGTAGGTGCCAAAGGTCCACGGTCGCGCCCATGCGTCGAGCGGCGTGAAGCCGAACGTGCCCACGAACCATGGGTTGACGAAGATCGTCATCTGGAGCAGGAAGACGATCAGGTTGGCGACGATCAGCCGTCGCACCCACGGAGTCATGCCGAACATCCGCTGCGGGCCCATCCCGTAGTTATCCCCCGCGCGTGCTCCCCGAGTTCCTCGCCAGCCGGCAGATCCGCTCGCACAGCTCAGGAAACGCGATCCCCGCGGCCCGGGCGGCCTGGGGCAGGAGGCTGGTCCGCGTCATGCCGGGGAGCGTGTTAGCCTCGAGACAAAAGATGTCGCCCTCGGGGCTCAACCGGAAGTCGATGCGCGAATACCCCCCGAGCTTGAGCGCCCGATGCGCCGCCAGCGCCAGCTCCTGGAGCTGGCGCGCGAGCGTCGTGTCGAGCGCCGCCGGAAACGTCTCCTCCGACATCCCGGGTGTGTACTTGCACTCGTAATCGAACAGCTCGTGCTGTGGCCGGATCTCGCCGACAGGGAGCGGCACGTCGCCGAGCACGCCGACCGTCAGCTCGCGGCCCGGGATGAACTGCTCGGCCAGGACCTCGTTGTCGTAGCGGCGGGCGAGCTCGACCGCCGCGTCGAGCCCCTTGGCGCTCGGCACCAGTGTCATCCCCACCGAGGAGCCCATCTTCGACGGCTTCACGATCACCGGCCAGCCGAGTGCCGTGGTCACGTCCTCGGGCGCCACCGGCGCCATGAACCACGCCGGGACGGGCACCCCCGCCGCGCGGAACAACCGCTTGGCGAGATCCTTGTCCATCGCGAGCGCGCTCGCGAGCGCGCCGCTCCCGGTATAGGGCACGCCGATCACATCGAGCAAGGCTTGGAGCACGCCGCCTTCACCGCGCCCCGCGTGCAGGCACAGGAACAGCACCTCCGCGTCCCGCACCGCCGGGAGGGTGGCGAGCCCGCCGGACAGCAGCGTGCGCTCCTGCTCGTCGAGCGCGGCGACCGCCGGCGGCTCCCGCCCGACGGCGGCCACGAGCAGCCGCCGCTCCTCGGCCGGCCCGAGCGCGCCGGTCACGGTGTCCACGACCGCCACGGTGTGGCCCCGGCTGCGCAGCGCTTCCACGATCTGCGCCGCGCCCGCGAACGCGACGTGGCGCTCCGCCGTGGCGCCCCCGGTGATCACGCCGACGCGCATCAGCGGATCCCCGCAAGCTGGTGCAGGACGTCGTAGCGGGTGACGATCCCGGCGATCTTACCCTGGTGCCGCACCAGCGCTGCGGGCGTCTCGCGCGACAGGAGCGTCGTGAGCCGCTCGACCGGCAGATCCGCATCCACCACGGGATACGGCCCCTCCATCACGTCTTGGACCGGCTGGTCGAGCGTGGCGGGGTTCTCGAGCGCTCGCGCCATCAGGACCTGCTCGGCGACCGCGCCCACGCCGTCCCCGCCGTCGAGCACCGGCAGCTGCGACACGTTGTAGGTGCTCATGAGGTTCAGCGCCTGGCGCACCGTGGCCGTCGGCGCCACCGAGATGAGCGGCGGGGCGCCGGAGTTCCGGGCCGCGAGCAGCGCGGCCACCGACACGCGCTCCGCCTCGAGAATCTGATTCTCCCGCAACCACTCGTCGTTGAACACCTTCGAAAGGTAGCGCTCGCCGGTATCGGCTAGCACCGTTACGACGAGCGCCTGCGGGTCGTTCACCCGCCGCGCCACGTCGAGCGCCGCGACGAGGTTCACACCCGTCGACCCGCCGGCGAACAGCCCCTCCTCCTTGGCGAGCCGCCGCACCATGAGCATCGCGTCCTTGTCGGAGACCGTGATCCACTCGTCGACCACGTCCCAGTGCAGTGAGCTCGGGAGCTTGTCCCCGCCGATGCCCTCGACCTTGTAGGGATGGCCTTCAGGCTGGTGGCGCGTGCGCGCGTATTCGGCGTAGATCGAGCCGGCCGGATCGCCGGCGATCACGCGGACCGCCGGGCGCCGCTCCTTCAAATAGCGACCCGCGCCGCTCACGGTGCCGCCCGTGCCCGGGGCGCAGACGAAGTGCGTCACCTTCCCGTCGGTCTGCGTCCAGATCTCCGGACCCGTCGTGCGGTAGTGCACCTCGGGGTTGACGGGGTTGTAGTGCTGATCGGCGAAGATCGCGTTGGGGTGCGCCGCCGCGATGGCGCGGCCCTTCATGATGTAGTTCTCGGGGTGGTCGGGGGGGACGGCGGTCGGCGTGATGATCACCTCTGCACCCAGCGCGCGGAGCAGCCGCGCCTTCTCCTGCGACATCTTGTCCGGCATCGTGAAGACGCAGCGGTACCCCTTGACCGCGGCCGCGAGCGCCAGGCCGACGCCCGTGTTGCCCGACGTCGCCTCGACCACGAGCCCCCCGGGCTTGAGCCGCCCCTCCCGCTCGGCGGCCTCGATCATCGCCAGCCCGATGCGATCCTTCACGGAGCCGCCGGGATTGAAAAACTCCGCCTTGGCGTAGACGGGCGTGCGGATCCCCTGGGTCACGCGGTTCAGCCGGATGAGCGGCGTCCAGCCGATCGTCTCGAGGACATTCGCGTACGGCTTAGTGTGGGGTGGCATTCGCGTTCGGCCGCACGTGCCCGCTGTCAGGCGCGACGCGGGCCGTATCCGTGGTGCGCGGCGTCGTGTCGGTGCGCGGCGTCGTGTCTCGCGGGATCACCGTGGTGTCGGGCTGCGCGGCCCGCCGGCGGCGGGCGCGGCTGGGGCGAAGGACGGCGGCGGGGGCGGGGGCGTTGGGCCCGGGCCGCGGCATCGCGGTGTCCGGCTCGCCGCGCAGCAGGGAGGCGCCCGCCTGCGGGTGGCGGAACTCGACCGGCTGGAGAAACGCCGTCGCGATGGGCAGCCCGTGCCGCCGCGCCGGCGCGAACCGCAACCGGCGCGTGCCCATCAACGCGGCGGAATCGAGTCCGGAGTACCCGCTCGGCTCGACCACGCGGGTCGACTCCGGAGCGAGGCGTCCCGTCGAATCGACGAACAGCCGCAGCACGACGTCCCCTTCCACCTTCTGATCGTACAGCCGCGGCGGATACTGGATCGGCGAGTCGCCGTTGAGTGCTACCGGGGGCTCCTGGTCGGGTGGCGCGCTGGCCCGCTCGCCGCTGCCTACTGGGTCGGTCGGCCGCGCTTTGCGGCACCCCACGGCGCCGAGCGCCACCACACCGGCCAAGGCGACGCGCCAGGCGCTCATGCGCCCGCTCCCAGCCGCTTCTTCCAGGCGGCGAGCCGGTTCAACGCCTCGAGGGGCGACAGCGCATCCACATCGAGGCGGTCGAGCTCCTGGAGCAGCGGGTGCGGCGCCGCGGCGGCGAACAGCCCAAGCTGGGCCGCATCCGGGGGACGGGGCGGCGATTGGTGGGCCACCTGGTGCCCTGCTTCGAGCAGCTGCAGCACCTGCCAGGCCCGCGCCACGACGGGCGCCGGCAGCCCGGCGAGCCGCCCCACGTGGATCCCGTAGGAGCGGTCCGCGCCCCCCGGCTCGAGCCGGTGCAGGAACACGATCTCGTCCCCGGCTTCGCGCACCGCCACGTTGTAGTTGCGGGCGTGCGCGAGCTCCTCGGTCAGCTGGGTGAGCTCGTGATAGTGGGTCGCGAAGATGGTCTTGCACCCGATGCCGTTGTGGAGGAACTCGGTGACGGCCCAGGCGATCGCCACGCCGTCGTAGGTGGACGTCCCGCGCCCGATCTCGTCGAGCAGCACGAGGCTGCGCGCGGTGGCGCCGTGCAGAATCGCGCTCGTCTCGCTCATCTCCACCATGAAGGTCGACTGGCCGCGCACCAGATTGTCCGACGCTCCGACCCGGGTGAACAGGCGGTCCACCACCCCCACGAGCGCGTGCGCCGCCGGCACGAACGCTCCCATCTGGGCGAGCACTACACACAGCCCGACCTGCCGCAACAACGTTGACTTCCCGGCCATGTTGGGGCCGGTGAGCAGGATCACGCGGCCGGCCGCGTCGAGCCGCACGTCGTTCGGCATGAAGGCCTCCCGCGCCATCATGCGCTCGACCACCGGATGGCGGCTGCCCTCCAGTGCGATCGTGAACCCGTCGTTCACCTCGGGGCGCACGTAGCGTTCGTGGTGCGCCAGATCCGCGAGGGCGCACCACACGTCGACTCGGGCCGCGAGGCCCGCCGTGGTCTGGACCCGGCCGATGGCGTCGGCGACCCGGTGGCGCAGGCCATCGACGAGCTCGGCCTCGCGTGCCGCGATCCGCTCCTCGGCACCGAGCACCTTCGCTTCGTACTCCTTCAGCTCGGAGGTGACGTACCGCTCGGCGCCGGACAACGTCTGACGGCGCTCGTAGTCGGTGGGCACGCGATCACGGTGTGGGTTCGTCACCTCGAGGTAGTAGCCGAACACCTTGTTGAAGCCGACCTTGAGGGACCCGATCCCGGTGCGCTCGCGCTCCCGCGCCTGCAGCCCGGCGATGTATTGCTTGCCGCCGTCGCGTGCGTCCTTGAGCTCGTCGAGCTCACGATCGTAGCCAGCCCGGATGGCGTCGCCGTCGGGCGCCTGGGCTGGGGGCCGATCGACGAGCGCGCGCGCCAACTCGTCGCCCAGGTCCCCGAGCAGGTCGAAGCGGTCCGCGACCTCTTCGAGCAGCGCGGCATGGCCCCGCGCCTCGAGCCCGTCCAGGGCGGCGCGCACATCGGGCAGGCGGAGCAGGGAGTCGCGCAGCGCGCCGAGCTCGCGCGGCGTGGCGCGCCCGAGCGCCGCCCGCCCCGCGAGGCGCTCGAGATCGCGCACCCCGTCGAGCGCCTCCCGCAAGCGGTCTCGCCCACGCGCGTCGCCCGCCAGCACCTCGACCGCGTCCAGGCGGGCGTTGATCGCTGCGGGCTGGACGAGCGGGGCGAGCAGCCACCGCCGCAACAGCCGCGCCCCCATGGGCGTCATGGTGCGGTCCAGGCCGTCGAGCAGCGTCGCGCCCGCGGCCCCGGGACGGAGCGGCTCCACCAGCTCCAGGTTGCGCCGCGTCATCTCGTCGAGGGGGAGCACGTCGCCGGTCCGCACGATCCGGGGGCGTGTGACATGCGGCAGGCCGCCCGGCTTCAGCTCCCGGGCATACCGGAGCAGCGCCCCCGCCGCGCCGAGCGCGGCCTGGTCGCCCGGCTCGATCCCCAGCCCGTCGAGCGTGGCCACGCGGAACGTGCGCGTCAGTTCCTCGCGCGCGAGCTCGGGATCGAACTCCCAGCGGTCGCGCTCGGTCCGCGCGGCGCCGGCGGGCGCGAGCGCGCTACCGGCGGGAAGGACGACCTCGGCGGCTTCGTAGCGCGCTAGCGCCGCCGCGAGGTCCTCCGGCGCGGCGGTCTCGAGCAGCAACTCCCCGGTCGTGAGGTCGAGCGCCGCGAGCCCGGCGGGCGCGCCCCGGGGATCGACGGCGACGAGGAAGTTGTTGCGCCGGCGCTCGAGCCAGTCGTCCGCGAGCACCGTGCCCGGCGTGACGGTCTCCACGACTTCGCGCCGCACGAGCCCCTTCGCGAGCCGGGGGTCCTCGACTTGCTCGCAGATGGCGACGCGATGCCCCAGGGCGATCAGCCGCCGCAGGTACTCGGTCGCGGCCTTGACCGGAACGCCGGCGAGTGGCACCTCGGCGGCGCCGCCGTTGTTGCGCGCCGTGAGCGTGAGGCCCAGCTCCCGAGCGGCGAGCCGAGCATCATCACCGAACATCTCGTAGAAGTCCCCCATCCGGAAGAACAGGATCGCGTCGGCGTAGCGCGCCTTGATGTCGCGATACTGCTGCATCAGCGGCGTGTCGGTCTCGAGCCGCGGCATCACGGCTGCTCCACGACGAACGGCTGGCCCCCGAGCCGGGTCTTGAGCCGTCGCTGCGCTTGGACCGCTTCGTCTCGCGTGGCGTAGCGGCCGACGCGCACCTTGAAGAGCCCACTCGTGTCGCGCACGACGCGGGCGTCGAAACCCATGACCTTGAGGCGCGTCAGCATCTCGTCGACCTGTGTCGCGCTCTTTACCGCCAGTATTTGCACGGCGTACGCACTCGGCGGCGTGGCGGCGACGGGCGGCTTGGTCTGGCTGTCGCCCGCTGGGGTGGCGGTCCCCGGGGGCGGCGCGGCCGTGGCGCCAGGGGCCCCGGGAGCGCCCGGGGTCGCGGCCGAAACGGCGGGGGTCGCGGGGGCGACGGTGACGGTGGGAGCAGTGGGGCAGCGCGCGGCATAGTAGCTCACCTGGTTTCTGAACTCGACGTCCGCGCCCGCGCCGTCCAATGCTTCGCGGATGAGGGTGCAGCCGTGCGCAGCGTCCTTCATATCGAACGCCGCCCGCGCGCCCGTGAAGTCAGCGCGCGGGCGGAGTGGTGAGTCGGGATAGTCGCGCCGCAGTCGCTCCGCGGCCTGGAGCGTTGCGGCCGGGTCGCCTTGCGCGAAGTACAGCTTGGTGAGCGCGAGCAGCGCCGAGTCCGCCCAGACGGAGCGTCCGTATTCGACTACCACCCGTTGCAAGTCGGTGGCGATCAGGCCGGCGTCCGGCGCCAGCATGCCCGCGGTGAACAGCACGCCCGGGTAGAGCGAGTCCTGCGGCGAGAGACTCGCGAGCAACCGCCGCATCATGGCCCGCGCCGAGTCCGGCCGTGTTTGGGCGACTCGCAGGGCGGCGGCGCGGAGCGTGTCCGGTTGCTGGGCCGACGCGCCCTCGGATGCCGCGACGCACAGGAGGGCCACGAGGGCCGCCCGGGTCCGGCGCCACGGTGCGCGGTGTGCGCCCCCGCCGCTGCCGCTCACGCCGCCTCGCGCCGCGCCGCGGCCAGCGAGAGGACCAAGTGCTCGAGGATTTGGGCCTCGTCGCTCAAGGTGCCCGACTTGAGGGCGCGATCCGCGGCGAGCGCGAGCCGCACGGCGTGCTCGAGCTCGTGCGCGCGCCACAGCTCAGCCCAGCGGGCCCAGCTCGCCGCGGTCCGCTCCCAGCTGCCCAGGCCGTAGGGCCGCGCCGCACGCAGGTGCGTGAGGAGCACGCCCTCGAGGCGGCTCTGCGGAGTGCCACGGTCGCGTTCTGCGCGGGCGAGGGCCGTGCCCACGAGGTTCGTCCCCAGCGCGCCGAGCATCCGCACGCCGCTCATGCCGGGCTGCTCGAGCACCGGCTCGATGAGCCGCGCCGCGGCCGCGGTGTGCCGCTCGCACAGGGCGTCGACGAAGTCCTGCAGCGTGGCGTCGCCCCGCACCCCCACCAGCGCGGCCACGTCCTCGCGGCTCGCGGGGCGCGTCCCCACGGCGGCCGCGACCTTCTCGAGCTCCCCGGCGAGCGCGGCGAGATCGCTCCCCACGGTAGCGAGGAGGAGCTCCGCTGCCTCGGGCGCGAGGGTGAGGCCGAGACGCTGTGCGCGGTGCGCCATCCAGCGCTCCACGCGCGCCGGGGGCAGGGGCTCCACCGCCACGGCCGTCGCCCGCCGCGCGAGCTCGGCGTCGAGCGGCTCCGCGGCGGCCTGCACGAGCACGAGGACCGTCGTGGGATTGGGGGACGCGAGGTAGCGCAGCAGCTCTTGGCGCAGCTTGGCGGCCTTCTTCAGCTGCTCGCACCCGCGCAGCACCACTGCCCGCGTGGCAGCGAGCATGGGAGGGGTGTTCACGAGGGCGTGGAATGCCTCGGGATCGAGGTCGGGGGCCCAGCGTTGATCGATGTTGAAGTCGCGGGCGGCCGGGTCCACGGCGCGTTCCAGCAGCGCGCGCACCGCCTCATCCTTGAGCACGTCTTCGTCGCCGTGGAGATAGTAGACCGGATCGGGCGCGCCCCGCTTGAGACTCCGGAGCAGTGCGTCGAAGCTGAGAGCCCCCATACGGGGCGGAAGTTACCGCCGGCTCGAGGCGAGAGAAAGCCTACCGGCCCGCCGACGCAGGCTCGACCGGCGTCGAGCTGTCGAGGGCGGGGTCGGGGTTAGCTGCGAACACGCTCGCGCGGGGATCTTGGAAGGAGACGAACGGCACGCCGGTGTGCACGACCGGCTTCAGGAACGGCACGGGCGGAAGCACTGGGGCCTGAGCCACGGGGGGACGCCGCACCCCCTCGAGCGCGACCAACGCCACGGCGGCGGCGACGAACAGCGCCGCGGCGACGCCGGCGCGGGCCGGCACGGTGTGGCGGGCGCCGCGCTCTCGCGCGAGCCGGGCGTCTAGGCGACGGCGAAACTCGGGCGAGGGCTCGATCGTCTCGGCGGCCTGCAGGGCCGACACCCCGCGCCGCACGGCGGCGTCGTAGCGCCGGCAGGCGGCGCATTGCGCCACATGCCGGCTAAAGCGGCGCAAGTCCCGCGGGGTGGTCATCAGCCCGTCGCGGAAATCGGTATAGCGCTGCAGGAACTCGGCGCACGTCATGGCGAGGACTTAGTACCGCCGGGGCCTGGGTGGGTTCCCGATCCCCTGCCGCTCCGCCCCCACCCCCTCCCCGCCCACCTCCCGCTTCCCCTCGGGTCCCTACTCGAGCAGGGGCTCGATCAGCTGTGCGAAGCTGTTCCGAGCCCGGTTCAAGCGGCTCTTGACGGTGCCCAAGTTACAGCCGGTGATCTCGGCAATCTCGGCGTAGCTCTTGCCTTCGAGCTCGCGCAGGACGAACACCGCCCGGTGGTGGGTGGGCAGCTGACCGACGCACTGGTCCACCGCGTCCTTCAGGAAGCGCTTGCGGTAGAGATCGTCCGGCCGCGCCGTGGTGTCCTCGAATTGCAACGGCCGGTGGTCGGCCTCCCAGTGCTTCTTGATCGTCTGGAACAGCACGAGCGGGTTGCGGGAGCGGTTCCGCAGCTCGTTCTTGGCGAGGTTCGAGGCGATCGTGTAGATCCAGGTCGAGAACTTCTTCGTTTGATCGAAGCGGTGCAGGTGCCGGAACACGCGGATGAACACCTCCTGCACGAGATCCTCCGCCCGCTCGCGGTCCCCGATCGTCCGGTTGATGAAGTTCAACAGTCGGGTCTGATAGCGGTCCACCAGCGTGCCGAACGCCTGGGGGTCGCCGGCCAGGTGCTCGAGCACGAGCCGGCCATCGTCGAGCTCGTGCAGCGCCTGACGTACCAGCGCGCGGCCGGTCACCGCCGCCTGGCTCTTTCCCTTGAGGGTTGCTCGCATTGGACCGCTCCGCTGTGTCGAGACCCAATCTAGACCGATCCGGCCGGGTCTGCCCGGCGGACGTATCCGCCGGCATGTAAGGGATACGGCAGGAACCGTACCCGTCGCACTGTTCGCCTAAGCTACGACCGGCCCGCTAGTTGCGACCGGTGGTTCGACGCGCCCGTCCTCCTCGGGGGACAACGCACCCGTTCCGGCTACAGCTTGAAGACGAACCCCGCCATATAAAGGATAGCCACGATCGTCTTTGCGTCACGCACTTCGCCGTCTCGGATCAGCGCGAGCACGCGGGAAAGCGGTTGTGGCACTACCTCGATAAACTCGTCGCGCTCACGCGACGGTTCCCCGGTCGTGAGGTCGCTCGCCACGTATAGATGGATCACCTCGTCGGTGAAGCCGGGCGTGGTGAAGATCGACGTGAGCCGTTCGAGCCGGGCGGCGCTCACTCCCGTTTCTTCCAGCAACTCGCGCCGGGCACACGCCTCCGGGTCCTCCCCGGGGTCGAGCGTACCCGCCGGGATCTCCCACAGTGGGCCCCCGGCCGCGTAGCGGTATTGCCGGATCATCAGGATCGTGGGGTCCTGCCCCCGGGGCTCGGAGGCGCAGGGCACGATCGCCGCGGCCCCAGGGTGGCGGATCACCTCGAGCTCGCCGGTCGAGCCATCGGGGAAGCGCACGGTGTCGAGGTCGAGCCGCACGACGCGGCCCGCGTAGATGCGGCGGCTGGCGAGCGGCATGGCGGCACTCAGCGGTTGAAGACCCAGGTGATGGGAACCTTGAATCCTTCGGCCAAAAAGTACGTCGCGTTCCGGCGCGGGTTGGAGCGGATCGGGGAGTTGGCGGCGGGCGAGGTGAAGGGAGTGAGCCCTGCCCGGGTCGCGAGGATCTGCAATCGCAGCATGTGGAACCCATCCGAGACGAGCAGCACGCGCCGGCTGTCGCGGTCCCGGAACCATCGGGCCACGCCGTCGACCGAGGCGGCGGTGCTGGCGCCGGCGGCCAAGGCGACCACGGCGCCCTCGGGCAGGCCCGCCTTGACCAGGTAGCGGCGCCCCACCTCCGATTCGCTGACCGTGTCGTGCGTCCCCACGCCGCCCGTCACCAACACGATGGGGGCGAGGCCGCGCTGGTATAGGGCGGCGGCGTGGTCGAGCCGGGCCCGGAACACGGGCGAGGGCCGGCCGTTGTACTGCGCCGCACCGAGCACGGCGATCGCATCGGCGCTGGTCGCCTCGTCGCGCGACGCAGCGAGGGCCGCGGCAACGACCACCGCCCCCCAGCCCAACGCGAGCAGCACCAAGACTACTCCGGCGGCGACGAGCCGCCGGCGCAGCGTCCAGAACGACATGCGCGAAAGACAACAGGGGAGGCCGCCCGGGGGAAGGGGGATCGCCCATCGCAGCGGCGCCCGCGACGCCGGGGCGGTGCGGGCCGTCAGGGGTGCGTCAGGAGCTCCTCAAACAGGGCGAGTGCCCGCGGATCGTCGGATTGCCCCAGCCAGAAGAGCGCCTTGCGGCGCAGCTCCCGGTCCGCATGCGTGCGGGCGATGCGAATGAGCGCGGGCACACCGTCGCCGTGGGGCTGCTGTGACAGCGCGAACACCGCTTGCTCCTTCACCTCCCGCTCCACACCGTCCTCGTCCACGAGCCCGCTCAGCCCGCGTGTTGCGACGGTGCCCGCCGCCTGCCCCAGCCAGAATACGGCTTGCCGGCGCGCGCGCCGTGGCACGCGGTCGCTCTTGGCGAGCGTCAAGAGCGTGGGCCACACGGTCACCGAGTCCGCGAGGGTCGCGGGCAGGATCGCCTCCTCCCCTACCCGGCCGTCCTCGCGCGCGGCGAGGTCGAGCAGGAAGTCGGCGGCAGCGCGCGTGGAGATTGTGCCGAGATCGGTCACGGCGGCCGCGGCGGGCGGCGTCACCCAGCGCCCGCCGACGTAGGTGCGGAGGGCCTCGACGTGGCCGCGTCGCACCGTCAGCGAGACGCGCACCGGTCCGGCTTCGCAGTCGTACGCCACCTCGTCCGCATCGCTGCGGTCGTGCCAAACCGTCTGGCGCCCCCACGACCCGTTGCGACCGTCGCCGCAGACGCCAGCGCGGGCCGCGAAGCTCACGCGCAGGATGCCGTCCGGCGCCGCCCCGATCCGGTCGGCCAGGCGCTGCGCCGCCGCCGGCGCGGCGAGCCAGGCGAGGGCAAGCGCGAGTCGGCCGATCATTGGTTGATGATCTCGAGCAGCACCTGCGCCGCCCGGGGGTCGTGCGACTGGCCGAGCCAAAAGATCGCTTTGCGGCGGAGCTCTCGGTCCGACTCGGTCTTCGCGATCTGGATCAGCTTCTCGAGCGCCGCCGACTCGTGCCGCTGTGAGTAGACGAAGACCAACTGCTCCTTCAGGTCGTGGTTCTGCATGCGGTCGTACAGACTGACGAGCTGCTCCAGATCGCCCCCCGTCTGCCCGGCCCAGAAGAGCGCTTTCTTCCGCATCTCGATCGACTCGCGCTCGTTGAGGGCCAAGTCCATCAGCCAGCGGTGGTTCTCCCCGCTGCCCGACTGCGACAGGGAGAAGATGACCTTCTCCTTCAACTGGTCGTCGGTGAGCTTCGCATACAGCGCGCGGAGGAACGCCGCGTTCTCGGCCGAATGCTGCTGGCCGAGCCAGAAGATCGCCTTCTCGCGGGCGTCGGACGGCGCCGTCGCGGTCTCCGCGTAGTTGCGGAGGATCTGGCCCGCCCGGGGGCCGTGTTGTTGCGACAGGGCGAAGAGGGCCTTCTCCCGCAGCTCTGCGTCGTCCGTGCTGCGGAGGATCGAGTCGAGCATCGTCACCGCCCGCTCGGTCGGCACCTGCGAGAGCCAGAACACCGCCTGCTGGCGGACCTCCGAATCGGGGTCGTGCTGGGCGACGTCGAGCAGGATGTCCTCGGTCTCCGCGGTGTGCTTCTGCGAGAGGATGAACACCGCCTTGCGGCGCAGCGCCCGGTGACACGCGTCGCGGCGGGCCAGCACCGTGCGAAGCAGCGGCACCGCTTTGTCGGCGTCCATCTGCAGGAGGCCGTTGATCGCGGCGATGCGCAGGTCGTCTTCGTCGTCCTCGCCGGGGCAGTCCCGGCCGCGGGCGCCGCCGGTGTCGGCTGCCGGCGCGGCGTGCTGCGCGATCCAGGCGGCGGCTTCGCCGTCCCCGTGCCTTGCCAGGGCGCCCTGGACGCGCGCCAAGAGCGCCACACCGTCCTTTGCCGTGGCCGCCTTGGCGTAGCGCCGTTGTTGGGTGACGAGCAGGCTGCGGGCGCGGGCCAAGTCGTCGTTCTTGTAGAGCGCGAACGCCGCCCAATAGAGCGCATCGCCGGCGCGGCTGGCGTTGGGGTAGTCGCGGACGAGATCGCCGTACAGGTTGGCGGCGCTCGTATAGTCTCCGCGGTTCAACGCGGCCCGCGCCGCCCGCCAGAGTGAATCGGTCGGGTCCTGTGGGTCCCCGGCCCGCCGCGCGATGCTCGGATCGAGCCCGTCGACTGCCTCGACGGCATCGAATCCCGTGAGGGCATCGAATCCCGCGAGGGTATTGAGGCCTGCGAGAGCATCGAGGCCCGCGAGGGCATCGAGACCGGCGAGCGCCGGCAGCCCGCGCAGGGCATCGAGCCGGCCTTGGGCCAAGACGGGCGCCGCGGCTTGTAACGCCGCCTCGGCTTGCGCACGTGCGCCGGCGATCCGGCCCTTCCCGGTCGGCTGCTGCAAGACTGCGACGGCCATCACTACGAGTGCCAACGCGTGCATCACAATGCTCCTTGCGCGCGCTCCGGGGCCGGCGACGCCGCCGACCGCAGCCGCAGCAACACGCTTCGTTGTTCTAGTTGGTGGGTGATGACCTGCACGTCCTCGAGGTCGCCCCGTGCCGGCAGCTGGGCGATCTGGGCCAGTACGAGCTCCAGATCCTCGAGCAGGGCTCGCAACCGGACGTCAGCCGCCGCGGGCGAGTCGAGCATGAGTCGCGTGGTGCCGAGCAGGTCGCGGGCCTGAGCGGCGAACTGGGCCGCCGCCGGCTCGCCCACGCGGGTCTCGGTGCGGAAGCCCGTCAGCAGGGCCTCGGTGCGGGTGAGGTACTGCGCGGCGGCAAGCCGGTAGGCGAGGCCTGAGCCCCGGTCGCTTGCTCCGCCGTCCGCGGCCCCGTGCCCGGCACTGAAGCGCCCGATCGCGATGCCGAGGGCGAGCACCGCCGCGATCCCAACCCCCCAACGGAGCGTGGTATGCCACACGCCCCGGCGCTGGCGCCGCGCGGCGCGGGTCGCCACGATCGCCCGCCACATTTCCTCCCGTGGCGGGGTCGGTGGGCGGTGGTAGTCCTGCGCCACCTCGCGCAACAGTCGGTCAAACCGGTCGTCGGTCATCTAGGTCCACTCTCCCGCAAAATCCGCCAGTGCGTCCCGCAGCTTGGCCCGCGCGCGCGACAGCTGCGCCTTCGACGTCCCCGTCTCGATGCCCAGGCTCGCGCCGATCTCCTCGTGCGTGTAGCCCTCCACGTCGTGCATCACGAACACGGTCCGGTAGCCCGGGGGCAGGCCGTGGATCGCTTGCGCCAGCCGCGTCTTCAGGTCCGGCTCGGCGGGCCGCGGACCCGTCGCGACCCCCGCGGCGTCGTCCAGGTCCACCACGCGCTGCCGCAACCGTGTCACCTTGCGCAGCCCGTTCAGGGCCACCGACGTGGCGATCGCGTAGAGCCAGGTGGAGAGCTTCGCTTCACCGCGGAACGTGCCCAGCCGCTCGAACGCGCGGACGAAGGTGTCCTGCGTGAATTCCCGCGCCAGCTCGTCGTCGCCCGCCAGGCGATAGGCGAGCCGATAGATGCGGTCCACGTGCGCGTCATAGAAGGCGCGCTCGGCGGCGCCGTCCCCGGCGCGAACTCTGGCTATCAGGTCGCGTTCGTCCACCAGGCTCCGGGGCGGCAGTGTCAGTTACTCCTGTGACACGGCCGGGCCGGGGAGGGTTGCGTGGCGGGCGTCAGCCCTGCCGCAACAGGATCCGGAGTCCCACCCCGGCGAGCACGGCGAGCAGGAAGGAGGCGAGGGTACCGACCAGGAAATACTCGGCGAACTCCCGATCCTCGAGGGCCTTGAAGCGGGCGAGCGATTTGGCGGCGATGATCCAGCCGACCGCGCTGTACTCGCCGAGCAGCACGAGGGTGAGGGCGAGGGCCCGTTCCAAGGAGCCGACCGCCCGGCCGCGGGCGATGTCGATCGCGCCGGCGGTGCGATCCTCGTCCCGCCGCATCTGGAGCGACGGCAGCTCGAGCACGCTGCGGACGAGCACCATGCCGCGGCCTGACACGTAGAGGTAGCCCGTAGCCAGCAGGGCCACGCGTCCCCACCACAGCCCCGTGGGGAGGGCGTGCACCAGCGGTTCGAGCAGCTTGCCCACGACCAGCGCCCCCGTGACGAAGAGCGCCTCCCCGAAGAGCAGCGCGCGGGCGCGGCGGCGGCCGTCCACTTGGTCTGGCCACAGTGTGGCGGCGAGCGTGTAGACGAGGAGCGGCACGACGAACAATGGGTTCACGCGGTCTCCAGCAAGGTGCGAAACATCTTATCCCCGGCCGCGACGAGAGGCCAGGCCATGCGGCGGGCGAGGTGCGACACGGCGCTCCGGTCGACCTCGAGTGCGGCCGCCGCGGCCGCGGGCGAGCCGAGCCGGAGGAGGGTCGCCGCGCGGCGCTGGCGCGGGGTCCAGCTCCAGTAGAGCGCGGAGTAGTAGTTCGCCAGCGGCTCGAGCGCGGGCGGGAAGCGGCCGAACGCGAACACCAGACGCTGCCGCTTGGCGCGCTCCATGGCGGCGCGGGCTTCGTGGAAGCAGGGCCCGTCCATCTCGGGCGCTGTGGGGGCGAGCGGCGTGCTGATCGCGCCGCGGCCGCACGCGACCACCCAGTCGACTTGGGAGAGCCGGGAGCGGATGTGGTGGGCGATCTCCCACACCGGCGCGGCCGTGGCGAGCAGGCATTGCAGTTCGTCGCCCAAGGTGACCGCGAAGCGCGCCGCGAGGGCGCGGGCGAAGCGGCGGTTCAGTTCCGTGAGGGCGGCGCGGACGTCGGTCTGGAGCTGGGCGCGGCGCGGTGGCGCGAGCGCGCGCGAGGCGGTCGCGTCGGCGATGAAGGCGATATAGGAGCGGGTGGACATTTTCCGTCACATTTCGTTGATATGACGAATTACGTCATAACATACCAATGTGACGGAAAATGTCAATTGGGAGAGCACCCCCCGCTAGCGGGTCCCGAACAGGCGATCCCCCGCGTCCCCGAGCCCCGGCAGGATGTAGCCCTCGCCGTTGAGCTCGCGGTCGAGCGCGGCCGTGAAGATCGGGACGTCGGGGTGGGCCTCGAGCATGCGGCGCGTGCCCTCGGGCGCGGCCACGAGACAGAGGAACCGGATACGCTGGGCGCCGGCATGCTTGAGCGCGCTCACGGCGTCCACCGCCGAGCCGCCGGTCGCGAGCATCGGATCGAGTACGAAGAAGTCGCGAGCGTCGCGTCCCTCGGGGATCTTGAAGTAGTAGTCCACGGGCTGGAGCGTGTCGTGCTCGCGGTAGATCCCGATGTGGCCCACCCGCGCCGACGGGATCAGCTGGGCGATCCCCTCCACCATGCCGAGGCCGGCGCGCAGGATCGGCACGAGCGCGAGCTTCTTCCCGGCGACCCGCACGCCGCGCATGTGCTCGAGCGGCGTGTCCAGCTCCATTGTCTCGAGCGGCAGATCCTTCGTGACCTCGTAGGCCATGAACATGGCGATCTCATTCACGAGCTGTTTGAAATCGCGCGTCGTGGTGTGCTTGTCCCGCAAGATCGAGAGCTTGTGCTGGATCAGCGGATGGTCGAGCACCGTGAGGTTGGGAAACTTCGGGTGGGGCATGCGCGGGAAACTACGTCTCCCCTTGCTCTACCGCCACGACGGCATGCGGCCCGTGCGCCGCGCTACTTCGTCGCCGGTTCGAAACCCTTGCGCGTCATGTCGCCCCACACGTGCTTGCGCCGCCACACCGAGAGAAACGCCCGCAGCCGCCACCACACGCCGCACTGGCGGTACCCGAAGTTCTCGAGCGTGGCGAACAGCACCAGCCGCGCGAGATCGGAGACGCGGCGGTAGCGACGGAAGCTCACCTCCTCCAGGACCACCGCCCACAGCGACAATAGCATGCCGTAGCCCCAGGCCACGAGCACGAACAGCAGCGCGAACGAGACGTTCACCGCGCCGGCCGCTAGGCCGACGACCGTGATGGCGTAGCCGAACACTTCCACGAGCGGCGCGAACATCTCGCCGAAGGTGTAGAACGGGACCGCGATCAGGCCCACGCGTCCGTAGCGGGGGTTGAAGAGCATGCCGCGGTACCGCCACATGGCGGCCACCAAACCGCGCTGCCAGCGTTCCCGCTGGCCGCCGAGGACCCGCAGGGTCTCGGGCACCTCCGTCCACGCCACGGGATCGGGGATGAACGGGATTTCGTAGCGGATCTTGCGGCGTCGCAGGTAGCGGTGCAGCCGTACCACGAGGTCGAGGTCCTCGACGGTGCTGGTGGCGTCGTAGCCGCCGACCGCGAGGAGATGGTCCTTTTGGAACAGGCCGAACGCCCCCGAGATGATGAGGTTACCGCCCAGGCGATTCCAGCCGAGCCGCCCGAACATGAAGGCGCGCAGGTACTCCACCACCTGGACGCCCGCGAGGAAGCCCCGGGGGACGCGCGCGTCGGTGACGCGGCCGTCCTGCACGACGCACCCGTTCGCTACCCGGACCGTGCCGCCCACTGCGGCGATCTGGCGGCCCAAGAGGAAGGGGCGCGTGAGCCGGAGCAGCGCGTCCTCTTCGATAAGCGTGTCGGCGTCGACGGCGATGACGAGGGGAAACCGGCTCGCGTTGATGGCCGCGTTGAGCGTGTCCGCTTTACCCCCGTTTTCCTTGTCGATTACGGTGAGCCTGGTGCGCGTGCGGGAGCGATACAGCGCGCGCAACGGCCTGGTGGGGATCGTTTCCGGGTAGGTCCGGGGGATCTCGTACAGGTCGAATGCGTGGCGCAGCGCCTCGAGCGTGTCATCCTTGGACCCGTCGTTGACGACGACCACCTCGTAGTTGCGGTAGTGGAGCGTCAGGATGGCCGTCACGCTCGCCTCGATCGTCTTCTGCTCGTTGTACGCGGGGACGAGGATCGTGATCGGCGGCAGGGCGTCGCTCTGCATCAGCCGCTGGAAGTCCTCGTCGTCGGCGAGGCGGGTCTGCTCCCAGATCTCGGGGATCGAGAGCACGAGCAGCAGCGCGTAGAAGGAGTTCAGCACCAAGAAATACACGAGGATCGTCAAATCCGCGCCGCGGATGAGCTCGTTCACGTGGCGTACTCCGCGAGCGCCTGGGGCGAGAGGCCCAGAACGAGGTGGGCCATGTTGCGGGCGTTGGCATCCGGTCCCACGTCGGCCTCGAGCAGGGCGTTCCGCCCGGCGGCGCCGAAGCGGGTGAGCGCGAGCCCGGCGCGCAACCGCACCCACCAGTCCGGGTCCCGCAGGATCGCGCACAGCCCGGCCAGACTCGCAGGGTCGGCGAGCATCCCAAGCGAGCGCGCCGCTTGAGCCCTCACCGGCCACAGCGCGTCCGCCATGAGCCGGGTGAGCGCCGCGAGCGATGCGGCATGGGGCAGACTGCCGAGTCCCCGCGCGACCTGGAGGCGGACTTCACCATCGCCGTGCGCGGCGAGCGCCGTCAGCGGCTCGCGCAGGACCGGCTCCTGGAGTCGCGCCGCGAACTCGGCGAAGCGCGGCAGCGCGGGATCGTCGGTGCGCCGCAGTTTCGGCAGCAGCAGCTGCACCACCACGGCGCGCGACCGCCGCAACATCGCGGCGTAGTAGGAGCTCACCGTCGGCGCGAGGGACGGCAGCCGCTCGAGCGCCGCAGTGGCGAGGGCACCACTCTGGAGCCGCTCGAGCGTGGCCACAGCGGCGATGTGCACCGCCGGATGCGGGTCGCGCAACAGCTTGAGGACGCGCGACGTGTCACCCGGCGTGGCCGCGACCGACAGGAAACGCGCGCACTCCAAGCGCTTCCACCAGCGAGCCGAGCGGCTGTTGCTGCGGATGATGCGCGCCCACCACTCGCGCTCCAGGGCACCCGCGAGCTGGCGCCACCGATCGCCTGGCACCCGCGCCGACCAGGTAACGAGGGCATCCACCGCGAGTGGCACCGGGAGCCGGGCCAGCTGCACGAGCACCACGCCCAGCGCCGTCTGACCCAGCGCCCAGCGCTGCATCACCCCTTCGACCGCCAGGCGGCGCGGGTGGATCCGCGCGCGGCGGCGCAACCGGAACCACCGATTGAGCACGATCAAGATGAGCAGGGCGGCGAGCAGGATGCCCTGCGCGAGCGCCACGACCGCGAGGAAATGAAGAGCCGTCACCGCCCCACCCAGCGGCGGATCTTCTCGAGGGCGACGCGCAGGCTAATGGGCTTCACGAGATAGTCCAGCGCCCCTGCCTCGAGGCCGCGCAGCTGCTCCGATTCGTCTCCGTGCACGGTCGTGAACACCACGCGGTACTGCTCTGGGCGCTGCCGCTGGAGCGCGTCGAGGATCGAGTAGCCGTCGAGCGCCGGCAGGTCCACGTCGAGCAGCAGCAGCGGCTGCTGCTCGCCGGAATCGAGTCCGAGCAGGGCGGTCAGCGCCTCACGTCCGTTGCGAAAGATCAGGAACCGGTAGCCGCGCGAGCGGAGCCCGTACTCGAGCAGCCCGGCGAGCGCCGGGTCGTCCTCCACCACGATGACCTCCGGTATGTCCACCCGGCTCCCGCGGGGGGGGGGGGGGGGGGGGGGGGGGGGGGGGGGGGGGGGGGGGGGGGGGGGGGGGGGGGGGGGGGGGGGGGGGGGGGGGGGAGGAGAGGGGCGGAGCCGGTGCCGCCGCGGCTGAGGGTCCCGCGAGTGAGCGGGTGGGCGGGTCCGGGGGCTCGAGCTCGAGCGCCTCGGCGAGCTGAACCACGAACCACTGCGTCATCGACCCGCGGTCCATGTCAGCGTCGTTGGGCCGCGCCACCCAGTCCTTGACCGTCTCCTCCATACCGGCCGCGAGCCGTGACGCCGGCCAGAAGCCGTAGGACCCGGCCGAACCGTGAATCTTATGGGTCTCCTGATGTAGCCGACTCAGCGCATCGGGATCGTTCCCTGCCACCGCCAGGCGGTCGGCGAGCTCGGCCACCAGCTGGAGCTGGAGGCGGGCGCTCTCGCGGTATTCCGCCAGGAGGCCGGGCGGGAGCTCAACGGGCGAATGGTCGACCGACATGATCAAAGATTAGGACGGAGCGGCGTGAATGCCATAGCACGCCGCCCGGTTTCATTATCTTCTCGACTGCGCATGCTCCTTCTCCTCCTGGCCGTGCACGCGCAGCACCCTGACGGCGGGGGCTGTGCCCGCGCCCCGGCGGTGGCGGCGGCCGTCGACAGCGGCTGGCGAGCGTACCGGCAAGGAGCGCTCGAGGACGCGGGGGCGCAGTTTGCGGCCGCGGCCGCCGCCTGTCCGGGCGCGGCGGGTCCCGCGATCGGCGCGGGATTCGTGTTGCTGCGTCGTGGGCGCGCCGCTCCGGCCGAAGAGCGGTTCCGGCGCGCGCTCGCGGCGGACACGATGGCGGCGGATGCGTGGTACGGCCTCGGTGTCGCCCTGGCACGCCTGGGCCAGCGGTCCGCGGCAGCGCCCGCGCTGCGCCGGGCGCTCGAGTTCGCGCCGCGCTACGCGGAAGCCGAGGATCAGCTGCTCGCTCTGGGAGTGGATTCGGGGCTGGCGCCCGCGCCGCGCCCGCCGCCGCGCGACCCCCAGATCCCGGCGCGCGTCGCGGGCGAGCGGTTCGAGGTGCGGACGCGGGACGGCGCGGGCTGGCAGCCCTTCTACGTGAAGGGGATCAACCTCGGGGCGGCGCTACCGGGGAAGTTCCCCTCCGAGGCACCACTCGACGACTCGAGCTACGCACGTTGGCTGGAGCTCATCGCCGCGGCGAACGCGAACGCCGTACGGGTCTACACCATCCTCCCACCGGCGTTCTATCGGGCGTTACGGCGCTGGAACGATGCCCACCCCGACCATGCGCTCTGGGTCGTGCACGGGGTGTGGGCGGAGCTGCCGCCCAAGGGCAATTATGATGCGGCCGATTGGCTGAAGGAGTTCCGCCGCGAGATGCGGCGGGTCGTCGACGTGGTGCACGGTCGTGCGCTCCTTGCCGCCCGGGCGGGGCATGCTTGGGGGCGCTACGACGCCGACGTCTCGGATCACATGCTGGCCTTCGTGCTGGGACGCGAATGGGAGCCGTTTTCGATCAAGGCCTACAATCGCAGGCCCCATGGGCGCCGCGCCTACCGCGGGCGGTTTCTCGCGGTGGAACGCGGCACTCCGGCGGACGTGTGGCTGGCGGAGCAGTGTGACGCGCTGCTGCAGTACGAATGGGATGCCTATCGCGCCCAACGGCCGATCGCCTACACCAATTGGCCGCCGCTCGACCCGCTGCGCCACGCCACAGAGTCGACTCGGGAGGAAGAGCAGGTCTTGCGGCGGCGCTACGGCTTTCCGCCGAACCCGCGGCTCAAGGAGTACGACAACGACGCCGAAACGCTGGACGCAATGTTGGTTCAGACGACAGCGGCGAACCGGGCCGGCTACTTCGCGGCGTATCACGCCTACCCGTACTATCCCGACTTCATCGATCTCGATCCGGGATACGGCGCCGCGCGCTCCGCCGCGGGGGCGTCCCACTACTTCGGGTACCTCTTGGATCTCAAGCGCCACCACGCCGGGCGGGCGCTGCTGATCGCCGAGTACGGCGTGCCGTCGTCGCGCGGCATCTCTCACCTGCAACCGGAGGGGATGCACCACGGCGGGCACGACGAGCGCGCGATGGCAGCCGTCGACGTCCGCCTCTCGCAGGAGATCCGGGAGGCGGGCCTGGCGGGCGGCATCGTCTTCGCGTGGCTGGATGAGTGGTTCAAGCACACCTGGGTGACGATCGATCTCGAGCTGCCGACCGAGCGCACCCGGCTGTGGCACAACGTGATGGACGCGGAGCAGAACTACGGCCTGCTCGGCGAGTACGCGGGCGCTGCTGCGGCTACACCCGAGCCGGGAGGCGATGCGGCCCGCTGGCGAGCACTGCCGGTGCTCGAGCGCGACGAGGCTGTGGCCTTGCGGGTGGGAGCCGATGCCTCCTACCTGTACGTGGGGCTCGAGGGGGGACCGTCCCTTGACTCAGTCCGCTACGTCGTGGGACTCGACACCTACGCCTCCGCCGGTGGCGAACGCACCCGGCCGGGGCTATCGCTCGCGAGCGACGTGGGCTGTGAGTTCGCGCTCGTCTTGAACGATACCGCCGACGCCCAGCTGCTCGTCGCATCGTGGTACAACCCCTTCCTCTTCGCGCGGCCCGCATCGGGCCCGACCGCGCTCGACGCCTTCTATAACTGGGGCGCGGCGCTCGAGCACCCCCGCGTGGGGCCTGGAGGTCGGTGGGACTTGCTGTTCGTGACCACGAATCGCTGGCGCATCGGGCGCGACGGAAGAACCTTCCCGGCCCAGGGCGTGAACCGGGGGCGGCTGCGCTATGCGCGAGCCGATTCCTCGAGCCTGGCCGACTGGTACGTGGACCGCGCCGCGGGG
>WNFA01002487.1_pt1 | contig 27015 bp, 27 predicted proteins | sample 5400481 | NCBI WGS metagenome assembly WNFA01 (sample SAMN13153340, study PRJNA577476) | soil metagenome | isolation source: 120 cm saprolite under Douglas fir tree site 2 hole 1 replicate 2 | place: USA:California | collected 2015-04-18 | reverse complement strand
TGCGTCATGTAGCCGACGTTGCGCAGGTTGTCGACGTCCGGCATTCGGCGTCCAAGCACGGTGACCGTGCCGGCCTCGGGCGCCACCAGGCCGACGATCGATCGGATGAGGGTGGTCTTGCCGGCTCCGTTCGGGCCGAGGAGTCCGTAGATCTCGCCCGTCTTGATGTGGAGGTTGACCCCATCCAACGCCCGCAGTCCGCCGAAGTTCTTGCGCACTCCTTCGATGTCGACAGCGAAGGCCTCAACCATTGGCAACTCCCTCATGATCCGGTCTCATCGCGCGCAACCAGTTATCGGCCAGCAGCACAACTGCTTGTTCGCCGTCAATGTCAAATCCCGCCACCCGCTCAGCCAGCGATCGGGCCAGCAGGTGGAAAAAGATCGGACCGATGAACGCCTGCAGCGCCAGCAGCGGGTGCATCATGCGCAGCCGGCCCGCCGCCATTTGCGCCATAACGTAAGCGCCGACCGAGCCAAAAATGGTCGTGACCAGGTCGCGAGCGGCTTCTTCGGCATCGGGACTCAAGGAGCTGACCTCGAAGAAGATCGCCCGGAGCAAGCCGATCCGGGGCGCCCCTGAACCACTGAGGCTGCGATAGACGGTGCGTGCAATCTCCGGCATCACAACCTCGGGCGCCTGGTCTTGCATCGAGTTGGCGAGGCGGCTCACGGGCTCGAGCGGCGAGTACGTCCGCAGAAGGCTCGTGAAGAGGGCGGGCTTGCCGGGGAAGAGGCGGTACAGCGTGGCCCGCGAGACGCCGGCACGGACTGCGAGCTCGTCCATCGACAGCGCCGCCAGCCCGCCGGCGCCGACCATGGCCAGCGCGGACTCGAGGATGCGCTCTCGGGCCGCCGGCTCGGGTTCCACCTGCAGGGCCTCGAGGAGGGCGCGGTGGGAATCGAAGACGCGATAGAAGCTGGCCTTGGACACGCCGGCCGCCGCAGTGACCTGCCCCACCGTTGGGATGTCTCCTTCGGCGAGCAGGCCTCGCGCCCCCGTGAGGATGCGCTCTCGGGCCCCCCGCGCCATCGATGACGACACTAGACGAGACAGGGCGTCTCGTCAAGTGCCATTTCTTGACGACCTGGATTCCGGGCCGGAGCCTGTCCGGCTAGGTTGGCGAGATGTGGCGAGCGCTCGCGATGGCAATCGGAATCGCGGTGGGACTGTTTCCATCGACGGTGGTGGCAGTCTCGGCGTGGGGGAGTCCGCGCTACGGCGACCCGCCTGGTTGGTGCACGAACCATTCCGATATGTGGACCGCGATCGTAATCACGAACGACCCCCTAGTGGCCATGAACCCGGAGCGGGACACTTTTTACGGCTTCCACCCCAATCCCGGCTACGACGATTGGTACGGATATTTCTACGGCGATTTCAGGGGCGCGGCCGGCGACTCATCGGGCTGGGTCAGGCTCCTCCACGAGGACTACCCCAACCACTATCAATGGAACTTCGCCAGCAACGGGTGGGCAGTGCACGGCCACGTGAAGCAGTACATCGCGTACTACAACTGGACCTTTGGCGGCGAGTGCGGGATCGGCCGCTACGGGGGTTGGTCGCCGCCTCCATACATGGCCGACGAGTACGGCTATCCGGTCGTCGACATCTACGTCGACTCCGTGCCGCCACAAGCGCCTCGACCCCAGGTGCTGCGCGTATCCACGGACGCGGTCGCCTTCACGTGGAACCCGGTCGTCGACGTGGGCGATGGCGCCGGCGTCGACTACTTCGTCGCGGGCATGGACCACTACACGTCATGGGTGACCATGAACGGCAGCTCGCAGCCACTGCAGATGCTTTCGACCGCCGAGCCCCGCATCGTGACGCAAGCGGGCATGTCGCCAATCGACGTCGCCTGCGTTCACGTCCAGGCGTTTGACAAGGTGCAAAATGCCAGTCCCGTTCAAGTGGCGTGCTCGCGGGCGCTGGCCACGCCGCCGATGCCGCGGTGGGCAGAGCTCGCCGTTCGCGTCGCCGCCAACCCCGCCGGGATCGGGCTAGTCGGCCTAGATTCGTGGTTCTGGCTGGATCCGGCGCCTCACGTGGTCACGGTTCACGAAATCAGGGGCGGGACCGACTACGCCATCACGGCCACACCGGTGTCGGCCGCGTGGGATTTCGGCGACGGCGGAGTCGCCGACAGTGCGGGCGCGTCAGCCTACGGCCGGCCGTATCCGCAGCACTCGTCCATCACACACGTCTACGAGGCTCACAACCAGGCCGGATACCGCGTGCGGGCATCGGTGCGCTATGCGGTGACCTGGACCGCGTCGATCGCAGGACGCGGCAGCGAGGCTCACCCCATGGAAGTGTTTGTGCAGACGGCGGTTCCGCTTCTATACCCGGTCGAGCAGGCGCAGCCGGAGCTGCTGCGCATCTGACCGAGTGCAAGCGTCATGAAGCCGACCACCCGGTTATCCGCTCGATCGCTACCGGCACCACCGGCCCCGCCGGACGCGCCGACCGGTATTGCGCATACCGCTGCGTGAGCAGCGCGATCCCCTTTTCGAACATGGCACCGTCGATCACGATGCGTGCGCTTCCGTCAGCCCGCACCCACCAAAGCTTGGTCCAGTCCTCCTCGTAGTGATCGACCAGAACGGAGACGGATGGATTGGCCTCGATGTTTCGGAGGCGCTGGAGATCCGCAGTCTTCTTCGGCTTGAAGTCGATGGCGAAATAAATCGTGTTGTCATCCAGCGCGAACGTGATCGGCACGATGTGCGGCCGGCCATCGCGGCCGACCGTAGCCAGGCGCGCCACCATCGCACCGTTGATCCGGCGGCGCATCTCATCCGAATCCATTGCACCCCTGTCCATGTGGCAAGTCTGCTGCTATATCGTTGACCCGTGCAAAGGCTCCGCACATACACCGTCGAAGAGGCGAACAGCGAACTGCCTCGTGTGCGCAGGGTCGTCGCCCAGATCGCAGAGCTGTCGGCACTGCTGCCGGAGCTCGAGGACCAGGCTCGCATCGCCGAGTACGAGTCGAAACGAGCCGGCGCAGGTGCCGAAGATCGCGACCGGCATCAACAAGCACGCGATGCTGCGAGCGGAGCCGAGCTCGAGCTCCTCAAGGCGGTGGCAAGCCTCAACGGAATGGGCATCCAGCTCAAGGGGCCGCTGGAGGGCCTGATCGACTTCCCCTCATATCGGGACGGCGAGCTCGTCGAGCTCTGCTGGAAGCTGGGCGAGGATCGGGTCGAGCACTGGCACCGGGTCGGTGAGGGTTTCGCCGGCCGCAAGAAGTTATAAGAGGGAACCTACCGGCAACGCGTTAGGAACTGCTCCCGGTTTCGCTGCGGACGCCGCCCTTGATCGCGTTGTACGTTGCCTGCGCGATGCCCGCGGCGTCGAGGCCGTTTTCCCTGAGGATGTCGGCGGCTTTGCCCTGAAGCAGGAACTGGTCCGGGAGTGCGATCGTGCGGACCCGCCCGGCCAATCCGTAAGGGGCGAGCGCTTCGAGAACAGCGCCGCCAAAACCTCCAGCGCCCACGTTGTCTTCGACCGTCATCACGATCGGATGGCGCTTGGCCCAATCGACGATCCGAGGATCCACCGGCTTGACCCAGCGCGCGTTGACTACCGAGCACTCGATGCCTTGAAAGGCCAGGCGCTCGGCTGCCTCGGTCGCGACCTCGACCATGCGGCCGACTGCGAATATGGCCGCGTCGGAGCCTTTGCGTCGCTCCTCCCAACGACCGACCGGCAACGGCTCTACTGGTAGATCCGGAGTCGCCGGCACAGGACCTTTCGGATACCGGATGGCTGTAGGGCCGTCCGAGTCAAGCGCTGTCTCGAGCAATGCGCAGAGTTCGGTGGCGTCGGCGGGTGCAGCCACCTTCAGGTTCGGGATGAGGCGGAGATACGAAAGGTCGAACACGCCGTGATGGGATGAGCCGTCGGGCCCGGTCACGCCGGCGCGGTCGATGACAAACACGACTGGAAGCTTGTGCAGGGCCACGTCCATGATCGTCTGGTCGAACGCGCGCGCCAGGAATGTGGAGTAAATGCATACGACCGGCCGCATGCCAGCCATGGCGAGGCCGGCCGCGAAAGTGACCGCGTGCTGCTCGCAGATGCCAACATCGAAGAAGCGGTCAGGGAACTCTTTGGCGAAATTGAGCAACCCGGTCGACGACGCCATCGCCGCGGTGATCGCGCACACCTCGGGCCGCCGCGTCGCCGCGTCCATCAGCGCCTCACCAAACACGTCGGTGTAGGTGAGGTCCGTTGAGCGTGGGCGTCCGGTCAAGGGATCGAAGGCGCCGACTCCGTGGAGCTTGTCGATCTCGTCCTCGACGGCCGGGCCGTAGCCGTGCCCCTTCTCGGTCACCACGTGCACGACCACCGGTTCTCGGAGCTTCTTCGCGCGGGTGAAGACTGCCTCGAGCTCGGCCTCATCGTGGCCGTCGACCACGCCCGCGTACTTGATGCCCAGGCTCTCGAACACGGTCGATGGCTGGAGAAGCTGCTTGAGGCTCTCCTTCACCCGATAAGCGGCCTGGTCTGCGGTCGAGCCGACCAACGGCAGACCGCTCAAGAGGCGGGAGATCTCGACCTTGATGCGCTCGTAGCGGGGATCGATGCGCAGTTGCGACAGGTGCCGGGCCAGACCGCCCACGGTGGGCGCGTACGAGCGGCCGTTGTCATTGATGACGATGATCAGGTTGGGCGGCTGCAGGTGCGCGATCTGGTTGAGCGCCTCGTAAGCCATGCCTCCGGTCAGTGCTCCATCGCCGATCACGGCCACGACGTAGCCGGGCTTTTTCTTGCGCAGCCGCGCCTCGGCGATGCCGAGCGCGTAGCTCAATGACGTGGAGGCATGGCTGTTCTCCACCATGTCGTGCTCGGACTCTGACCGCGACGGGTAGCCGGACAATCCGCCCGCCTGGCGCAGCCGCGCGAAATCGCGGGCCCTGCCGGTGACGATCTTGTGCACGTAGGCCTGGTGGCCGGTGTCCCACACGATCGCGTCCTTGGGGCTGTCGAACACGCGGTGAAGCGCAAAGGTCAGCTCGACGACCCCGAGGTTGGGGGAGAGGTGGCCGCCGCTCCTGGACGTCTGTTCGACCAGGAACGCGCGCACCTCCTGGGCGAGCTGCGCCAGCTGCGGTTGATCCAGGCGCCGGAGGTCTTCGGGTGAGTTGATGGTGTCGAGGATGGCCATACCCGGTGTTAACGCTCCGGTCCTGTCATGAGTTCCTCATAGAGTAGGCCAGCGCACCATCCTCTCAGGCCGACTCAGCTAGGCCAGGTGTTCGGCCACCAGCTCCAGCACATGCGCCACTCGAAGCTTCATGCCACGCCGCCGGGCGGCGGTGGCGATGTGCATCAGGCAGCCCGGGTTGTCCGAGGCGACGACGGTGCAGCCGGTCCTGGCGATCGCATCGAGCTTCCATTCCGCAAGGCGATCGGCCACGCGCGGCCATTCGAGGCTGAAAGTGCCGCCGAACCCGCAACAGTTGGCGATGTCGGGTATGTCCACGACCTCGTAGCCCGCGATCTCCAGGAGCTGTCGAGGCTCCCTCTTCAGCCCGAGCTGGCGGAGCGTCTGGCAGGAGTCGTGGTAGGCGATCTTGAGGCTCATCTGATCGGTCCGCACGAGTTCCGGACGGGCTGCGAGAAGCTCGAGGGCGAATCGCGTCGAGTCGCGGAACCGCGCACGCAGCGGCTCGTGGGCGGGTGAGCCCCAATCCGGAGCGTCGATCGTGAACGCGCCAAAGCACGAAGCTGATGGTGTGACGATCAAACCCTTGGAATCTCGAAGGCTTTCGGCAAGGCTTGTAGTCAATTCGCTGGCGCCCTTGAAGTCGCCGGCGTTGGCGGCAATGAGCCCGCAGCACCACTGACCCTTGGGAAACTCAACCCTGTACCCGGCCGCCTCCGCGATGCGCTGAAGTGCGACCGCCGATTCCGGCGCCACGCGATCGACCATGCAAGAGGCAAAGATCGTGAGTGGTTCGCCTGTTCCCCCGCCCTCGGCGGGCGCCACGTCCCGGTATGGGACCCGGGCCAGCCGGGGTGTCCCCGGCACGAGCCCGCTGAACGGTGCGCCGGCGCGAAGCAGGCGGTCGGCCAGCTCCGGCCGCTCCCAGACCCCGAGCAACGCCCGCTTCCGCAGTGACTTGCGCCCTTGGCGCCGGTGCTCGAGGATCTGGCGCGGCAGCGGGATGTCGACCGGGCAAATCTCCTGGCATGCATTGCATTGCGTGCACAGGGTGTTGGGTAGATCGGCTTCGTCGAGACCGTGATGAAAGGGCGTGAGCACAAGTCCGATCGGACCGTTGTAGATATGCCCGAACTGATGGCCGCTCACAGCCATGAAGGGCGGGCATGCATTCGAGCACGCGCCGCACCTGATACACGTGAGGGCGTCTTGAAAAATGGGATCGGCGCGCATCTTCTCGCGGCCGTTGTCCAGGATCACGCAGTGCATCTCGCGGGGCCCGTGGACTCCGATGGTCAGTGACTGCTCGATGTCGCCCGAACGAGAAGGGCCGGTGATCCAGTTGACGTAGCTGGTCATGATCTGACCGGTGCCGCTGCGCGGAAGCATGCGCAGCACTGCGACCGCGTCGTCGAGCGAGGCCACGATCTTGTCGATTCCGAACAGGGCGATATGCACCGGAGGCAGCGTGACGGTCAGGTCTGCGTTGCCCTCATTGGTGACCAGCATGATGGTGCCCGTCTCGGCGATCGCCAGGTTGGCTCCACTGATGCCGACCGCGGCGCTGATGAACTTCTCTCGGAGCGAGGCGCGAGCGTGAGCCTGGATCGCCTCGACCGTGGGCTCCGTTCCGAACACCCCCGCCGCATCTTCCTTGGTGAGGTGGATCGCGGGCGCGATGAGGTGGGAGGGATGCGTGTGCGTGAGCTGGACCATCCGCTCACCGAGGTCGGTCTCGACGACCTCCATGCCGAGCGACTCGAGATAGGGGTTGAGCTCGATCTCCTCGGAGGCCATCGATTTGACCTTGGTCACCACCGGACGGTGCTGGCCTCCGGCGGCGTTCCAGCAGATCTGCCCGATGATCGCTCGGGCCTCGGCCGCGTCTTTGGCGAAATGGACCTTGCCGCCCACCGCTTCGAGCCGTTCCGTGAAACGTTCCACCAGCTCCGGCAACCGTTCGAGGTTGGCCCGACGGCGTTGCTTGAGGTCCGTGCGTCCGGCGGCGAAATCGAAGTTCGCAAAAGCTTCGTTGCGCCGGCCGCGCAGGCCGGTCATCGCCTGGACTAGGGCGCCCTGCAGCTTGGGGTCGTCGAGAGCCTTGTTGACGCGCCTGGAGAAGTGGCGCCTGGACTCAGGCACGCGCTTGGCGTGCTTCGCGGATCGCCTCTTCGACCGCAGCCGGTGTCGACACCGGGGCCAAGCATATGGTCCCGACGCACACCACCGCGCGATCATCGTCGTTGGGCTCGATCACGGCGTACGGATGCGCGAGCATCGCCGCCCGGGCCAGCGTCGCATTGCCGGTGCTCACCTTGAGCGGGTGTTGCAATCGGTCGAGGGCCCGCGCGAACACTGCCGCCATCAATCCGTACTGGCGCGGCAACGCCGCGACCGACTCGAGCGCTCGGCGGGCACGAGCCGCGTACGGCCCATCAGGATCTCCGACGAGCTCGTCGAGCTCCACCAGCGCCATGGCGGCGATCGAGTTCTCGACCAGCGGCTTGATGTGGTCGCTCAGCCGGCCCAGCTGGTCGGTCCCGGCGTGGTCGAAATAGCCGCCCAGTTCGGGATCGGCGTAGCGATCCTCGATGTGCTCGGCGATGTCGCGGGCGTCCGCGATCCAATTGCCGCCCAGGCCGGCTTGATGCGCGCGCACCGCCGCCAAGAGCCCCCAAACCTGGTCGGGCAACTGGCCGGCAACACCTTCGGAATGCGTCAATCCCGCTCCCGGTTGGTACCGATCTTTGAACAGACGCTCGAGCAGCGTGGCGGCACGCTCGCGCAGGGCGGGCCGCTCGCATCGGACAGAGGCGTCGAGGTAAGCAATCGCCAGGGCCGCGTTCCAGGACGTATAGATGCGGCGGTCGACGTACGGGGCGGTGGCCCGCGCCCGCCCGGAGGCGTCCAGCGAGTAGTAGTGCTCGTCCGCGTCCTGGCTGCCGGCGTACAGGCCGGTCACCGAGTCGCGGAGGATTTTGTCCAGGTAGCCGGTCGTCGTATCGAGCGCGTCATACAAGCCGGCGAGCGCCAACGCGTTGACGAGGCCCGCGTGGTCCTCGAGCATCTTTTCGAAATGAGGCACGCTCCAGTCCTGCGTGGTCGAGTATCGGAAGAAACCGCCCTCGACGGGGTCGTACGTGCCGCCGGCGGCCATCATCTCGAGTGTGTGGGTCGCCATCGCGCGCAGCTCGGGGACTGCGTTGAGCTGTGCCTGCTCGAGGAGCAGGACGATGGCATCCGTCTGCGGAAATTTGGGGGCAGATCCGAAGCCTCCATATTCGGGGTCGTAGGCATTCGTCACCGCCTCGACGACCTCATCGACGATCCCGTCCGCCAGCGTGCCCGCGCTGCGGGTCACGCCTGAGCCGGCGCGCTTACGCCCCTCGAGCACCCGGTTCGCGATTTCCGGGCGGTTCGCCTGGTAATAGGCGGCCACCCGCGCGAGCGCGTCGGCCATCTGGTCTGCGGGCAGGTACGTCGCGCCGGTGAGGATGTCGCCTGACGAGGTGAGGAACGCCGTGGTCGGCCAGCCGCCCATGTTGTAGCGCTGGTTGATGTCGGGCCTGAGATCATTGTCGACGCGGATCGGCACGTACTCGCGATTGATGAGGTCGATGACGCCGGAGTTCGAGTAGGTCGTCTCATCCATGACGTGGCACCAGTGGCACCACACCGCGGATATTGAAAGCAGGATGGGGCGGTCAAGCTTGCGAGCCTCCGCGAAAGCCTCCTCGGACCAACCGCGCCACTTGATCTCGTCAGCACGGTTGGGCCGCGGGGAGAAGTGGAATTCGCCTGCGCCCATCGGCTCCTAGGTTACGCAACAATGGACGCGTGATCTCAACCAGCGCCGTCGACACATACATCGAGAAGAACTCCCGACGGTTCCTGGACGAGCTCGAAGAGCTCTGCGCCTTTCCGAGCATCTCGAACCATGGGCTCGAAGCGGTGAAGCCGGCTCGAAACTGGATCGCGGAGCGGCTGGGCCGCTTCACGGACCGCGTGGAGACATTCGACGAAGGCGGCATGCCCGCGCTGTACGCGGAGGTGCCCGGCGCCGGCCGCCGCAAGCTCCTGCTGTACCAGCACTACGACGTCCAGCCGGTCGATCCCATCGAGCTCTGGGACTCGGACCCGTTCAAGCCGGTCGAGAAGGAGGGGCGCATCATCGCCCGTGGCGTGGCGGACGACAAAGCGGACGTGATGGCCAGGATCCACGCGCTGGAGACGCTCAAAGGGCTGGGCGAAACGCCGGTGACCTTGCGATTTCTCGTCGAAGGCGAAGAAGAGATCGGCTCCAAGACGTTCGAGAAAATCGCCCACAAGCACGCGGACCAGTTGCGCGCCGACGGCTGCCTGTGGGAGTCAGGGGCCTCCTTCGACGAGGCGGGGCGGCCCACGCTGCAGTTCGGGTGTCGCGGCCTTCTCTACGTCCAGCTGCGAGTGAAGCTGCTCAACTACGACCAGCACTCAGGCCTCGCGTCCATCTATCCGTCGGCGGACATGTACCTCGTCGAGGCGCTGGCCAGCCTGCGAGACCAGGACATGAACATCCGCATCGACGGTTTCTACGAGCGCGTGGTCGAGCCCACCGATGCCGACCGGCAGATGATGGCCAAGATCGACCCGGAGATCGAGCAGCGCAGAAAGTTAGTCGGTTTCGATCGCCTGATCCGCGACCCCATGCCCGAGCACGTCATCGAGCAGCTGCTTTTCACACCCACGTGCAACATCGCTGGGATCACGACCGGCTACCAGGGACCGGGCTCGAAGACAGTGCTCCCCGCGGAAGCGACCGCCAAGCTCGACTTCCGGCTCATCCCGGACCAGGATCCCGACGAGATCCTCGTGCGCCTGCGCAAACATTTCGACGCCCACGGTTTCGAGAAAGTCGAGATCGTCTGGCACGACGGTGAGAGACCGGCGCGGTCCGACCCCAACTCCGCGTTGGCCCGGAGTGTGATCGAGTGCGTCAAAGATCTTCACGGCGAGCCCATCCTGTGGCCGTTCATGCAGGCCACCGGCCCGATGCACCCGGTGGTGGCCGACCTGGGGGTGCCGACCGTGCTGCCCGTCGGCGTCGGCCGTCCGGACAACCGCATTCATGCACCCAACGAGAACATCCACGCCGCCGACTACCTCAACGCGATCCGGCTCATGTGCCGGGTCTGGGAGCGCTTCGGCGCGGGCTGAGTGGCCGGGTCCGGAGGTGCAAGGAACTTCCGGAACTGGACACTTAAACTGGGACCAGATGCAGAAGCTCACGGAGAAGCTCTTCACCGTCAAGTACAAGGAGGACACCGGGCATCCTCACATCGAGATCGTCGACCAGGCGGTCTGCGCCAACGACTGCAAGGGCAAGTACTGCACTCACTTCTGCCCGGCCGGCGTCTATGAGTGGAACGAGGAGCAGAAGAAGACGCTGGTCAGCTCCGGCAACTGCATCGAGTGTGGCGCCTGCTCCATCGGCTGCCCGTTCGACAACATCGCCTGTCACAGCCCCCGGGGGGGCTATGGCGCCCAGTTCAAGTTTGGCTAGGGCGGGTGTCCCGCGGCCGGAAGGTCCTCGCATCTTCATCGGCCCGGGCGGCCGGGCGCCGTCTCACCCCACGAAATCTGACGATTCCGCGGGGACCCCGAGAGAGGCGCTGAAGCCGGCGTCAGGGGGCCCGGCGCTGCCTCGTCACGCATCGAGAGATGCACTCCTCGGCGCGCCACCCCCTCCTTGGCTCCGGCCGCCAGTGCCGCGAATATGCGTCGGACCTCCGGCGCAGGACACCTGGCTGCGGAATATCGACCGGTCCTGCCCCCATTGGAACTGATGCAATGAGCGATTACGACGTGGTCATCGTCGGCGGCGGGCCCGCGGGGCTCGCGGCTGGCCTGTATACGGCCCGGATGAACCTGAAAACCCTGCTGCTCGACCGCGGGCCCCTTGGCGGCCAGCTCCTGAATACCGAGCTCGTCGAGGACTACCCCGGCTTCGAATCGGTCCTGGGCACCGAGCTGGCCACCAAGATGGGCGACCACGCCCGCAAGTTCGGCCTCGAGGTGCATGAGTTCGAGCCGGTGAAGGAGATCGACAAGGACGGAACCACGAAGGTCGTCCGCCTGGACTCTGGCGAAGAGATCCGAACGCCCGCGCTGATCATGGCCGCCGGCGGTCTCCCACGCTACCTCGGCGTCGCCGGAGAGAAGGAATTCCAGGGCCGCGGGGTCAGCTACTGCGCGGTGTGCGATGGCGCCTTTTTCAAGGGCGAAGAGCTGGCCGTCGTCGGCGGCGGTGACGCAGCCGTCGAGGAGGGCGACTTCCTCACGCGCTATGCAAAGAAGGTCTACATCCTGCACCGCCGGGACAGCCTGCGGGCCCAGCCGATTCTCATCGACCGGGCGCGCGCCAACCCGAAGATCGAGTTCATCCTCGAGGCGGGGGTGAAGGAAATCGTGGGCAACGGAAAGGTGCAGTCGGTCAAGTACGACCAGTACGGCTCGACCAAGGAGCTGCCCGTCGGCGGCGTTTTCATCTTCATCGGGTTCGTTCCCAACTCAGGTCTGTTCAAGTTCCACGTCGACCACGACGAGGCCGGGTATATCCTCACGGACCGCAACCTGCAGACCTCGGAGCCAGGGATCTGGGCCGTGGGCGACGTGCGGGCCCAGCTGACCAAGCAGATCGCGACCGCGGTGGGGGATGGCACCACAGCGGCTGTCGCGGCGGCTGCTTACGTGTCTGCGCTCAAAGACGCCGCGCGAGCCTAACTCCCCCTCCGACCGCGGCGTCCGCTGGGGTCCCCGCGCCGCAGGCGCGGGAGGGAGCCTCCCCACGTGGTGGGGAGGCTAGGCGACGACGTCGATCCAGACCAGGCCGGGAGGCAGGGTCACGACCTGACCGCTGTCGAGCTTGAATGTCAGCGGCCCATGGCCGTTGGGTGCGCTCCACGAGCCGTTGTACCAGAGCCCTTTGTAGAAGATCCCCACCGCGCCGCCGGAGTCGAGGTCGAAGTCGTGGATATGGGCGCCGTGTCCGTCGCCGACGTTGACGAGCCGTTCGGCGGTATGGAGGACGATCAGCATCTCGATGCGCAGGGGCTGGCGGAGGCTGGCGTCCTGATACGCATGGTCCTCCTCGGTCTTCTGGTAGGTGCCCGTTACGGGGTCGTAGTTGTAGACCGAGTAATGCTCGTCGACTGGGATCGTTGTCGCGGGCGTGCCGCCGCTGAGGCCCGGCCTCGCCTTGGGCAAGGCAAAGGCCGGGATTCCGGAAAAGTAGTTCTGCTCCGCCGCGAGCACCTTGCCGCCGCTGATCATCAGGTTGTCCGGCGCGTAACGCGCATTGGTGCGGTACGTGTAGCCGATCGTGTCGAAGAACTGCGGCACCGGGTCGGCGGCGGCGGCCGATGCGGTGGCCTGTGACTCGCCCGACTGGAACAGCAGGCCGTCATAGTGTCGAGCGATCTTCAGTGAGATGAACCGGCTGGATCGCATCGGGCCGATCAGGTCGGGCGCGTTCTGAAAGATCGCGGTGCAGCGTGTGATGCCGCCCTCGGCCAGGTATTCGAAGACGATGTCGGCCGCCTGGAGCCCGTTCTGGTCGCGGGCGTAGTAATCGTTCGGCACCTGGATCAGAGCCGGGTACTTGAGCGCTGTCGTGTGCTCGCGATCGTGATAGTAGATGCCGGTCTTCAGCGTGAAAGTTCCGGGCACGTGATGCCCTGACTGGTCGCTTCCTCCCGGGGCCATCGACAGGACGAGCGGTCCCGATGGCATGCCCTGCGTGGAAATCGTGGCGCTGCGATTGTCGGCGGCCCATTTGAGATCGGCCAACTTGGTGCCGATCGTGAACTTGACGGTCATCGGCTCCATCGCGTCGTTGAAGTTGATCGTGAGCGGGGTGCCGGGATCGATCTCGGAGCCGTCGACCAAGGCCACGCTGCCCGCACCGGTCACCGATGTAATCCGCGGCACGATGTTGGTGGTGAAGGTCCAGAGCCCGCCCGGGACATGGTGGTGACTGAGGTCCGTGATCGGGCTCAACGTCACCGTGTAGGTGGTGAGATCGTTCAGCGGTTTCGACGGCGCCCATTCGTACTGCGTCTGCCCCGACGCGGCAGTCAGCGTCCCATCCGTGGCGGGCTCGATCGAAAACGCAGGCCCGAGCACGCTGAGGGCCACCGGCCGGCTGAATGTGAATACCAGGTGCGAGTAAACAGGGACGTCCTTCGCGCCATTCTTGAGATTCAGGCCGACCGATGTCGGGAGCGTGTTCTCGTAAGCGAGGACGCCGCCGCCGGCGGTCAGCACGACTGCGACCAGCGCGCCGAGCGCGACCCAGCCTCGGATTGCGATCCGGCGTCTGCGCCGGTTGCGCCTTCGGGCGGCGGCCGCGACGGCCCAGGGCTCGGTTTCTTGCATGGACGTGGGGAAGGACAACGGAGCGCGGGGATTATCCCACGAAGGCCTTCGCGCCGACTATTTCGACGCCCGCCGCGCCTGACACTCGGCGCAGTCGCAAAGAGCCCGAAGCAGGACGAATGTGTAAAGACCGGTGGCGTGACCGCTTTCGAATGCAACCTGGAGTGCGTACTGGCCGACCAGCGTCACGTCTTGCACGCGCAGCTCATTGGGGTCGAGGTGCTTGACGCGAGCAAGACGTCCAGGCAAGCCCGCCTCGCCGCGGCACTCAGCGCACGGGCATGCCCAGCGCAATCGCTCGGCGGAATAGCTGCTGCGATGGCCGTCCTCCCAGGCGATGACCATGACCTGGCGTTCGCGGTCGACATCGACAGTGAGCGGAAATGGGTCGGGGTCTTTCAGGGTCGCCCTTACCGGACGTTGATGACGGGAAGCTGCCGGAACGACTGAATCGATGTGCGCGCGGCGACCTGCGACGCGATTTCGATGAAGGCCAGCGCTCCCGCCGAGTCGGGACGCGAGATGACAACCGGCGTGCCTTTGTCCGCATCTTCGCGAATCGACTCCTCGAGCGGGATGGCGCCGAGAAACGGCACGCCCAATCGCTGCGCCGCGGCTTCGGCGCCACCGTGGCTGAATATCTCGTGTCGATGCCCGCAGCTCGGGCAGATGTACCAGCTCATGTTCTCGATCAGCCCGAGCGGGGTGACGTTGAGCTTGCGAAACATCTGCAGGGCTTTGACCGCGATGTCCGTCGCCACGTCCTGCGGCGTACAGACGATGGCGACTCCAGTAAGCGGAACCGCCTGCGCGAGCGTGAGCGATGCGTCGCCCGTGCCGGGCGGGAGGTCGATGACCAGGTAGTCGAGACGACCCCAATCGACCTGGATCATCATCGCCTCGATCGCCTTGCCGACCATCGGCCCGCGGTAGATAGTGGGTTGTTCGCCGGGGTAGATGTGGCCGAAGGACATCAGCTTCAATCCGTGCGCTTCGATCGGCTTCAGGCGGCCGTTGACCTGCTCGGGCACGCTGCGTGATCCGGTCATGGCGGGGACTGACGGACCGTAGATGTCGGCGTCGAGCAGCCCGACCTCGGCGCCGGCCTTGCGCAACGCGGCGGCGATGTTGACGGCGACCGTCGACTTGCCGACGCCGCCCTTTCCAGACGCGATCGCGATCGTCTGCTTGACGCCGGGGAGGATCTCGGAAGGCTTGGGTCGCATGAACGCGGGACGAACGTTGGCGGTCATCATGCCCAGGCTGACGACGTCGCGACCCAGGTCGGGGTCCTGGATGGTGGCGAGCACGTCGAGGACCTGCTGCGGGGTGGGGCCCATGGCTTGGCATGTTACCGGTACTTGCGAGCACGCTTCATTTCGCCCCGGTGGCGCCAGACGTGCGGAATCGGCGCCTCACAAACGCCCCGTTGGCGCTACACGTGCGGAATTCCGCTAGTTTCAGAATTCATGCACGGTAGCGATGCATTGCCGGCGCTCCAGGTTGCCTGCCGTGCCTGTCACGTATGCGTCGACGCCGGCATCATCCCCGAGGCCAACCCCACGTTCTCGGGCGTATGGGGAGCGCCGTTCTTCCTGGTCGGGCAGGCGCCAGGACCGGCTGAGCGGGAATCACGCCGGCCGTTTTCGGGTCGGGCGGGCAAGGAGCTCGATCGCTGGATGCTGCGTGCCGGGTTCACGAGCGCCGAAGAGTTTCGACGCCTCACCTACATCGCGGCGTTGATGCGCTGCTTCCCCGGTCGCAACCGCGCGAGCACCGGCGACCTCCGACCGCCGCCCGCTGCCGTGGCCAATTGCGCGCACTGGCTCGACGCCGAGCTCGAGCTGCTCAAGCCGCGCGTGCTCATCCTGGTCGGGCAGATGGCCATCGCGCGCTTTCTGGGCCCCGGCACTTTGGATTCGAGAGTTGGCCGGACGTTTGGCAATAGGCCCGTCATGATCCCGCTGCCACATCCATCGGGCCAGAGCCGCTGGCTCAACGACCATGCGAACCGCGCGCGTCTCGAAAAAGCATTGGCGATTATCGCGAAGCTGCGTGCAGAGGCGCTAGTCTGACTGCGTTAGTTCCGCAACACATCGGGAGGGAGTGAAGGGTGGCGAAGTATCTGCTCGTCTTCTATGGCGGTGGCATGCCCGAGACGCCGGCAGCGCAGGCCAGGGTATTGAAGCAGTGGGGCAACTGGTACACGAAGCTCGGCCCCGCGGTAGTCGACATGGGCAACCCGTTTTCAGGAGCCGTTAACAAGGTCAAGGCAGACGGTACGGTGGCCAAGGGACCGATCGGACAGCGGGCCAGCGGCTACACAATCGTTGAAGCGGCCACGCTGGACAAGGCGAGCAAGATGGCGAAAGGCTGCCCGATCCTGAAGAGCGGCGGACAGATCGCGGTTTACGAAACCTTCAGCATGCAGCCGGGGTAGTTTGCCGTCGTTCTTTGCCAGCCGTGAGGGCGGGCGGGCCGTAATCGTAGGCGGCGACGCCCGCCACCTCGCGCGATCCCTGAGGGCGCGAGTGGGCGAGGAGATCGAGGTCGTCGACCCAGATGGATTCCTGCTCACCGTGCGTCTGGACCAGGTCTCCCCGGAGCGCGTAGAGGGCGTGATCGTCGCTCAGGTCGAGCACCACCCCGAGCCGCAAGCGCGGATCACGATCGCGATCGCGCAACTGCCGGCGCCGGCATTGGAGCTCGTCCTCTCGCGTTGTACCGAGGTCGGCGCCTTTGGATTTAATGTTTTGCAAGCAGATCGCAGCGTGGCGAAGGGCGCCAAGACCGAACGCTGGAACACGATCTGCCGCGAGGCCGCCATGCTCGCCGGCCGCCTGAGGGTCCCGCGGGTCGAGGGGCCGTCAACGCTCGATGAGATTCTGTCGACCGCCGACCATCCGGTGCTCCTCGTGCGGGGCGCCCCAATCGACCTGGCCGACTTGCACGAGCCTCGCGACCTCACGCTCCTGGTCGGTCCGGAGGGTGGGTGGTCCGAACGCGAGCTCGCGCTGGTCGCCAGCAGGGCCGGCCTCGGGCCGCGCAACCTGCGTGCCGGCACCGCCGCGGTGGTGGGGCTGGCAGTTGCCCTGGCGGGGCGCCGCGACCTCTAAGCTGCCGCGTCAGCGAGGCCTACGTCTCGAGCTACCTGCAGCTGTTGACCGGAACGCCGGCGTGGTCAGAGACTCGGGAGATCGCCCCACTCGTTCGGATCAGGTAGAGCGACCCAATTCCGCTGATCCAGACGCCGTGGTCGTCGGCAAGTCCCGTCGCGAAAACAAGGTCGTGGTATGGGGACGGCTCGGAGCCCGAGTAGCCGGCCAGCCGGGTGAAACGGCCGGGAGAGGTGACCAACAGGAATTCGTAGTCCTCCCTGCCCGTGGCGGTGTTCACGCGCGACGCTTGGACGAGCAGAAGCGGTGATCCTGTGAACGCGAACCAGTAGAGCCAGTAGCCAGGTTTGTAGATCCACATCCTCGCGGTCCCGGAATCGTCGCGCCGATCGATCCGGTCCGGCTGGGCTATCGGAGAGCCTGTTGCATGGCTGAACTGATGGTTTGGATCGCGTGGGTCGACGACTCCGATCCATTCGCCTGCCGGAGGTTGGTAATAACCGTCCGAGGTCTTGGTCAGCGCACCGCTGTTGGGGTCAAGCCTCCAGACTCCAGCTTCTGGAGGGTCTCCAATCGGGACGACGGTTACGCCCGCTGCCGTGAAGTCGACCACGCCGTACTCCCGTTGGTCGGGCATGGTGGCCACCACCATATCGGCTCCGGTCGCGGCGTCGACCACATGGATCTGCGAGGGCGACGGGGGACCGGGGGACCAATCTTTGGCGATGGCATATCTGCGACCGTCGGGCGAGACGGAGTAATGCCCGACGGGCAGCCACCGCGAGACAACCCAGTCGTAATACCAGCCACCGGTGCCGGCGGGCGTAAGAGTTCCCGCCGGAAAGTCGATGAATGCATCGTTGATGCCTGCGCCGGCCGAGCTGACGTCGAGCACTGGCAAGCGGCAGTTGAATTCCACCTGGGTGGTGGCAAGACTGGCCGGCCAGGCCACCTGCGCTGTCGACGGTGGAGATGCGGATGGGGTCAGCGGCGGGAGAGGTTGCGAAGAAGGTTTCGATGCAGGTTGGGAGCAGGCAAGCATGAGAAGGACGAGGCCGGCGAGGTAGCGCTTCAAGTCAGCGCTTCAGGGCGCGGTACGTCTCAATCTCGCCGGCGATCGCGATCACTGACGCGCCCGCGAAGGTGATCCCGCCCAGCACCATCAGGCTGGTGCCGATGGGAACGAGCCAGCCCGCGACGGCCAGCCCGAGGGCGAACATGCCGATGGCCAGTACCAGCGTCGCGTAGACGTTGAAGCCGCGGCGGGTCGCGGCGAAGCCCGGCGCCAGGTCGCCCAGCGATTGGGAGGTGACGCGGCGCATGACCACGTCCGCGGCGCCGCCCACATTAAGAAGAAGGACGAGGCCCGCCGCGCACAGGAGCCCACCGATCGCCAGCACCATCGCCTGCACGAATGTTCCCACGTCGGGTCGGCCTCTACACACCACTAGCATTTGAGGGTGCCCACCACCACGCAGGCGCGCGTGCGCAACTTCTGCATCATCGCCCACATCGATCACGGGAAATCGACGCTGGCCGACCGGCTGCTCGAGTTCACGGGCTCGATCAGCCAGCGCGACATGCAGGACCAGGTCCTCGACACCATGGACCTGGAGCGCGAGCGCGGGATCACGATCAAGCTGCAGGCGGTCCGGATGACCTACCCCGCCCGCGACGGCCAGAGCTATGAGCTCAACCTCATCGACACCCCAGGCCATGTCGACTTCGCCTATGAGGTGTCGCGCTCGCTCGCGGCGTGCGAGGGCGCAATCCTCGTCGTGGACGCCATCCTCGTCGTGGACGCCGCGCAGGGCATCGAGGCGCAGACGCTCGCCAACCTGTACCAGGCGGTGGAAGCGGGGCTCACCATCGTCCCGGTCGTCAACAAGATCGACCTCGACGCGGCGCAGCCGGAGCTCGTGGCCGAGGAGATCTCGGATGTCACCGGGATCCCGCGCGAGGATGTCATCTTCGCCTCCGCCAAGCAGGGGATTGGAACGCAAGACATCCTCGAGGCCGTCATCGCGAAGGTGCCGCCGCCCCGGGGCGATCCTTCGGCGCCGCTGCGAGCGCTGATCTTCGACTCGCACTACGACCCGTACCGCGGCGTCATCACGTACGTCCGTGTGGTGGATGGCGAGATCAAGCCTCGCACCAAGATCCGGATGATGAACACGGGGAAGGTCCATGAGGTGGACGAGGTGGGCTGGTTCGCGCCGCGGCCGCGCCCCGCCGAGAAGCTGACCGCCGGTGAGGTCGGCTACGTAATTGCGGCGGTCAAGAACGTGATCGACGCCCGCGTCGGTGACACCATCACGACCTCAGAGGGCGGAGCCTCGAGCCCGCTGCCCGGCTACCGCCAGGTCAAGCCGATGGTGTTCGCGGGGCTTTTCCCCACAGACTCAGATCAGTTTGCCGACCTGAAGGAAGCGCTCGAGAAGCTGCAGCTCAATGACGGAGCCCTGTCATTCGAACCAGAGAATTCGGCGGCGCTCGGGTTCGGTTTTCGCTGCGGGTTTCTAGGTTTGCTGCACCTCGAGATCGTGCAGGAGCGGCTCGAGCGCGAGTTCGAGCTCGAACTGATCACCACGGCGCCGACGGTCGAGTACAAGGTCACCTTGAAGCGAGGCGGCACCATCGACGTCGACAACCCTGCCCTGCTTCCAGACCCCACCGCGATCGAGTCAATCGCGGAGCCCTTCGTGAAGCTCTCGATCATTGTCCCGTCAACCTACGTCGGGCCGATGATGGAGCTCTGCCAGGACCGCCGAGGCATGTTCAAGAAGCTGGAGCACCGGCCGGGCGATCGTGTCGTGCTCGAGTATGAAATCCCGTTGGGCGAGATCATCCACGACTTCTACGACCAGTTGAAGTCGCGCTCCAAGGGTTACGCCTCGATGGACTACGAGATGATCGGATTCCGCGAAGGCGACCTGGTCAAGCTCGACGTGCTCGTCGCCGGCGAGCCGGTGGACGCCCTTTCCCTGATCACGCATCGCAGCAAGGCGCAGGTCCAGGGACGGAAGCTGGTCGAGAAGCTGAAGTCGATCATCCCTCGTCAGCTGTATGAGGTCCCAATCCAGGCGGCCATCGGCGGTAAGGTAGTCGCTCGCGAGACCATCTCGGCGATGCGAAAGGACGTCCTGGCCAAGTGTTACGGGGGCGACGTGACGCGAAAGCGCAAGCTCCTCGAAAAGCAGAAGGAAGGCAAGCGAAGGATGAAGCGGGTGGGATCCATCGAGATCCCGCAGGAGGCGTTCATGGCGGTGCTGAAGCTTGACTAAGGATTTGCGCCTTGTAGCCCTGCTCGCGTTGGCCGCCACGGTCTCGATGTCGTGCGCACGGCCCAGTTCGTCAGCTGCGAATGCCCAACCGGCGGACTTTTACGCCGCTGTCCCGAGCCTCGCCGATATGCGCCAGGTCCTTGGGGACAACAACTGGTGGCCGCTGCCGCCTTTATACGGCGTGCCCCCGGTGGAATACGACAGGTTCCCGACCCTCGTGAAGTTCTATATCGACCAGGGCTATCTGCACGTCGGAAGTGCGGAGGTCGCCACGATCAGCTACGTCGTGTTCAACTCGACGTCGTTGGCTACGCTCGCCTTGACTGGGCTAGCGTCGAGGCAGGCGACGCCGGTCACGAGTCCCAAGGTAGGCGATCAGGTCCTTTACGCCCAGGCGAAAGCGACCGGGGCCGCGCCGTTTGACGCGACGGCGTACGTGCGGGTGGGTTCGACGCTAACCGCGATCGATTGGTTTCGTAAGGACGCCTACTCGAGCCCCAACGAGATGTCCAAGGTCGCCCGCAAGGCTGTCGCGCGCGTCAAGGATGTGGTCGCGGGCAAGCTCCACGCCAGCCCGCCGCCGCGAACCGACACCTCCCAGCTGCCACCGCCGGGCTTTGACATCACGCTGCTCGGGTACGCGCGGATCCCGACCGAGGCGGTGGTTCTCGAGCTTGGCTACAGCAGCGCGCCCGAGCAGATCGCAACGCTCCTCCATCAGGGCGGCGTCAACGACGCCCTGTACGGCGATTACGTCCTCAACGCCGATACCCACATGGAAGTGAAGACGTTGCTCCTGAATTTCTCTGATGCCTCGATTGCGGGCCAGTGGCTGGACGCAATCCGTGGTGGTACACCTCTCGATACCAACGGGATCTTCAGCACTTACAGCCAAACGAGGGGCCAGTACTTTTTCGCTTTCGTGTCCGGCGGCAGAGCGGCGCTCCTGACCTGCGCGTCCACGGGTCCAACCGAGGCGGCATCAAGGGCGTGCGAGGTGCCGCTGCAGGATGGATCCATCGCCTGGAAGTTGAGCCTCGGCGGATAGTCCCTAGTTCTTTGCGACCCGAGTTGTTCCGCTCGGGCGAGTCGCCTGGAACCACTCCCACTGTTTCGCCAGGCCTTCGCGTAGTGAGACTCGCGGCTCCCATGCCAACCGCTCCCTGGCGAGGTTGATCGAAGCCCCGGTGTGACGAGGGTCGCCGGGCGCCGCGGGGAGGCTCTCCCGCCGGACCTCGAGGTGGCTGATTTCCTCCAGGGTGGCGAGGACCCTGTTCACGGTGACGCGGCTGCCGCCGCCGAGGTTGAACACCATCCCGACGACATCCGCGGTCGCGGCCTTGATCGTGCCTTCGACGGCATCTGACACATACGTGAACTCGCGCGTCTGCTCGCCATCACCGAAGACCTCGATCGGCTCGCCATCCGCCAGCGCCTGCATGAAGCGCGAAAACGCCATGTCGGGGCGCTGGCGCGGGCCGTACACGGTGAAGTATCGAACCGAAACCGCTGGGATGCCGAAGTTTCGCGTGTAGAGGTGCGCCAGGTGCTCGGCGGCCAGCTTGGTGACCCCGTATGGAGACACCGGGCGCGGGAGCGCCGACTCGCGCGTGGGAAAAGCTTCGGCGTCGCCGTACACGGAAGAGCTGCCCGCGAAGACCAGCCGTTTGAGGTGACTTCCCTTCAGCTGTTCGAGAAGCCTCTGGGTGGCGATGATGTTGTCGCGGGTATAGCGGTCGAATTGGTGGCCCCAGCTGGGCCGCACGCCCGGCTGGCCGGCCAGGTGATAGACAACGTCGGCGCCTTCCAGTGCGGCCGTGAGGTCGGCATCCACGAGGTCCAGCTCTTCGAACGAGAAGTTACTGTGGTTCCTCGCGGCCTCAAGGTTCTGCTCTTTGCGCGCGCGGCGGTAATAGTCGGTGAAGCAGTCGATGCCCACGACCTCGTGGCCGTCGGCGAGGAGCCGCTCGCTCAAGTGAGAGCCGATGAAACCCGCGGCCCCGGTCACGATCGCCTTCATGGAGCCCAAAGCCTGCGGTTTCACGACCGTGATTTGCAACCCGCCCTATCTTTTGAATATGTCGAGGTTCGAGGCGTGGCTTTCGAATTCGGGCATCGGGGTGTCGGTGAAGCAGTTCCCGACCGGCACTCGCACGGCCGCCGATGCCGCTTTTGCGGTCGGTTGTGACGTGGGCCAGATCGTCAAGTCGCTGGTGTTTGTGGCGGCGGGCCGCCCCGTGGTCGCTCTGGTCAGCGGCGCCAACCGCCTGGACGAAATCAGGCTGGGAGCGGCCGCGGGTACGCCGGTGACGAAAGCCGACGCCGAGGTGGCGAGGTCCGCCACCGGTTACGCGATCGGCGGCGTGCCGCCGTTCGGGCACGCCACAGACGTGCCGGTGTTCATGGACCGCGACCTGCTCGGACATGTGGTGGTGTGGGCGGCGGCGGGGCGGCCGGATTCGGTGTTCGAGATCGATCCGGATCGCCTGCGCGAGCTCAGCCAGGCGACGGTCGCTGACTTGAAGGTCGTGACCGGGGATGGGCCGTTGAACGTCCCCACCCGGGCTCCGAAAGCGGAGCCCGACCTCCCCACGCGTGGGGAGAAGCCCAAATGAGCGGCATCCTGATCTTTTGCCGGGACTGCGGGAAGCAGGTCCCGAGCTTGCAGACCAAAGATGGGCTTTGCGTCGACTGCCGCGTGCGCCGCTCAGTCGCCGACCTTCGCGACGAGCACGCGCGCCTCTGGCGCAAGCGCGAGCGCTACCGAAGCCAGAACGCAAACGTGGAACAGATCGGACGCCAGATCGCAAGGGTCGAGGACCGAATGGGCCAACGCATCAAGGAGCTCGTGTCGAACGAGCGCCAGGCGACCGACCTGCTGCGCAAGGAGCTGGAGGCTGCCCGCGGACAGCGCTACACGATCAAGGGCGTTTGAGCGCGACTAGCCAGTTCACGCCCCTCTCCCCGACCCTCCCCCCGTTTGGGGGAGGGGGATTGCCGGTAGCCAACCTCTACATCCACCTCCCGTTTTGCAAGCACAAGTGCGGCTACTGCGACTTCAACGCCTACGCCGGCATGGACCGGCTGATGCCCGACTACGTCGACGCCCTCGAGCGAGAGCTGGCGGCCGCGCGTGAGGAGCGTGATTTCTCGCGGCTTTCGACCGTGTACCTGGGGGGCGGGACGCCGAGTCTCCTGCCGGCAGAACTGATCGCGCGATTGCTGCGCTTCATCCGCGGCACCTTCGACATCGCGCCGGATGCGGAGATCACGCTCGAAGCCAACCCCGCGAGCACAGACGAACCGCGGCTCGCCGCGTGGCTCGAGGGTGGCGTCAACCGATTGAGCCTGGGCGTCCAGGGTTTCGAGCCACGCGCGCTTGCGGTGCTCGAGCGCAAGACCGACGCCGCCCAGGCGACGCAAGCGTTCACGCTCGCCCGCTCGATGGGCGTCGCGAACCTGAGCATCGACCTCATCTACGCGGTGCCCCACCAGAGCCGGGAGTCATGGGTCGAGACGCTCAAGCGCGCGCTCGCACTCGGTCCGGATCATGTGTCGACCTACTGCCTCACCTTCGAGGAGGGGACTCTGCTCTGGCGCCGTCGCGCCGAAGGCAAGCTGCCCGAGCTCGATCCGGACCTGCAGTGGGACCAGCTCGACTCCGCTGTCGCAGAGCTGGAGGCCGGCGGGTTCGGGCGTTATGAGGTTTCCAACTGGGCCCGACCCGGCTTTGAATCGCGACACAACCTGGCTTACTGGCGGTGCCGGCCGGTGTATGGCGGCGGCGCGGGCGCCCACTCTTACGCCACTGACGGAACGCGCGCCTGGAGGTGGTGGAACATCGCCCGACCTCGCGAGTACATCGCGGCCTGCCCCGCGCCCCGGGCCGACGGCGAGGAGCTGCCCCAGCGCAAGGCGAACGCCGAGGCTTTGATGCTCGGCTTGCGCACCGCCGAGGGAATGGCGCCGCCCGCAGGCTTCGAGGACGAGCTCGGCCGCCTGGCCCGGGCCGGGTTGATCGAAAGCGTCGACGGCCGCGTGGCTCCGACCAGGCGCGGCATGGACCTGCACAACCAGATCGCGCTCGCGGTACTGTAGCTAGCACTCGGGATAACCGAGTGCCAGATGAACATGGAAAACAGAAAGCAAGCCATCCTCCGGGCTGTCGTGCAGGAGTTCACGAACAGCGCTGTGCCGGTGGGCTCCCAATCCCTGCAGAGCCGGTATTTCGTCAACCTGTCCTCGGCCACGATCCGGACCGAACTGGCCGAGCTCGCGGACCTCGGCTACCTGGCCCAGCCTCACACCTCGGCAGGCCGCATCCCGACAGACTCCGGCTATCGATATTTCGTGGACTTCCTGATGGACCTGGAGGAGGTCCCAGAGCGGGTGCGCGTCTATATCAACGAAGAGCTTCGTCACGGGACGGCGGACGTCCAGGGCTTGGTCGAGCGGGTGGCTATGACGACCGCATCCGTGACGCAGAACGCTTCTGTGGCGAGCGCGCCGCACGGCTCACAGGGCCGGATCAAGCACGTCGACCTGGTTTCACTCGAGCCGAAGGAGGTGTTGTTGATTCTCCTGCTCGAAGGCAATCTGCTGCGGCAGCAGGTAGTCCAGGTGACCGACGCCGCGACCCAGCCCGCGCTGACCCTGCTCGCATCGAAGTTCAACGAGTCCCTCGTCGGGAAGGCCGGCGAAGAGGTGCGCAGGCATTACGACAGTGCTCCGCTTGGACTGGAGAAGGAGCTTCTCGACCGCATCGTCGCTGCGCTCGCTCAGTACGAGCAGGGGGCGGAGAATCTGGTCGTCCACGACGGCGTGCGCAACCTGCTGCGCCAGCCCGAGTTCGCCGAATCGTCGCGGCTGCAGCAGGTCCTCGAGGTTCTCGAGGAGACCCGCTACCTGACCGTGCTGTTGCGAGAGCTCATCGGGAACTCGGACATGCAGATCGTGATCGGCTCCGAAAACGCATCCAGCCAGCTGCAGGGATGCGCGGTCGTGCTCACGACCTACGGCCCATCGAACCAGCTCAAGGGAGTGCTCGGGGTGATCGGCCCGACGAGGATGGCCTACAGCCAGACGGTGGCGCGATTGCGAGCGGTGGCGCTGAGCGCAAGCGAGCGTATGGAGGAGCTCGGGGTTTGATCTCGGTGCGCATCGCGGTATCACTCCAGGTGCGATGACCACCCGTAAGTACCCGCACGAACCCCACGAGAGTGAGCGGCGGCCCGAGACCGCGGACGCCGCAGCCACCAAACAGGTGGCGGCGCTCGAAGGCAAGATCGCCGAGCTCGAGTCGAGCGCGGCGGAGGCCAAGGATCGGTACCTGCGCCTGGCGGCGGACTTCGAGAACTTCAAAAAGCGCGCGCGCCAGGACCAGGTCGACACCATCCAGCACGCGTCCGCCGAGCTGATCAACCGCCTGCTGCCCGGACTCGACGACCTCCACAACGCGCTCGAACACCGGCCCAAGGGCATCGACCCTTCGTGGCTGAAGGGCGTCGAGCTGAGTGTGCGCAAACTGGAGGATGCTTTTGGCGCTCATGGCCTCGAGGCCATCAAGGCGGTCGGCGCGCGTTTCGACCCCAAGCTGCATGAGGCGGTCGGCCACGAGGAGTCTCTCGAGCATCCCGAGGACACCGTGGTGGCGGAGCTGCGGCGCGGCTACCGCATCCGCGACCGCGTGGTCCGGCCCGCCCTGGTCAAGCTGGCACGTCCGCCGGCGCTGCCGGCCGAAGCCGACTCCGACTCAGACGGCACCTCCCGCCAGGCCTAACCCCGAAAATCTGATCTGTGGCCGTCAAACGCGACTACTACGAGGTCCTCGGCGTGGGCCGGCAGGCGTCACCCGATGACCTCAAGCGTGCCTTTCGCAAGATCGCGATGGATTCTCACCCCGACCGCAACCCCGACGACCCCGTTGCGGCTGTCCGTTTCAAAGAGGCGAGCGAGGCGTATGCCGTGCTCTCCGACGCGGGCCGTCGCCGCAGCTACGACATGTTCGGCCACGCGGCGGTCGAGGGGACCGGGCCGGCAGTCGACTTCTCGGACATGCCGTTTGGCGACATCTTCGACACGTTCTTCGGCGGAGGCGGGCGCTCTCGAAGGCAGCGGTCGGATCGGGGCGACGACCTCCGCTACGACATGACGATCACATTCGAGGAGGCGTTCACCGGCGTTGAAAAGCAGATCGACGTCCCGCGGCTGGCCACCTGCGATCGCTGCTCCGGCAGCGGCGCTGAGCCAGGAACCGGCACGGACACCTGCCCAGGCTGCGGCGGTTCGGGGCAGATCCGGCGGGCCCAGCAGTCGATCTTCGGCTCCATCGTGACGCAGACCACCTGCCCCACCTGCCGTGGCGCGGGCCGGCTCCTGAAGAGCCCCTGCACGCAGTGCCGGGGTCAGGGCCGCACGTCCGTCACCCGCCGGCTCGCCGTTCGCATACCGGCGGGAGTGGACACCGGTTCGCAGATCCGGATCAGCGGCGAGGGTGAGGCCGGCATGCGCGGCGGCCCCCCTGGCGACCTATACGTGGTGCTCCGGGTCAAGGCGCACGCGCACCTGGCGCGGCGCGACCAGAACGTCATTTACGAGCTCCGCGTCAACATGGTGCAGGCCGCGCTGGGCGACCGGATCGAGATTCCTACGCTGGACGGCCCAGTGGAGATCGCCATCCCGTCGGGCACGCAGCACGGGCAGTCTTTCCGCCTCGCCGGCAGGGGCATGCCGGATGTGCGCGGCGGCCGGCGTGGCGACCAGTACGTGCTGGTGCAGGTCGTCGTCCCGAAGGACCTGAGCGCCGAGCAGAAGGCTCTGCTGCGCAAGGTTGGCGGGCTCACCGGCAAGCCGGAGAAGGTCTCGAAAGGCTTCTTTGAAAAATTGCGCGACGCGATTTCTCTAGACGGGTAAGAAACTCGCTGGTCCGGCTATAAACTTCGCTTCGCGATTCGTGCGTAGCAAGAGGGAAGGGAGGAGGGTGCGCAGCGCGCTCGTCGGCGCGCTGATCGTGGTCGTGGCGGCT
>WNFA01000983.1_pt1 | contig 27020 bp, 22 predicted proteins | sample 5400481 | NCBI WGS metagenome assembly WNFA01 (sample SAMN13153340, study PRJNA577476) | soil metagenome | isolation source: 120 cm saprolite under Douglas fir tree site 2 hole 1 replicate 2 | place: USA:California | collected 2015-04-18 | reverse complement strand
CCAGCCGGGCGCGCGATGGTCGTGCAATCTGTTTTGCAAATGAGATCTCCGACCTGCGGTCCTGAACTGTCGCCGTTCAACCGACCAGGATTGGGTGCGGGATCGGTTGATTGCGTGACAGGGCCAAAGGGCAAAGCGTTTCTGTTGTTGTTGGCAACGCTGATGACTCTCGTCGGCCCGGCCGCCGGCATTCCTCTTTTTCCAGAATCTCCAGCCGGCGTGTGATCCGCCACTTCCACGGAATGCATTGGAGCGATCAGCGGAACATGCGCCAGTACCGGAATCACTCCCGTGGACATCAACGGTATCAGCAGGAGGAAGCTTACGGCGATCAATTCGACGATGAAGGCCAGCGTCATGGGCCAGCGCTTATCTTTGCGTGCGACGTTGGATGATTCCAGCAGACTCTCTTTGAACATGACTGCCACCTCCGGCAATGGTGGATTTGACACCGGACGGCTGCTGGCATGTTCCGCGAATGCGCGTGATCAGTGAAAATAAAATGGCCGTCCCAAAGGACGGCCAAGTGAAAAACCGGAAACTATTACGGCTTTTTCGGTGTCGTAGCGGCTGGTCTGGGCGCGGTGGCAGGAGCTTTTGGTGCGGCTGCACCGGCTGGCTTGGCTGCCGGCGGCCCACCTGCGGGATACTCGGCGTTGTAAGCGCTGACCAGTTCCTTGGTAATGACGTTGCCCTGGTTCGCCCACAGGACCGTTTGTGTGCTGGAGACGTCAAGCACGGCGGCGTACCCGTTGGCCTTGGCGTACTTGTCCAGCACGACCATCATCTTCTGGCCAATGCGGTTGAGAACTTCGCCTTCCGCCTGTTGCGCTTCATTCTGGAAATCTTCATAGTTGCGCTGGAAGCTCTTCTGCTTCACTTCAATCTGCTTGGCGCGGGTGGCTTTTTCTTCTTCACTTAGCTTTTCGCTCTGCGCCTGGAATTGCTTCTTGAGGTTCTCCACGTCATCATTCATGCCCTTCAGTTCCGCCTGTTTGGGGCTGAATTTCTGCTGGAGAGCTTCAGATTCTTTCTGTCCTTCATTGCTGGAGATGATGGCTTCGTTGATGTTGACGACGCCGATCTTGGTGAGGCCCGGGGTGGCCGGAGCAGATGAAGGTGCGGTTGCCGGGGCCGCCGCTGAGGCTGTGGTCTGCGCGATAGCCGCCGCAGAAATCATGGCACCCAGTCCAAGGCTGAGCACGAGGTTGCGAGTTGTTGACTTGCCAAACATGGGTATTGGTTACTCCTTGAATCTTTTCACAGCGATTTATCTGAACTCGGACTGCTGATCTACCGTACGCTGGATCGGTCTCACAGACGACTTAGGGTCTGGAATGCTGGAATTGCAGATGAGTCGAATGCGATGATTATAGGTGCGAACTCCAGCAGCGTCAAACCGTGAATCTCCTTAGAAAGTGGTACTGATCGTGAAGCGGAAGGTCTTCTTCGGCTCCTGTAAACGGAAGTCCGGCGCCAGCGTGGAAATGGTCTGCTGGAAGGTGAAATCGCCCGCCGAACCTGCCGGGAACATGGAACGTACAATCGGGCTGGGAGAGTGAACTGTGGTGTCCAGTCGCAGAGGATTGTACGCGTAATAAATCTGGAACGGCTGCTGCACAATCGGCAACATCACCTGGAGTGACAGGCCCGTGGAAAGCCGCGGCACAAAGTTAGTTCCGGGCACCGGCTTCAAGTCTCCGCTGATGTTGATGGGTGAGCCGCCGGTGCACTGAAAGCTTGCGCCGATTCCGGGGCAGCCAAAGACTGTGTTGTTGAGCTGGGTTACGGCATCGGGCGCGATCTTGAGCTGAGAATCCAGGGTCACGAAATCGAGACCGAAATCAGCGAACGGCGCCAGTACCACGGGCCCAACAATCTTGATGCGATATTCCAGGTTGCTGATCACTGACGTATCGCCGCCCGGCAAAGTGATGTTATTTACCGGGATTGGAATCTGTACGTTGCCGCGACGCGGGTTCGTGGGGTCAAGGGGCACGGCGCTGCCGTCAGGATTGGTCAACTGAACGTTCTGCACGGTATTCACGAAGACGTAGGGCGATACCGTGCGCACGTCAAAGCCGCGCAGGTCAGATTCGCCGCCCATATAGAAGCGCTGGTACGGAGGAGCCTCAGTACCGCCGAAGCCTCCAATGAAGCTGCCCTGCACGCGGAACCCCAGCGTGTTCTGGTGAAAGAGCGGTTTCCATTGGGTAAACGCAATCACAGGACGGTAGAACTTTACGTTGCCGCCCAGGCCAGCCACTTCACTGGAGATAAACAGGCTCTTGCCTTTGTGCGGGCGCACCGGACTATCAATGGTGCTGAAGCCAAATGACGGCGTGAGTGAACTGGTGATGATGCCGCGCAGAGCGTTCGGGCCGGAGATGCTGCGGAAATTCAGGGTCTGGAACAGATTGCGTGAAGCGTCACTGAAAGTGTTGATGGTGGTGTTATCGTACGAATACGTGAGACCAATGCTCTTGAATGACCGTCCCAGTGCGTACCGCAGCGATCCGGTCAGGCCAGTGCTGGACTGGTTGTAATTTAATAACTGGTTCAAAACAGATTGTGGAAGGTTAATGTTCTGGCCGGCCGCAATGGACGCCTGACGCGCCTGGTTGAAATCAAAGCGGCGGCTGTAAACCGTGAAACCCAGTTGCAGCGGGCGGTCGAGCACATAAGGCTCAGTAAAACCAAACAGCAGTACGCGGGAAAGGCTGCCCACATTGGCCTGCACCTGCAGAGTTTCACCCAGGCCCAGGAAGTTGTTGGTTTCGTAATTCAGGCCGATGAAAGAGCCTTCCAGTCCGCTTACGCCACCGGTGAGTCCAATGCTGTTCTTGCCCTTTTCCTTCACTTTTACGATCAGGTCAACCGTGCCGTTCTGTTCGTCAAGCTTGCGTTCTGTATCGTCTTCCGGCTTGAGGGCTTCAAAGTAGTTGAGCTGGTTCAGGCGCAGCACGCTGACTTCCCATGCGCGGCTGTTATAAATCTGGCCTTCCTGAATCAGCAGCTCTCTGCGGATGACGCGGTCACGTGTGGTGGTATTGCCCTGAAACTCAATGCGCCGTACGAAGAAGGCCTTGCCTTCGTCGGTTTCAATGTTCAGCGTGACCATATGGTGCTCATCGTCAATTTCCGTGGTGGGGACGGCAGAAAAGTTGATGAAGCCGATCTCGCCATAAGCCTTACGCAGATTCTCAATGCCCTTGCCGACGAGGAACGTATCAAACGTATCGCCGTCTTTAATCGGGAAGAGATTGCGCAACAGGGCCGAATTCTTAATGGCCGAATTGTTCTTGAAGGTGATGGCCTTGAGCTTGAATTTTGCGCCCTCTTCCACCGGGATGGTGATGTCCATGACCTTGGCGGGGCGTTTCTGGATCACAGGGATATGAAAACCGCCCTCGATGGTGCGCAGGTTGGTTTTTGGGTCCTCAACCACGCCTTTGAAATATCCCGCATGTTGCAACGCGCGGCGGACGCCTTCTGTGTCTTCTTCCAGCTTGGAAGAGTCAAAGGTTTTGGAGAACAGGTTTTCCAGGAAGATTGAGTTGGGTATGCCAACCGGTTTCAGGCTGTGCATGGATGCGCGTTGCCGACTTTGATCTTGGGACCTTCCTTCACGTTGAAGGTCACTGCCACGGAAGCGGGTGGAATCTGCTGGACCTGGACTTTAACATCAGCAAACTGGCGGCCATGCTCGGATAGCAACTGCTGCAAGACGACTTTTGCCCGGATCACCTTGGTGGCGTCATATGCGCTGTCCACGGTCAAAGGCAGCTTGACCTTTTTATAGCGTTCCAGGACATCGCTCTGGGAAATTGAACTCAGGCCTTTGTATTCAATGGTGCGGATAGTCTTCTTTTCGCTGACATAAAACGTAATGTTCCACCCCTTGGTGGTCTGCTCACGTTCAATCCGGACGTCGTCAAAATAGCCGGTATTCCACACGGACCGCAGGTCGCGTTGCAGGGCCGCCTCGTCATACACGTCACCAGCGCGGGTGTAAATGCGAGACTTGACGGTTTCTTTGGGGGTTTTGCGGTTTCCGCTGACTTCAATGTCCTGGATCAGTTGCCCGGCTTGCTGGGCGATGGAATGGGTTGGGACCAGCCAGAAAAGAAAAAGGCCGAGGACCAGCGCCATTGGTCCTATCCGCCGGGCGCAATTCTGTCTGGAATCCTGAAAGAACACCAAGATATGACTATCCTCAGAACAAGTTGGGAAAAGCTCAGATTATACGGGAGTTAGTGCTGAAGTGCCACAAACACCCGGCTGCGTGGAACAATACATTTCTACCAAGATCCAGCGCTGTAAGTTTTCCAGGGACCGTGCTTGCATCCGGACGGTTCAATCCGTGCCTTCTGAACGTGAGATCCGGGGAAAACTTGCAAAAAATTTGAAGGAAACCTTTGGGCGAAGATCTTTGACCAATGGTTGATTGTATCGGAGAAGGTGGAAATTCACCGAAAATCAGTCAGTCCTTACTCATTCACTGGGAAATCACAGTTTCGCGGCCGGTTCCACTTCTACCAGGCACGAATAGAAGGTGGGCCCGCCACCAATATCGGTTAGAGTTTCGTTGGTCAGGACATTGATGCTTTTACCGTCCGGAGCCAGTTTCGCCCAGTTCAACCGTGCAGCCACCACTCCCGGCTGCACGCTGCCATTTACGTGCGCCCGCAAGCGAACTTCGCCACGGCCATTGAATACCCGGACCCAGTCGCCTTCACGGATGCCGCGCCTTTCAGCATCACTGGTGTGGATCTCCAGCAGCTCGGGCTGCTCCATTTTCTGGACGGACTGTACGTTGCAGAAGCTCGAGTTAAGGAAGTTGTCGGCTTTGCGGGACAAAAGCTCGAGAGGAAACGACTTCGCTTGCTCTGAATGTCGTGACTCCGTCGGAGGAATGAACGACGAGATTGGGTCAAGCCCCAGCGCTTTCAGCGTTTCAGTGTAGAACTCAGCTTTGCCGCTGGGTGTGGTGAAGCCACCATTGGCGAAGGGAAGAAAGGGGCCATCACCAAAGTTCAGCCGCGCGTGGCCTTCCCGCTCCAGCCGTTCACGCGTCATGCCCTTCAGCCAGCCCTGAGGATCAAGCTTGCCTTCGCGCGCGCTCAGGGCTTCGTCAATCATGTCATCTTCAGATTGATTGAAGCATTCGTCTGTGAAACCCATGGTCTTGGCGAGCAATTGAAAGAGCTGATGGTTGGACTTGCATTCTCCGAGGGGCTCGATCGCCTGATTCGAGACCTGAGCGTAGGCGTGACCGTACGATCCCAGCAGGTCTTTATGCTCAAAAAAAGTGGTGGATGGCAGAAGAATGTCAGCATAGTTAGCGGTGTCAGTGAAAAACTGTTCGTGCACCACTGTGAAAAGGTCAGGCCTGAGAAAGCCACGAACCACGTCGCCATGATTGGGGGCGACTACAGCCGGATTTGAGTTATAAACGAACACCGCTTTTACCGGCGGATCTGCCAGCGTATTCAAGACCTTACCAAGCTCTGACATGTTGACCACGCGAGCCGGCCGGCGCAGCGGGCTTTTCTCCATCAGCTCAGGGCGCTCCAGTCCGCGGCGATCCATGGGAAAAGAAGCACTCAACGAGAGTTGGAGTCCGCCGCCTTCTTCTTTCCAGGCTCCAATCACGCAGGGCAGCATGGCGATGGTGCGCACGGCCATGCCTCCGTTTTGCGAGCGTTGGACACCATAGTTGACGCGAATGACGGCCGGGCTTGAAGATGCATATTCCCGAGCGAGAGTGCGAATGTCGTCCGGGGAGATTCCCGTCCATTGCGCTACTTTTTCCGGCGGATATTCCTGCACGCGCTGCTTGAGCTGGTCGAACCCGAGTGTGTGTTTGCTGACGTAATCGGCGTCATAAAGATTTTCGTTGATGATCACGTGCAGCATGCCGAGCGCGAGCGCGACGTCAGTTCCCGGATTGATGGGCAGATACCAGTCCGCGGCTTTGGCCGTGCGCGTCTTGTAAGGATCAATCACCACCAACTTGGCGCCGTTGCGTCGCGCTTCCTCAATGAACGGCCACAGGTGAATGTTATTGCCGTGGATATTCGCGCCCCAGGCGATGATGTATTTCGATTTTGCAAATTGCTCCGGCTCAGTGCCAAGGCGTCGTCCATAGACGGTGACCAGCGCGTCACCACCGGCGGAAGCACAAATCGTGCGATTCAACTGCGATGCGCCCAGTCGATAGAAGAACCGGTGTGACATACCTGCATAGCTCAGCATGCCCATATTCCCTGCGTATGAGTAAGGAAGAATCGCTTCCGGGCCGATCTCGGCTGAGACCTTTTCGAAACGTGTTTTTATCTCGGTGAGTGCTTCGTCCCAGGAGATACGGACAAAATCACTGGCGTCACCCCGGCCCTTGCCTTTGGGCGCCAGGCGCCGCATGGGATAGAGCACACGATCAGGCGCGTACACACGGTCAAGATATTTGGTCACCTTGGCGCAGAGAAATCCGCGCGTGACCGGATGAGCCGGGTCGCCCTGTATGCGCGTGGCACGCCCGTCTTCAACTGTGACGAGCACTCCACAAGCGTCAGGACAATCATGCGGGCAGGCGGCATGGACGACCTTTTTCATAAAGCTATTATAGTCAGGCGTCTGCCCAACCCTGAACCACTGTTTGCGGGCGATTATTTAGATTGCAATTCGATATTTGAATCGTAACAATCGGGCTAGGCAAAAACGAACATGAAAAAGATGTCAGCCGGAAAATTCAAAACCCATTGCCTGTCCGTGATTAACGCTGTGCAGAAGACCGGAGAGCCCGTGCTGATCACGAAAGGTGGCCGCCCTATCGCCAAGCTCGCACCGGCGGTGACATTCGTTCATCCATTTCTAGGGCGATTGGAAGGAATAGTTAGGATCGTCGGTGACCTCGAATCTCCGGTGTGTCCGACTGAAACATGGGAAACATTGAAGTGACTTTGCTCGAAGCACAGCTCTTGGGGCTAGATCGTTTTTATGCAGAGTTATGAGCAATGGGCACGGCCAGTTCGCTAGCGCGCGCCTTCAGTGTCCGCAGGTCCAGCTTGCCTGTTCCTAGATAAGGGAGGGCTTCAACGTGGAAGAACTGGTCTTTGCGCGGCTTCCACAATGCCGGCAGATCAGACGCTGCCAGCCGGTCCAGAATTCCGGCAAGCTGCTGATCACTGAGTGTGTGCAGCACCACCAGACGCTCGCCCTTCTTTTCATCGGGCACGGCTGAGACTACAAATATCTGATCACAGGTATCAGCCAGTTCGTGAAGTTTTTCTTCCACCTTGATGTGCGGGACCATTTCACCGCCGATTTTGCTGAAGCGGCTGAGCCGGTCCGTGATGGTGAGGAAACCGTCTTCAGCTACGCTGGCGATGTCACCCGTGGTGTACCAGCCGTCGTGTAAAACTTCGGTGGTCTTTTCCGGACGTCCCAGATATCCCTGCATCACGTTAGGACCTTTGATCAGCAACATTCCTGGAGTTCCGGTCGGCAACGGCGCGCCGGTATCGGGGTCGACAATGCGCACGCTGATGCCCGGCAGCGGATGTCCAATGGTCCCCAGACGCCCTCCCACCTGATGTACGCCGGGTCCGCGAAAGTCGAAGATATTCACCGCGACCACGGGCGCACATTCCGTGCAGCCGTAGCCCTCAAGCGGCCGTATGCCGAAATGATCTTCAAAGGCGTGGGACACGCGCTCTGAAAGTTTTTCCGCTCCCACCAGCACGCAGCGCAGGCTGGTAAAATCTTCTCTGGCACAGCGCCTCATGTAAGCCTGCAGGAATGTGGGCGTAGCGATGAGGAACGTGACTTTGTATTTGCGTACAAGATCGCCGATGATCTGGGCCTCCAGCGGGCTGGGGTGAAAAACCACGCCCACGCCGTACGTGGCTGCCAACCACAAGGTCACGGTGTAACCAAACGCATGGAAGAAAGGCAGTATGCCCAGGATCTTGTCTTCACTGGTGAAGGAAAAGACCTGAGTCATCTGACGGATGTTGGCCAGCACATTGTTATGCGTGAGCATCACGCCCTTGGGATCGCCGGTGCTGCCGCTGGAGAAGATGACGGTGGCCAGATCGTCAGTCGTCTGTTTGCGGGCTCCCAGCAAGCGCTTCAACAGGCCGAACGGCGTAGCGAAAGCCAGAAGCAAGGCGACGATCTTTTCCGAACTCCGCGGGCCAGCCAGAACGTCTTCCAGAAAGACGGTGCGGGCAGGGACCTCAATCTTGTTGATCGCCGCCAGCTTCTCCATGAACAGCTTTGAAGTGATAACCGTTTCCAGCTTGCATTGTTCGGCGCATGACGCCAGCACTTCGGTGCTGGCGGTGTAATTCAGATTCACGGCGACCTTGCCCAGCATCGCGGCCGCGAGATTCACCAGTGCTCCGCCGACCGATGGTGGCAGCAATACCCCAACCATGTTCTGGTCGTCCCATTGCGAACGCAGCCGGCGCGTGACGAACATCAGCTTCAACAGCATGCTGGCAAAGCTGACCTGCGGGAAACGCGCGTCGCCCATGGCAAAACGCCAGGGATAACGGCGAGCAGTACGGATCAAAACACGATCGAGCGTGCGCGATGGCGTGCGGTCCGCTTCAAATGCGGCGGCATGGAGTTCCTGCACGGCACGGCGGACTTCCGCGGCCTTCGCGCTGGACGGCAGCCACTTGCCAAAACTGACGGTCACCGGATACGGCAAGCGACGCGGCATCTTCCACAGAAAGCGTTCACGCTCAAAACTGAAAATGCTGCCCCAGACGCCGTGCAGATTGATGGGGAGAATCGGCTGCTTCAGCCCTTTGCTGATCCGTTCCATGCCATGACCGAAAGGAAGCATCTGTCCCGTACGGGTAATTTGACCTTCGGCAAAGACGCATACCAGTTCGCCCGCGCGGATGGCGTCACTAGCTTCGCGAAGCGACTGAATAATGTCTCGCGGCCGCAGGTCGGGTGAGACGGGAATCGCGCGCAATAAGATTGCGAACGGCTTGATCCACGGAATGTCGTAAACATCTTTGAAGATCAGGAACCGGATGGGACGGTTGGCGGCAACGCTGATCAAAACTACGTCCACAAACGACAGGTGGTTGGAAACCAGCAGCGCTCCGCCATTTTGCGGAATATTTTCCTTCCCCAGAACTTTAATGCGATAGATGACGCGGGCGAGTATCCAGAGTAAAAGGCGCAGGCCCCAGTTGGGTAAGCCGATAATCAGGCGTGCCAGCATGGGCTGGCGTGGCATATTGCCCTCGTGGATAGTTCCGGTGCTGGACATGTTTCTGGCCCGGGAAGGGCCTTGAAGCCGGCGGCTATTCTTGCATTACTTCCGATGCTTGTAAATGACGTTTTGGGTGCATATTCGTGCCGATAATACCAGCTTTTCGGAGGTATTGCTGAAGAAATCTGCGAATGACGGCTACGTTTGCTGAATTTATGCAATGAAAAGCCTGGCCGCAGCCAGGCTCTGCAAACCCCAACTCTCGATCTAGATGGTCATCAATTCCTTTTCCTTGCTCGCGCACATCTCTTCCATCTTCTTGATTTCCACGTCCGTCAGCTTCTGTACTTCGTCGAGCGCCTTCTTCTCGTCATCCTCGCTGATCTTTTTCTCTTTCAGAGTTTTCTTGATGGCGTCGTTACCGTCGCGTCGAATGTTGCGGACCGCGGTGCGGTGGTCTTCCAGGATCTGTTTCAAGTGCTTCACCATGTCCCGGCGACGCTCTTCCGTGAGCGGTGGCACTGGAACGCGGATGAGCTTGCCGTCATTCTGGGGATTCAGCCCCTGGCCGGAGGCGCGGATGGCCTTCTCAATTTCTGCCATGATGCTGGGATCAAACGGCTGCACGGTAATTAACTGCGGTTCAGGGACGTGCAAATTCGCCACCTGATTGATCGGCATTTCAGACCCATAATAGGGAACGCGGACGGTGTCCAGCATTTGAATAGACGCGCGTCCAGTACGCGCAGCCGCCATGTTGGTGCGGAAATCCTCAACCGCCTTATCCATGCGGGTCTTTAACTGCGTGTAAACGTCTTTCAGCGCCGGAATTGTAGCAATGGTTGATACCGCCATACAGAAGCCTCAAATTTGAGATAGCAAACGTATGATTATACTTGAGCAGAGGCTGGAACCGGCTAGCGCGCCGCCTTCGCTGATTTGATAGCGCGTTACTTTGATCTACGCACGGACGCAACGGTTTCCGGTTCTCCACTGCGGACCTGTCCATAGTTCAGCAGGCTCACAATAGCGACGCCCCCGGTAATGTTCCCCAATGTTGCGGGCAGCAGCCAGGTGACGGCAATTTGTCCGATGGTCCAGTGCGCCGCCGTCACCATCCAGGCTACCAGTGCGATCAACCAGCCACCGATGATGCCCTTGGCAAAAATCACGAAGCTTCCTTCCGCTGCGTGAACACCTGATGCTGCCGGCAAGTCCGGAGTACATGAGGGCAACGGATGTGCGTGAAAGTTCGTCGCGGCCGTTTTGGACGACTTCCTCAAGAATTTCCTGGGCGCTTCTGCGCACGCTTTCCGGCATGAGACTACTGAGATGCGCAGCCAGGCAGAGATGCTGGCCTGAAGAACTCTCACCTGACTGCCCGCATAATCATCTGCATAAACAAAAAGCAAGAATGCCATTTCGGGAAAGGTACTCTGCTTTTTCCAGGAAGATCGGCCGGCACGTGCATCTCAAAGTCATTCAAAAGGTTCTGGAGGAGGGGGCAGTCGAACCGATGGACGAAATTTATAAGGTCTTGTGGATCGGCAATGAGATGCACTCCCCCATCATCGAAGCGGGCCTCTCTCGCGCGGGATGCCGTCAGATTCGGGCACTGGATATTACTGACGGCTTACAAGTTCTGCGTAGCGAAGATATCGACCTGATTGTTCTGGAAAGTCCTGCCTCGTGCGTGCAGGGCGAATTGCTTGCGGTGCGACTCAAGAATGTTGCCGCAGATGTACCCGTCCTTCTTCTTTGCGATCCTCTCGATAAAGCGACGCCGCAAGTCTTCTTCGTTAACCTGATTTTGGGGATGAATGCGAGCCCTGAATTGCTGCTCAAGGCAATTCAGACGCTGTTACCCAGCCATCCGGAAAAGAAAACCGGTACGTGATCCCCGTGGATTATTCGCGGGCTAATTGGACCTGCGGAACGGATTTCTCTTCTGGCGGCTTGCGGGTGAATTGCCACGCGTGCCACAGGATCCTCAAAGTGGCCATGACGGGGATGGACAGAAAAACGCCGATGACTCCCGCCACTTCGCCGCCGGCAAAAACGCCGAAGAGCACCATGAGAGGATGCAGTTCCAGAGTTTTACCCATGATCCTGGGAGAGCTGACGTAATCCTGAATACCGCGCCAGATCAATAGGAACAACACCAGCCACAGCATGTGGCTATAGCCCGCCATAAAGGCCACAGCTACGATGATCAGTCCGCCCACAACCGGCCCGGCCACCGGAATAAATTCGGCGGCGCCGGCGGCGGGCCCAAGAGCGATGGCGTAAGGAACGCGCATGGCTGCCAGCACGCTGGTAACGACCACGATGGCCAGAGCAGCCAGGATGAGCTGGGAACGGATGAAGTGCCCCAGCATGACGTTCATCTCTTCAATGGTCGCGGCCATGACGACACGGTTACGCGCATCTTCCACGGAATTGACGATCTTTTCCGCGAACTTGCGACCGTCTTTTAGGAAGAAGATGGCGAGGATCGGTACCAGGACCAACCACCATGTGTCCTGAAGCGTCCTTACAAAGCGGAGTACGAATCTCTGGCCTGCAGCCACCAGTTCGCCTTTATGGGAATTGAAGTATGCCATGAACTCATCGATGGTCTTCTGATTCCAGCCGTGCTGCGAGGCCAGTTGCTTGGCTAAATTGCCGGAGCTGATGTTTTCCGCCAGTGCAGGCGCCTGCTTGACGAGGCTCTGCGCTTCATCGATCACAGGCGGACCGGCGACGAGGAAAATCACTGTGACTAAAGTGATAAAGATCACATAAACAGCAAGAATGGCGGTACCACGCGAGCCGCGGAACCACTTTTCCAGCCGCGAAACCGGAGCTTCCAGCAGATAGGCAAAGAAGATGGCGAACAGAAAAGCAATGATGGCACGCCACGCCGAGTAAAGGAAGAGAAGAACAACCGCAAAAATCAGCGCCGTGAAAAGCGCCTGTGCCGTCTTCTTGTCAAAAAGCCTCAATCTCACCCCCGCGCGAGTCCGCTGCGTGATCGCGACAACCTGAGTACTAACTGTAGTTCACTATAGAGTAGTTCACTATAAAGATGAGGAAACAAGTCTAAAAGGTGTAACTTCCTGATTTTAAATCCAGCCAATCGCCAGTAGGGCGAAAGGAAAAGGCAGGCTATTTGCGGCTTTATTCGCGACTTGTTATTTGCGACTAACGATGAGAGAGGTTTCGTTCAGGTTCAGCCAGTAATTGGTGATTAGGTTCACCACCCGTTCGATTTCGTCCGGCGAGGGTGATTTCAGGAGATAAGAATTCGCCCCGGCATCGTAGGCAGCATCCATGTACCTGGCGTCGGTCTCGGAAGTAAGAATCAGTACAGGAATGCGGCGCAGCTCTTTCTGTTGCCGCAGCCAGCGCAACAACTCAAGACCAGACATACCTGGAAGTTTCAGATCAAGAAGAATGAGTGCAGGCAGCGGATTCCGGACGCGATCCATGTAGGAATCACTTCCCGTGAGGTAGAACAGTGCGGCATCACCATTGTCAAGGTGACGGATAGGATTCTGAACGCCAGCTTTTTTGAACGCCCTGATTAAAAGTTCAGCGTCGCCGGAGTCATCCTCGACCAGAAGTATGGTCTTCTTTGCGTCTTCGTCAGAATGCATTTAAAAAATTCTATGGCGTAAAAAACCGTAGAGTTGAAATCATCTCCACAAGCAAGATGAGGTTAACACTGATTCCGAAAATGGAACAGTGCTGGTCTGGGCGACCGCATGTTGACGTACTGGAATCCTTCGAAAGAAGATTACCGAACGAATCTGCCGCTCCCAGCCCAGGAAAAAAGGCTGCATAAACACCATTCAACAAAGGCTGTAACTGGCGATCGGAAGCTTAAATCGCTGCAAAAGAGGTCTGCGTTCAAAGAAATAGCTTCCGCTCCTCTTCCTTTTAGACGTTCCGGCGCAAAACCTCGGGCCAAACCGCTGCGGCTGAGATAATAATCTCCAGTATGCCGGAACTACCTGAAGTTGAGACCATCGCGAACGGGCTGAACAAGCGTGTGGCGGGCGATGTAATCGAGTCCGTTTGGGTGGGCAGCAAGCCTGAACCGCTTAAGTCGACGCCAGCCATTATCGCCCAGACTCTGGATGGTGCTCGCATTGAGCGGGTGCAAAGAGTGGGCAAGCACATTGTCTTCAGCCTGGTGGGCAAAAACGATAAGGTCAGTGAGTTTATCGTCCACCTGGGGATGACCGGACGAATGCTGGTGGCAAACCCGGAGAACGAACTGCCCGGACACACTCACCTGATAGCGAGATTGGAGTCAGGCAGAGAGCTACGTTTTGTAGATCCGCGGCGCTTTGGCCGACTTGAAGTTCGCGATAGTAAATTTGCCGGTCCCGGAACCGAACCCACGAACATCAGCGCTGAGGCATTTGCCAGGCTCTTTCATCGCAGCAAGGCGCCGATTAAGGCGGCGCTGCTGAACCAGAAATTTCTGCATGGCGTGGGTAACATCTATGCCGACGAGAGCCTGATCCGCGCAGGAGTGCGTCCGCGTCGGCGCGCCAATACGCTGACCCGATCTGAACTCAACAAGCTGCATGCCGCCTTGCAGCAGGTATTACAGGAAGCCATCCGCGCTGGTGGCTCGTCTGTTTCCGACTATGTTGATGCAGATGGCGAAAAAGGTTTCTTTCAATTTCGACATCGCGCTTACGGGCGCGAAGGCAAACCCTGTCTGAAATGCAAAACACCGATCAAGAAGATCGTAGTCGGTGGCCGCGGAACGCACTACTGTCCCAAATGCCAGAATTAACGATGTAAGAAATAACGCAGCCGATTTTTGAGGTGATCAGACCGGGCGCATCTTTCTCATGTTCCGGATCCAGCGATCATAGTCGGTGGCCTTATTGAGAAAAAACTTGCCGGCCTCAGGATGAGGTAGAACAAGGAAACGCTCTTCGTCCATAGCCTTGATCACGTCTGCGGCAACCTGTGCAGGTTCAAGAGCGCCGGGAAGAAGAAATTCATTGCCGCCGCTGAGCAGCATGTTGGTCCGCACACCCTGAGGACAGAGTGCAGACACGCGAATGCCACGCTCGCCGTAGTTAATGGCCAGCCATTCGGCAAAGCCGATGGCCGCGTGCTTGGTGACTGAGTACGGCGCTGAACCAATATGCGTAAGCAGTCCGGCGGCAGATACGGTTTGCAGCAGATAACCTTCCTTGCGTGCCAGCATCTGCGGCAGCACGGCCCGGGCTGCGTAAACGTGGGCCATCAGGTTCACATCCCAGCTCAAGGCCCAGTCCGCGTCGGCAGCATCGGGCCCCCGGCCTACACCGACTCCGGCATTCGAGCAAAAAATATCAACTTGCCCAAATTTCTGTGTAGCTGCATCCACCAGGTGCTTTACTTCCGATTCTTTGGCTACATTGGCAGGGATTGCTTCAGCCTGATTACCCTTGGAACTGATTTGCCGGGCCAGGGTGGCCGCGCCTTCCACGTCAATATCCGAGATGACGACGGCTTTTGCGCCTTCGGCGGCAAATCTCAGACACAGCGCGCGGCCAATCCCGTTTGCGCCTCCGGTAACTACAGCTACTTTTCCCGAAATTTTCATGCAGAAGAAGATAATCTGGTATGTGCGTTTGTACAAATCGTTGCCCTGGCTAAGGCGGTAAAGATTGCCGCCGGTCATTTTTCGCGCCGTTAAACTAGCATCGTATTTTCAGGAGAGGATTGCGGATGAGTACCTTTTCCATTGGAGTTGATCTGGGTGGAACCAACCTGCGTATTGCGGCCGTGGACGAGAATGGAAAGATCATTGAAAAGATCACGACGGGAACGGAAGTCTCTCGCGGTCGTGACACGGTGATTTTCGAAATGTGCACCGCCATTCAGGAGCTGACGACCAAGTTCCGCAGCAGCGCAGGTCACCTGGCAGGAATTGGGGTTGGTGTGCCGGGAATTATCGAAATGAGCAGCGGCATGGTGCGGCAGTCGCCGAATTTGCCGGGATGGGAGGACTATCCGGTGCGCGAAGAGGTTGAGCGCCGTCTTGGCGCCAAAGTAGTGCTGGAAAATGACGCCAATTCCGCAGCCCTGGGAGAGAAGTGGCTCGGCGCCGCCGCAAACGTGGATGACATGTGCATGATTACCCTGGGTACCGGAGTGGGCGGCGGCCTGGTGCTGCAAGGCCGCGTCTGGCACGGTATGACGGGTATGGCCGGGGAACTCGGCCACATTACCGCCGATCCCAACGGCCCGCCGTGCGGTTGCGGCAGTCAGGGATGCCTGGAACAGTATGCGTCCGCAACGGCGGTGAAACGCATGGCAATCGAAGCCGTGGCTAACGGCAGCGCGCCGGAACTTGGTCGCGCCATGAATGAAGAGCCAGAATTCAGCTCCAAGGTGGTTTATCAGATGGCCATTCAGGGCGATGAACCAGCTAAAAAGATTTTTCACACCGTCGGTAAAGCGCTGGGAATTGTGCTGGCGGACCTGGTAAACATCTTCAATCTGCCCATGTATGTGATTGGCGGCGGCGTTTCAAGTGCATGGGAAGCTTTTGCGCCGGTGATGCTGGAAGAGACCCGCAAAAATTCATTCGTCTATCGCGCCACGGCGCCCACGCACAATGTTCCCGGCGTGGCGGGAAATAAGATCCATGATGACTCGCTGCCCTCGCGCCGCACAACCATCATCACGCAGGCTCTCCTCGGCAGTGACGCTGGATTGATTGGCGCTGCGCGACTGCCGATGATCGCGGTAAACGACCTTCTACCCGAACCACAGCTCAAGCGGGCCTAAGCTTGGATATCTTGATCTACGGGCAGTACTGAAGCATTACAAGAAAAACAAAAGCGCACCCGCCGTGGGTGCGCTTTGTGTTCCTGTGGTGAGTTGGCTAGGCGGCGCGGGCCATCCGCTCAATTTCAATGCCATCCAGGGCATGCCACAATGCCTTTGCGATTGTCTCTGCCGTCTCCAAAGCAGGCCCACGCAATCCAGGGTTAGCGCTGATTTCTTTTTCCAGCTGCTCACTCCAGACCAGCGAGTGATAGACATCAGCGGTTTGATGGTGGGTGAAGTAAGCACAGGTGCTTTGATCGGCGCCGTACATCTCGGTAAGTCCGCGGGCTTTTTCCCTGGCGATGCGAGGAACCTGAGATTCATAAGCGTAGAAGGCTGCTAAAGCTTCCGCCGCGGAACCTTCGCGCACGATCCGCTGAAACGTGCTGACCAGGTTTTCAACTTCTGGCAGCGGCGTGGTGGCTCCAACCGTTGCGCGCTCCGCGCCCATGCCTTCAGCAAAGTCCAGCCACATCTCTGCATGAGGGCGTCCGTCCGGAGAGTCCGCGCCTTCTTCTTCAGCGCGATTCTGTGCGACCACCTTCGACAAAGCCGGCGAATAGCTTTGCGAGCGGGTCTCAAAGGTTTCCAGGTATTCGGGGAATGCCGCAACGTGGTGAAAATATTGCTGTGCGTAGGCGCGAAGATCATCTTTGCTGAGCTGGCCTTTGCTCCAGGCCACGTAAAAGGGATGGCAGAGAAGATCGTGTTTGGCGATCCGCTGATCGAGTTCTTCGCGAAGGGTCATCATGGTGCGTTGTTTCCTTTCCAGAAGTGCAGATTACGAGGATACGCGAAGGAATGCATGGCTTCAACTCGCATTGAGTGCAACCGTTATTGCAGGAGTTGCTTTGCTACCGAGCAGTAAAGATCGACAGCGTCATGAAGCTGCTTTTTGGAGATGAACTCGCGATCGGTGTGGGCGACGTGAATCGAACCCGGGCCGAGCAGAACCGGCGTGCCCCATCCGGAGAGTGCGGGGATATCCGTGGTAAAGGCCGCGACCATAGGCTCAATGCCGGAAACGGTGCGCAGTTTGACGAAAGGAATTTCCAGGACGAACTCAGCCTCCGCCAGCCCGGAAATGGCGGCGGCGATCTGCGCACGGACTAGCTCCGACGAGCCGACCAGGCGGAAGAGAAGCTGGGCGCGAGCATGGTCTGGAATTACGTTGGGAGCCCGGCCACCTTCAATGAGGCCGATGTTCATGGTGCAGGGGCCCACCTCAGGATTTTCCGGCAGCTTGAGGTCGCGCAGACGGGTAAGCGCCAAGAGGAGCTTGTCTATGGCTGATTCACCCAGTTCTGGATACGCCGAATGCGCCATCTTGCCTTTGGCGGTGAGCTGTACGCGCAATGCGCCTTTGGAAGCCACGGCAATTTTGTTTTCGGTCGGCTCGCCGTTGATCAAAAAGCGGCTGCCGGGTGGCGTCTGGTTGGCGATCTTTGCGCCCAGGCTGTCACGCTCTTCGCCCACCACAAACAACATTCCCACCGCCATGCCTTCCTTGCGCAGGCGCTGGCAAGCGGCAATCTGAGCGGCGATGATTCCCTTAGCATCACACGCGCCGCGCCCGTAAACATTGTCTGCGTCTTCAGAAGACGGAATAAACGGCGGCACGGTGTCCATGTGAGTGGAAAAAACGATTTCCGGCGCGCGCTCGTCAATGGTGGCGATCACGTTGAACCGCTGGTGCTCAATCGGCATTTTGTGCGTGGTGTATCCCAGCCGGCAGAGCTCGTCATAAAGCTCCGCACCCACGGCGCCTTCATTGCCGCTGATGGATTCAATGTCGATAAGCCTGCGCGTGAGTCTGATGGGATCCATGATGTGAGAAACAGAATAAACAAAATTTACGATAAGGCACAGACGGCGCAGGTTAAATCCTTTGATCGCCTGCCCTCTGTGGTAAAAAATAATGTGCCTCAAGGACTTGGATCATTCTTTCTGAACGGCCCGGCAGGGCGGCTGGAAGCGTTGCTGAACGCGGGCAGTTCCACGGCGACGCATGCCGCACTGGTATGCCATCCGCATCCACTTTTCGGCGGGACCGTCCACAACAAAGTGGTGTATCGCGCCATGAAGGCGCTGAATGACTTTGGCTTTCCCGCGCTGCGCTTCAATTTCCGCGGGGCCGGGCTGAGTGAAGGCCAGCATGATCAGGGTCACGGCGAAGTGGATGATGTCCGTACCGCGCTGGAGTGGCTGGACAACGAATTTCATCTCCCGGTAATGTTTTGTGGATTTTCGTTTGGCGCGGCGACCGGATTGCGCGCCACGTGGAATGACGATCGTGTTGTGGGATTGATTTCGCTGGGCACGCCCGTGGCCGTTCAGGGACGCGCCTATACTTATGAGTTTCTGCAGGGCTGCGCCAAACCAAAGTTGTTTGTCAGCGGATCAGAGGACCAGTACAGTACGCAGGAAGCACTCACGCAACTGGTCGGCTCGCTGCCAGATCCCAAGAAGCTGGTGTTCGTGGAAGGCGCCGACCATTTCTTTGAAGGACAGCTCCCGCTGATGCAGACGGCAATTCGCGACTGGGTGAGCGATCAGTTTCACCTGCAGCCAAAGGTGGAAGCGGATTAAATGTCGGTGGCACACTCCATGCGTTCCGTTGCGCGCGATATCTTTCTTGATGCGCTGGCCGAAGCCGCAATCGGCAAGGCATTTGACCGCCACGTACAGTGTGAACGCGGCGTGCTGCGCGTCTGCGAAGATCTTTACGATCTGAAGACCTACTCGCGTGTGCTGGCCGTGTCTTTCGGCAAAGCTGCGCATCGCATGGCGGAGATTCTTGCCCGTCAGGTCGGATCGACGGTGCAGGGAATCGTCGTGGATCCGAACCAACATCCATACCAGCTTTCCGGATATCGCTATTTCCAGGGTGGTCACCCGCAGCCCAATGCCGAGTCAGTGAAAGGCGCGGAGGCGGTGCTGAAGTCGCTCGCCGCATTGAATGAGCAATCGCTGGCCATCTTTCTTGTGAGCGGCGGTGGTTCTGCGGCATTGGAGAAGCCGGTGGACGAAGAAATTTCGCTGGATGATCTGATTGCCACCTACAAATCTCTGGTGCACTCGGGTGCGCCCATCGCGCAGATCAACGCTGTGCGCAAACATCTTTCGGCGGTGAAAGGTGGACGCATGGCGCAGGCCGCGCAAGGGGCGCAACAAGTCTCCATCATGGTGTCTGACGTCCCGGAGAATGCACTCGACTCGCTTTCGTCCGGGCCGACCATGCCTGATACTTCTACCCTGGACGATTGCTACCGCATCGTGAATGAACACAATTTGCTGCCGCAGTTTCCCGCGTCGGTGCGCGAGCTGTTTGAGCGGCACGCGCTGGAAGAGACGCCCAAGAAAGATGATGTTGCATTTGCGCGTTCACGCTGGTGGAAAATTCTGTCAAATGAAACGGCGGAACGAGCAGCGGCTGCCGCAGCGGCTCGACAGGGATTTGCCGTGGAGATTGATCACTCGTGCGACGATTGGGATTACGCCCGCGCGGCTGATCATCTGCTGGAGCGCATTCGCAAGCTACGCACCGAGGTGACAAAGGCCTGCATCATTTCCGGCGGAGAAGTTACGGTGAAAGTTCCGGAGGACGCCGGAGCCGGCGGACGCAATCAGCATTTTGCGCTTTATTGTGCGCAGAAGATTGCCGGAGAAAACATTGCCCTGCTGAGCGCGGGAACCGATGGAATCGATGGCAACAGTCCCGCGGCGGGCGCGATCGCTGATGGAACCACCATGGAGCGCGCTCGCGTGGCGAACCTGGATGTTGATTCGCATTTTAAGGGCTTCAATTCATTTCCGCTGTTTCAGAAGCTGGGGGACACCATCGAGACTGGTCCAACAGGGAACAATGTGCGCGATTTAAGAATCATGATGGCGTACTGAGATCTGCGACGTGGACAAAGGAGGAGCTGTGCCCGTCAAAGCATTGGCCAGAGTAAAGCGATTCTCTCAAACCCTGTCATCCTGACCGAAGCCGAGCGACGCAAGTCGTGAGGCTGAGTGGAAGCATCCCGAGAACCTATCCTCTACCACGCTGAAACAGGGAGTTCTCCCCGGAATTCTACGTGTGCCCGATACAAACCTAACGATTGTCTCGAGAGAACTCCCTGAAGCGGCCTTGTTACCGTTTGCATACCCGGGATCCTTCGACTGCGTCGTCGCACGCGCTCCGACTTCGCTCTCAGGATGACACCGGGATTGGGCATCGACGTGTTGGAATTAGCTATTTCTTCCGCGGAACCAGCTTCAGGCTGTCTGTGGCGAGGATCTTCTTTACCTGATTGCGGGCATGGATGGCCCAGGGACCAACAGTGTCGAGACGGGAATAAGCCTGCCAGTGGGCCAGGGCTTTGCGCGGCTGCCGGGCCTTCTCATAGGCGAGAGCAAGATTGTAATGCGCGTCAGCGTAGGTCGGCGCCAGTGAGATGGCGGCTTCATAGGCACGGATCGCCTCAGGCAGGCGTCCGGTTTCGTCCAATACATTTCCAAGGTCAAAGTAAGCCAGCGCGTAGCGCGGATCAACCTCTACGGCTTTACGGTAATAGCGTTCGGCAAGAAGGTAATCGTGGCGATTGTAGTAGAGCGTTCCCAGATTGATGAATGCGGCGGCGTGCGTGGGATCAAGATCCACGCACTTTTTGTAGGATTCAATAGCTTCATCCTGGGTCGCGGGGTCTTCTTCCAGTCCAACTCCGCGAGTGAAGAAATCAGCGGCGGTTTCAGCAGCGCGCATGGCATGCACCTTGCCCATCTTGGGCTCTACGACTTCGCGATCGGTGAAGTCCATGACAAATTGGCCGGCCAGAGGCTCCACCGCCGCACCGCGATGGCGATAGACCACGCGTGAACGGGTGGCAAAAGTGCCGGCTTCGAGCAAAGGATTTTCCATGCCGGCAACCTGTTGCTGCATGGCACGGAGAGAGTCGCGGATCATGGCAGGGCGCACACGTTTGGCGCGTAAATCACGAAGTTTTTTTATTTGCAGGAGATCGAAAAAGGAATAAAGATCCTTAACAGGAAACAGGCCGCCTTTCTCCCAGCCAGCGAGCTGTCGCGCCGTGATGCGAAGAATCCTGAGAACGTCCTCTCGATGGTATCGTTCCACTTTAGCCTTGAGGTGCCAAGTATCGTCTCAAACAGTCGAACAAGAATTCGCGATACAGTCCGCATTATGGCGGTTAACTCTAACAAATGCAAGGGCTAACCTAACTTTCATGTGGAAAAATAGCCGCAAACAGCAGGCGAAAGGTTTAAGGATCCAAGCGAATCAAGTTTTTGGCAGGTACTTGCTAGCAATAACAATGGTGCCCTTGCTCGTTTCGAGGGTTGTGGTCACCTCTGCCGGAACCAGGAACGGTGTCTTTTCGTCCAGAAGTGTGACCGACTGAAAAGTTACCTCGGCGTGATAGCGAAGCAGAGTACATTTGCCGAATGGATACAAATTCAATTGCGCCGGAAGCCCGGCGGACTCAAACGTAAATTTCTGAAACTTCGAGTCCCTGTCCAGGTCGAACTCCATCTCTCCACATGGGTGGTCCGGCAGATAGGACCCCGAGATTTGCGCCACGCTGAATACCGAACAGGGCTTTGCCGGAAGCAGCTTAAGTCTTGGAGAGTCCTGAGGGCCAGCATCGTCTTCAAAAGTGTAGTCGTCCGTTTCGGAGTAAATCTGAAAACCGGGCAACATCGTGAATAACATACTGTTCATGGACGCTTTGGCCACCTTCGCTCCGCGTAATGCTGCCCACATGGAAATATTGCCGTGAAAACTGGCATTCGAGGTCTTCTTATTCTTGCTGTAGCCGTGGAAGAGATATTCACCCGTGATGGTACTGGGCTTACGGGCTTTACCCGCGGCATCGGTGACGGTCATGGTCGTCACCTGCACCATGGGTAATTCCGCCGTATCGCGAAAGTAAAGTTTCGCTGCTTTTACCAGTTGGCCGCGAGTGACGCCAACCTTCGCTTCTTCTGCCGGTGCGCCTGTTTTCTCCGCACTTTGTGCGAGCGCACCCGAATTCATGGTGATGACGATAAGAACAAACTGTAATCCAAGACGTAGTGGCATGGTCATAACGCTTACCTCGTTCCCATTTCTTGCTTTGGCGGGCATGTTATCCCATTGCGTTTCGATTCACCATGGATTTCAGCCACTGAGGCTTTACTGTGTGTGCGTTGTCTCTTAAAATGGAAACTTCCCGGCCGACGTAGCTCAGTTGGTAGAGCAGTCGATTCGTAATCGACAGGTCATCGGTTCAAGTCCGATCGTCGGCTCCATCCCTTTTGTCGCTCCATTTTTCTTGTCGCTTTGCTCCAAACCGCTTTCAAAGTATCTTTTCTGGTTGCATTTGTCCGCCCCGTTACAGCAGGCTCGGCGCGTGTTCGGCCTCGCCCTTGTCGGCCTCCTTTCACTGTGGCTTCGCTTCGATCTGCTTTAAGGGATTTTCTAGTGACGGCCGTGCCTACCGAATCTCCTTTTTCACCGCGGTCTAGTGAGATTGCGACCGGAACAGCTTGCCCACGTTCAATCCCAGGTTGAATGAAAAACTGTTCAAGGCAAACGTAACGCTCCGTGAATACCCAAGCTCCACTCGCACGATCCGCGTGGGTTCAAAGCCGAACCAGGCATCGAAGCCGTGCTCTTTGGTCAGATCATTTCCAATGGCGGCTGGCCCCCTGGAGGGAGGCGCCACTTTGCCTGGCCCGTCATCACGTGGGGTCGCCGTATCAAAGCGATTGAATACCTGTTGTTTCCCAAACGGAACAATCTGATAAGCCGAGCTTCCCAGGTAAACAGGTCGCGCTATCTGTAATTCCACACCTTCTTCAAAATGGCTTACATTCCCGAGTGAGATAAAGTCGCGCGTTACCAGTTCGGAGTCGGGAACGGTGTTGCCCACTCCGGCGGCCACAAACGGTGCCAGGCGCCCGATCTTATGCCGGAAGCGATTATTCCAATCCACTGTCGCTTCACCTGGACTGAAGCCCTTGCGTACGCTGCCCGTTGGAGCTGAGATTGTGAGGGTTGAACTGTAGTCAACATAGCGATTTGGAGCATACGCGTCCAGGCCGAAATAAAGGTCTCCAGCGCCGGTGTCGTGGATCCGGGTCTGGCCGGTCGTGTTGCTGGAATCACTCGCAAAGTACAGCGGTACACCAGCAAAGACACCAAAATATCTGTTGAAGTCATAGCCCAGAGTGGAGTCGAGCTTGAGCAGCGTGCCTGAGTGGTTGATCATGCCGCGGAAATTCTCATAGGCGTTGAAACCTTTCATCGGATCGGGAGACTGGTCAGGCTGATGTGTCGTGCTCTGGCCCCGGCCGGTATCGGCAGGATTCTGGCCGAATGCTGCGGTTGCCAGGGCAAACGCAATGACGATAAAAAATGCTTTCGCAAGAAATAAGTTCATGACATTCTCCAGCGCAAACGAATTTGCGCAGCTCCTACACAGGGACACATGCACTGGCAAGACCGGCGCGTGGCCAATCATGCAAAGTGCAAGAAGAGTGACAGAGACACAAATTGCCAGCGCCTCTGTCCTCTCATGTCGATGTTGTGTTGAATTCAGCTTGCGATGCGCGGTGTATACCGCGATACGCTAAACGCACCGATCTCAGTTAACGAAGCAGATCGTTGTCATGCTCGGGACCATGTTCGCGTTCTATTTCATTGTCCCGATCGCGATCATTGGCCTGGTTGCGGCCGCGCTGCCGATGGCGCTCATGGTCACGCTCATTTTCGCGTTCGCGCTCCCGCTCGACCTCACGGTTGCGATCCCGATCACGGTCACGATCCCGGTCGCGATCCCGATCGCGGTCACGGTCCCGATCACGGTCCCGATCCTGGTCCCGGCCTCTTTCCCTGTCTCTATCGTGATGTCCGGCGGAGTGGCCTCCGTCACGGTGTTGCGCAAACATGGGAAGGCTTCCGAAGGTGCTGGTGCCGACCGTCAGAATCAAGGCCCATGCAAATTGCCGTAGTTTCCTCTGCATTGTTTTCGAGCTCCTTTTCAAGCTTTGGATTTTTAGGCGATTTGGGCGATTTGTATGAAAGATGTGCCGATAGTTGCTCGGGGTTGTGCTTGCGGCAGCTAAATCCAGACAAACTCAGTGCAAAAATTCCGGCGTGGGATTTTTAATATAAGAATGTATTCAGGTGCGATCATAAGAATCAATTTTGCTGTTCCACCTGGCGCCGCGAAGTGTCGTATCAAAAGAGTGCAGGGAATGATTTGGGCGATTTCAGTCCCTGCTGCTCCAGGGGGCCTTAGGAGAAATTGCCCGAGGCCCCTTATCCATCCTTTCCCTCCACGTTTTTCGGGCGCAATTGCGTCCTGCGCAAAAGCCCGGGCTTCACTTTTGTGGCAGTGCTCACGCTGGCGCTGGGGATTGGCGCGAATACCATAATCCGGTTATTTCCCTGGAGTGTGGCCGAACCAATGGCAGTATCAGGCATGCGCCAGCGCGGATGGAGTACCATGCAGTTTTTCCGGCTGCAGCTTAAAGTAGAACGTTGCTCCGCGATCGGGCTCCGCGTGGGCCCAGATCCGTCCCTGGTGCTTCAAAATGATTTGCTGCACAGTCGCGAGCCCCACGCCGGTTCCCTCAAACTCGTCATGGCGATGGAGTCTCTCAAAAGCGCCAAACAGTTTGCCGGCATGCTTCATGTCAAAACCGACACCGTTGTCACGGACGAAAAGCACAGTCTCGCCATCCTGAGAAGTTTCGCCAACTGAGATCAGGGCATGCCGGCGCGAACCCGTAAACTTGATGGCATTGGCAAGTAAATTCCAGAATACCTGTGTAACCAGTCCTCGATCACACTCAATCGCCGGCAGGGGCGTCACGTCAAACGTCACATCTCGGCCAGCCAGCTCGCGCTCAAAACCGGCGATCACCTCGTGGACGACCACATTCAAATCGGTCATCTGGAGCTTCAAGCCGTGCTGGCCGAGGCGGGCAAAACGCAGCAGATCATCCACGAGCCGCTGGAGGCGCACCACGTTTTTCCGGATGCGATTCACGTGCTCAAGGCCGGAAGGAGTGAGTTGCCGCGCGTGGTCTTGAAACAGGATTTCAGAAAAGCCCGCGATGTTGCGCAGGGGAGCGCGGACATCATGGGAAACAGAATAGCTGAATGCTTCCAGCGCCTTATTGCGCTCTTCAAGCTCAGATACGCGGATATTGAGTTCTGCGTTGAGACTACCAATTTCCTGCTGGGCGCGCCGGCGGCTGGAAATGTCACGGAGAAAGGCGTTGAAGTGGTCCTTCCCATTGCGTTGCACGCGGGTAATCGAGAGCTCAATGGGAAACTCATGCCCATCGCGATGCAGTGCGGACAATTCCAGCCGCTTGTTGAGGACCGGGCCCTCGCCAGTCGCCAGCAAATGCTTCAATCCACGCAAATGAGACTCGCGATACTGGGGAGGAATAATGGTTTCATGCAGCGGGTGTCCTATAGCTTCAGCGCGGGGCCAGCCGAACAGCTCTTCGGCTTTGGGATTCCAGTCAGAAATCTTGCCGCGCCCATCGATGGCGACAAATGCGTCAGTTGCGGCGGTAATAATCTTACGCGTGTGCTCTTCACTTTCGCGCAGCCGCCGGTAAAGAGAAGCGATGATGAGGCCAATGGCCAACGCAAGTACGACAAATAAGATGGCGACGAAAGCGATAGGGCGTTCAATTTGCCAGATGGCGGCATCAATTGCCTGGACCGGGATTTCCACCAGTACACCCCAACCAAGAGAAGGCAACGGATGCCTGCTCACCAGTACCCGGCTTCCATCGTGCGAGAGAAATTCAGTGCCATCCTGGCCGGCAAGAACCTGTTTTACCTCGGGGCGACTGCCGGCATCGCCGGGTACGCCAAGGTTGGGAAGACCGGAGCCGGCCAGGACGGTCCCGTTCTGATCAACCACAGCAATCCACTTCAAGTTGGCAGGGGCAATGCCGCGCGTCCAGTCGGCGAATGCGTCGAGAGTATAGGTGGTAGTCAGGACCCCGGAGGGTTGGTGCGAATTGATCGGTACCGCCACGGTGATTGCCGCTTTATTCGTGGCTCTATCCGGACCGCTGAGGGCGGAGACGTAAGCGCTTCCGCCTTGCATTGCAGTCCTGAACCAAACGGAAGAAGCCATGCTGGTCTCAGTCTGGGAAGGAACACCCGGATCTACAACGCGGAGATGTCCATTCGCATCATAGACCGCGAAAGATGCAGCCTGGCGTTTCAGACCGTGCGCCATGCGCAATTGCGCCGCCAGGCGGTCCATATCTCCGTGGTTCCAGGCATCGAGCACGGCAGGATTTGCAGCCAGCGACTCGAGCGAGGCCTTTGCATCCGTCATCCGCTCTTCAATCACTAAGGCGGCAAGGTCTGCTGCAGGGCCAGTCCGTTCCAGAAGGTTTTTGGTGCTGGTCGAACGCAAGAGCCGGTCTGCCGCATAGAGAAAAAGAACAAGCGGCAGTACGGAGCACACAAGTACGGAGCACACAACCAAAATGCCGTACAAGCGCCAACGTCTTGTGGAGCGCCCGTTCTTTGAATGATTCAAGTTGGAAGGCCCTTTATATCACTCTTGCGCAAACAGTCAGCTCAAGAGGGAAACTGTTGGCTTACGCTCACGATGGTATCAGGGGTGCTCGCTCTTAACCTCTTCTTTCATCCTTAATTTCTGGTTTTTGTAAACCAGGAGTTCGCAAAAGGCGAGCTGGCTGATTCAGGCACGGCTGATCCTCCTGGCGCTGCCAATAGACTGGCTGCCAGATTACAATAAGCGGATATCTGCCGGAGGGAGATCGTCCACATGGGCCTTGCCACCAGCCAGCGCGCTGCGCGCACCGTACAGTCCGAAATCCGGGTGATGTCTCTGGAGTGCGAAAAGATCAAGGGCATCAACCTGGCCCAGGGCGTGTGTGACACTCCCGTGCCGGAAGTTGT
>WNFA01000889.1_pt1 | contig 27036 bp, 24 predicted proteins | sample 5400481 | NCBI WGS metagenome assembly WNFA01 (sample SAMN13153340, study PRJNA577476) | soil metagenome | isolation source: 120 cm saprolite under Douglas fir tree site 2 hole 1 replicate 2 | place: USA:California | collected 2015-04-18 | reverse complement strand
CTTAATGTGGATGTACCCACCATTGCCAGGGTCATTGCAATCACGCTCATGTATCCGCTATAATAGAGCATATCGTCGTTCGTACATTTACATCATCAGAAAAGCATCAAATCGCTGCTAGGGGAGCCATCTGGCTGAGAGGCAGTCGCACCGGGCGTGCTGCTGACCCTATGAACCTGATCTGGGTAATACCAGCGGAGGGAAGCGGCGCCTGTACACAAGATTTCTTAAGACATGCAGGCCGCGATCCTCCAGGATTGCGGCCTTTTGTGTTCCAGCCTGTAGGCCCCCGATTCATCGGGTTGTGTTCCAGCTTGTAGGCCCCCGATTCATCGGGGGACGAGCGAAGCGAGGAAAAAACATGAACCCTCCAAAGCTACTGGTGCAGGGTGTCACTAAAATCTATCGTGACGGGCGGCGTTCCCTGGAGGCACTCGCGCCTATTGACCTGGCAATCGCCACCGGCGAATTCGTCTCCATTATCGGGCCGAGCGGCTGTGGGAAAAGCACGCTCTTCAACATTATAGCCGGTGTTGAGAAAGCGAGCTCAGGGATGATAGCCATCGATGGCAGCGCCGACGAAGCACGCGCCGGCAAATCTGGCTACATGCCTCAACAGCCACTGCTCCTGCCCTGGCGCACAATTGAGGAGAATGTCATGCTGGGCCTGGATATCCGCCACACCCCGCGTAAAAAGGCGCAGCAGGAAGCCTATGAACTACTCAAACGTTTCGGACTGGCGGACTTCGCCCAGAACTATCCGGCAACCCTCTCGGGCGGCATGCGCCAGCGCATTGCCCTGCTGCGTACCGTATTATTCAATCACGACTTTCTTCTCCTGGACGAACCATTTGGCGCGCTGGATGCGCTCACACGGCTCTCGTCACAGATGTGGCTGCTTGACCTCTGGCAGGATTTCCATTCAAGCGTCCTCTTCATCACTCACGATGTGCGTGAAGCAATCTTGTTGTCAGACCGCATTTACGTCTTCAGTGCCCGCCCTGGGCGGGTGCTGCGTCTCGTAGAGGTAGATCTGCCGCGCCCACGCCAGCCGGAACAACTCGCGTGGGAACAATCCGTACAACTGGAGCAGGAGCTGGTAACGCTCCTGCTCAAGGAGCAGAAACCATGAAACTACGTGGAGTAGCTGGCTATGGGCCTGCCTTTGTCCTGGCCGTGGGGTTGCTGGCATTCTGGGAGCTATATGTGCGCTCCGGCCAGATCAGTCCGGCTGTGCTGCCCACACCAACCGGCATCGTCCAGGCCTTGATTGACAACTGGGATGTCATCTCAGTCCATACCTTGCAGACACTGCTGGAGACGGTGCTCGGCATGGCTGCAGCCACCTTGCTCGGACTGCTGCTGGCGGCCCTACTCGACATATCATGGTGGACGCGGCGCGCAATCTACCCACTTCTCGTGATATCGCAGACCATCCCAATGATAGCCCTGGCGCCGTTACTCCTCATCTGGTTTGGCTTTGATCTGGGGCCAAAGGTGATCGTCGTCACCCTCTACTGTTTCTTTCCTATAGCTGTGGCCTGTGCCGATGGCCTGGCAAGCGCCGATCCCGAACTCATGAAACTATTGCGCAGCATGCGTGCCTCGCGCTGGCAGGCGCTCTGGCTGGTCCGTTTACCGGGGGCTATGCCCTCTTTTTTCTCCGGCTTGCGTATCGCAGCTACCTATAGCGTGACCGGGGCCATCTTTGGCGAGTACGTGGGGGCCTTCCAGGGCCTTGGCGTCTACATGAAAACCGCCGCGAACTCGCACGTCATCGTCCTGGTCTTTGCCGCCATCCTGGTCACAGCAGTGCTCAGTCTCTTACTCTTCGGCCTTGTATCGTTGATTGAACGTATTGCGCTCCCCTGGTATCACGGCACAGTGAGGCGTGGATAGAGCGCTGCCCTGTAGGGGCCGATTTATCGTGGCCGCAATGAACGAAAGGAGAGTCCCTTATGAATACTCGTACCCGCCTTCTTTTAAGCATTGGCATACCTGTCGTACTTATCATTCTCGTTGTAGGAGCCTTCCTGTTGTACCAGCAGCGCACCGCATCGACTGTGCCGGCTTCCCAGGGGCAGCGCCCGCTGACGACGATGACGCTGGCGCTGGACTGGACGCCCAATACAAACCACACGGGTATCTATGTAGCTTTAGACAAGGGCTGGTATCGTGATGAAGGTATCGATCTGCAACCGTTACCATATTCGTCCAACGTGTCACCAGATGTGCTGGTGAGCAGTGGCAAGGCGGACGTGGGTATCAGCGCCACGGAAGGCGTGGTGGCCGATGCCGCCGTCGGGCAACCGGTGGTCTCGATTGCTGCCATCATCCAGCACAATACCTCGGCGCTGGTCACTTTAGCCAGCTCGGGACTGACGCAGCCGCGCATGCTTGACGGCAAAACATATGGAGCCTTTGGCGCGCCCTACGAGACCGCAGTGGTAGGTGAGATCATTAAGCGAGACGGCGGTAGGGGCGTGTTCAAGAGCGTGACGTTGGATGTCGATGCCATGCAGGCGTTAGAATCCCACCGCATCGATTTTGTATGGGTCTTCGAGGGCTGGGAAGTGATCCAGGCGCAGCGCGATGGCGTCAAACTCAACGTCTTCCCCATTACGAACTACGGCGTGGCCGACTACTACACGCCAACGATCATCACCAGCCCGGCGGAAATCCAGCAGAAGCCAGACCTGCTCCGCCGCTTTATGGCAGCGACCGAGCGGGGATACGAGTATGCACGTACACACGAGCAGGAGTCAGCCCGGATACTGCTGAAGGAGGCTCCCAAGGGCACCTTCCCCGATCCGGGATTGGTCCTTGCCAGCCAGCAGTTTCTCAGCCCGCGCTATGCCGATACTGGCCGCAAATGGGGCATGCAGGACGCGGTGGCCTGGCAAGACTATCCGCAGTTCATCCTGAGCTCCGGCGGCATCGATGACGCCTCGGGCAAGCCGATCCACAGCATGAATTTCGATGCGTTGTACACAAATCAATTCTTATAGTCATTAGGGCGGCGCTTACAGCCGCCCAATGAGCCTCAACCGAAGGAACAGCTCATCACCAACTGTAGGGGCGGGAGTGGGGATGATGTGGAGAGGGGGCCTTTATGGCCGCCCGCCTTCGCCTGATGGTCGCCCGTTGTCCTGCAGAATGTGGCCGAAAGTGCTTTCACCGTGATATACTTTTGTGGAGAAACAGGTTAGTACACGAAGGCTGAAATAGCTAGATAGTATTGACCGCTTGCCGAACCTATCTATGCAAGGCGTTGACGGTGTAACTACCGGCCTATTTACGCCAGGCTGTACTAGATGCCTCATGCAAGATCAGACAGGGTTGTATGGAATATGCTCCAACACAGCAAGAGAGGAGCGTGTCGTATGGCACAAACCAGTGTACGTGTCCGGACTGTTCAGGATGCCTGCGTCGCTGTGGGGTGGGCTGGGCATCGCACTCTCACCGTTGACCGCCCAGAGCAGGCTGGGGGCATGGGATTAGGCTTCAATGGAGGTGAACTCTTGTTGCTTGCTATTGGCGGGTGTTACTGCAATGATCTCTTTCGCGAGGCGGCGAAGTTGGGCATGGTGATCAAAAGCGTGCAAGTGGATGTGCAAGCTGACTGGGGAGGTGACCCTGTTCGTGCGCAACATGTCACCTACTCTACTCGGATTGAAGCAGAGGCCAGCGAAGCAGCTATTCTCGCACTGATCGAGCAGACGGATCGAATAGCGGAGATTCCCAATTCGTTAAGGTTAGGGACGCCAGTGTTGCTCGCGGAGGCCCAGGCCATCTCGGTTGAAAAGTGAAGGGATTAGAACCGACTTTTTGTGCAAACCCTGTCTAGCCGTTAAGTTCCGTGATATCAGTATGAATAATGAGTAACATCCCCGTTTCCAGAGATACCTCAGCATGTTCCTGCGTGAGGACATTACTCACGCCCCGTGGTTTGCCGAAGTACAGCGTTTCACCATGTAGTGGGTAATAGAGGTCGGTGGTACGCACGCCCGTCGCCTCGCTCGTCAGCGGCAGGAGCGAGAGTAGATCCCCAGTGTGCCCATGAATAATGGAGTGTCCTGGTCCCCGCAGCAGCCAGCAGGTCGATGGGCCATCGATAATGCGTATAGGAATCGTTTCAAAGCCGGCCAACAGCAGTATATTCGCCATTGTATGGTCGAAGCGCGCCCCACCAAGAGCTCCGAGCAGCGTGATCACGATCGCGCCCTGCTCGATGGCAACCTGCACGGCCAGTTCAGTGTCGGTTTCGTTCTTCTCAACGGCCGCCTGGATAAACTGGCTGCCCTGCTCCCGCAGTTGTTGCTGCACCCTGGCATCGAGCGAATCGAAATCTCCCACTACTGCAGCAGGAACGCGTCCATAGCGCAGTGCCGCCGCTGCCCCACCATCCGCCGCGATGATGTGGTCTGCCTGAGCAATAACTGCATCAACCGCCTTCCCCGCTCGCACACTGCCTCCAGCAAAAATGACGATATGCATATCGATCCACCTTTCGGAGTCTTTCGTAGGAGCGCGAATTTATCGCGCCCAGCCCTAACGCTTGTCTCTTTCCCCTTAAAGGATGGAAATCTGTAGCACTACGGGTGAACCATACGTTATAATCAATTGAGAATCATTCCAGGCAAACGGAGGACACATGACCAGACGCGCAACAGTAGCCGTCTTGAAGACAAAACCCGAAACAGTTTTTGCCGACTACGAGCAACTGATGAAACTGGCTGGCTTCCGGCAAGCCCTTGATCCTGCCAGGCCAACCATTCTGAAAGATAATATCTCCTGGCATTTCCCCTTCCCGGCTGCAAACACCACGCCCTGGCAGCTCGAAGCAACCATCCTGGCCCTGCGCAATGCTGGCTACACGAACCTCTCGTGCGTTCAGAACAAAACTGTTGTCACCGATGCCTTCAAAGGCGAGGACCTGAACCGCTATGTCCCTATCTTTAAGAAATATGCTGTCCCCGTGCTCTTCAACTTCAAAGACGAGGACATGCGCTGGGTGCGCTACGAACCAAAGGCGAAGATGCTCGTCCTCGATCAAATCTTCCCCGAAGGCATCATGATCCCCGATTACTTCTTTGGAAAGAACATTGTACACCTGCCGACGGTGAAATGCCACATTTATACCACCACGACAGGTGCCATGAAAAATGCTTTCGGTGGCCTGCTCAATACGCGCCGTCACTATACCCACAGCTGGATTCACGAGACTCTGGTGGACCTGCTGAACATCCAGAAGGAGATCCACAGCGGTATCTTCGCCGTCATGGATGGCACAACCGCAGGCAACGGCCCTGGCCCCCGCACGATGTTCCCTGTGCAGAAGGATGTCATCCTTGCCGGTGCAGATCAGACGGCCATCGACGCGGTTGCTGCCAGGATGATGGGCTTCGATCCCATGACCATCGACTACATCCGCCTCGCGCACGAACATGGCGTGGGCGTCGGTCACATGGATGAGATCGAGGTGGTAGGCATGGATATCTCTGGTGAGAGTTGGGGTTTCACGGTCGGTGATAATGGCGCCAGTATGATGGGCGATATCATGTGGTTTGGGCCGCTCAAGCCGGTACAGAACATCTTTATGCGTACGCCGCTGGTCAACATCTTCATCGCTGGCTCAGAGATCTACCATGACTACTATCGCTGGCCGCTCAGAGACCGGCGCACCTTCGCGAGATGGCTGGAGCGCTCTCCCTGGGGTCACCTCTTCCAGCAGTATATGCAAGCTACTCCTGGGAAAAAAGAATTCGTTGCGGGCGCGTTTGGCGCTTAGCTGGGGAACAATTAGGGTGAGCGTGTTGTTCTTGTATAGGGAAAGGAGGAAACACCTATGAACGATTTGAAAAATCAACCAGAATCCTATTGGAAGGAAAAACTAACCCCCGAGCAGTACAAGGTCTGCCGCCTCAAGGGAACGGAGCGGGCTTTTACAGGAGCACTCTACAATAACCATGAAAAAGGCATGTACGAGTGCGTGGCTTGCGGAGCGTCATTGTTCTCATCAGACGCCAAGTTTGACTCAGGAACAGGATGGCCCAGCTTTGACGATCCTGTGAATAGGGAGAACGTTGAATTGCATGAGGATAACTCGCTCTTTATGAGACGTACAGAAGTAGTTTGCAAAAACTGTGGCGCACATCTCGGACATGTCTTTACTGATGGTCCGCGAGAGACAACGGGGATGCGCTATTGTATCAATTCTGTTGCTCTCAACTTTCGCCCTGCTGGAGAACAGCAGGAAGACGTGCCTGGTGGTTCGTAATCTCCAGCTCACTCCGCGCCCTGCAAAGATCGTTCTACGAGCAAGCGACCTGGTTTGGCGAAGCCTCGATCAGCGTCTGGTTCCCGCTATATCCAACAGCCCACACCCGGCTGACGACCCTGACGGGGGAGAATATGCCTCCCCCGTCTATCCCAAGCAGGAGGCTGTTGCTCGCTCCGGGGTTCGTACTGGGCACTACTTGCCAACCGATGCCATTCCAGTGCTCGACCAGCGTCTGCAACAGGTTGTTCGGGTCGGCATAGTCTCCCACGGCCCAGGCGTTGCCTGAGAAGTCGACGGTCACGTCGTTCAGCCAGCTGTCACCGCTGCCGACGTTGAGGCCGGGCACCACTTGCCAACTCCTGCCGTCCCAATGCTCGATCAGCGTCTGGAAGTTGCCCAGGACGCGGTTGAAATACTCGCCTACAGCCCAGGCATTACCTGACAGCTCGACTGTCACTCCGCTCAGCCGGTTGTCCCCTTTACCGACGTTGGGGCTGGGCATGATATTCCAGTTGCTGCCGTTCCAGCGCTCGATCAGCGTCCGGGAGCTGCCGGTTCTGGGATCGAAGTAGCTTCCCACGGCCCAGGCATTGCCTGAAAGCTCGACCGCCACCCCATGCAGGTCGTTATTGTCGATGCCGGCGTTGGGACTGGGTACCACCTGCCAGTTGCCGCCATGCCCACGCTCGATGAGTGTTTGCTCGTGGTTGTGGGTGGTGTTGAAGTACGTTCCCACTGTCCAGACCCCACCTGAGAGATCAACGGCCACGTCGCTCAGGTCGTTATTGTCGGTACCGGCATTGGGGCTGGTAACCACCTGCCAGTGGTTGCCATTCCAGTGTTCGACCAACGTCTGATCGTTGCCCTGAGCGGGGTTCGTGGACTCACCCACGGCCCAGACGCTGCCTGAAAGGTCGGCGGCCACCCGAACCAGGCTGTTGAAAGCGGTACCGGCATTAGAGCTGGGCACCACCTGCCAGTGGCTGCCGTTCCAGTGTTCGACCAGCGTCTGGCTGCTGTTGAGAGTGAGATTGAAGTAGCTCCCCACTGCCCAGATGTCGCTGGCCGAGACGACGGCCACCCCATCCAGTTCGCTGCCGCTGGTGCCAGCCCCAGGACTGGTGACACGGCTCCAGGGGTTACAACTGAGCCCATCCCTGGCCTCTGCATAGGCTGGCAAGCCAGTGCCGCCCAGCATGCTCAGGCTGAGCAGCACCACGATGAGCAGGAACCTGGCTACATAGCGCTGGCCCACCCGCCGCCTGCACATGGAGCGGTCCCCCTTGCAGGAATCCTGTCCGGGGGACGGGGCACCAGGTTCTTCTTTGACATGAGATAGAGTAGGCATCTATTGCATCCCTCCATCATAGTGTAACACAGAGTGCCTCATCCAGAATGGGAGACGACATCGAAAGCCTGGCATTACCTGTCGCGTTCACGTTGCCGCAGCGCTTCATAAAGAGCGATACTACCCGCTGCCGCGGCGTTGAGCGAATTGACGTGACCGCGCATCGGTAGGTTGATGAGCAGATCGCAGTGTTCGCGCACCAGGCGACTGATGCCCTTGCCTTCGTTGCCAACCACGAGTGCCAGGGCTCCCGTAAGATTCGCCTGGTCGTACTCCATCTTTGCCTCCCCTGCCAGCCCTACCACCCAGATATTCCGCTTCTTGAGAAACTCAACGCTGCGCGTGAGATTGGTTTCCTGCGCAATGAGCAGGTGTTCGGTAGCCCCAGCCGAGCTTTTGATCACCGTAGCGGTGACCTCGGCCGCGCGATGCTCGGGCAGGATGACGCCGTGAACTCCCACCGCCTCTGCCGTGCGCAGCAGCGAGCCGAGATTATTGACATCCTGGATTGCGTCGAGAATAAGCAGGAAGGGCGCCTCGTTTTTACGTTCGGCGTAAGCAAGAATCTGCTCCAGGTCGACATATTTGCGCGCCTCGACAACCGCCAGGCAGCCCTGGTGGACCGCCCCGTGGCTGAGCTGGTCGAGCCGCCCGCGTGGGACTGTCTCTATGGGAATATGACGTCGCGCGGCCTCTTGTAGAATGGCGGCAAGCGCCGTCGCTTCTCGTTGCCCTTCGACCAGCAGGATACTTTTGACGTGCCTTGCTGAGTGCAGCGTCTCTAGCACAGGGTTACGGCCCCAGATATATTCAGGCATGCCGTTTCATCTCCAAAAACTCGCTTTCCCCGTGAATATTGCGTCTCATAAACACCCTCACACGCTGGAATCCAGCTTGCTCGTAGACCTTTATTGCCCGCTCATTAGACGTATAGACGAAGAGATGGAAATAGTCAGGATGGAACTGTTCTCTAGCAAATGCTAATCCCGCTTCGACGAAGGCCAGCCCCAGCCCCTTGCCCGTCAGATCTGGCCGCATACCCAGGCCAATAGCAACAGTCTTGTTCTCGCTGTAGATGCCTGGTTCGCCGCTATCCCATACCAGGGCCGAGGTGCCGAAATTAAAGAAACCAACCAGCTCGCCGCGCTCGTCCCGCACTGCATAGTAGGGACTGCGCCGGTCAAGTTCCTCCGAGAAGTCTTCGGAGTCCTCAGGCGCGTTGTAGACAGCGTACGGCTCCTCGTAGCGCCAGGCCCGAATAGCGCGTGCCTCAACCTCGTCCATGAGCTTGAACGTGAACTGCATTGTAAGTACCCTTTCAATAGCAAGGAACCAGTCAAGAACTCGCGAACAGCCCGAACAAGTCGCGTACGGGTGCGAAGGACCTGCGGTGAATGGGACAGGCGCCATGTTCGTGCAGAGCGGCCAGGTGGGCTTCGGTACCATAGCCCTTGTGTTGAGCGAAGCCATAGGCGGGGTATTGCTTGTGCAGTTGCAGCATGAGCCGGTCGCGCGTGACCTTGGCGACGATGGATGCTGCGGCGATTGAGAGGCAGGAAGCATCGCCCTTGATGATGGAGCGCTGCGGGAGAGAAATATCAGAAAGCATGAGGGCGTCGAGCAGGAGGGCCTGCGGAGCGGTCGATAACTGGGCGATAGCGGCTCGCATAGCATATTTGGTAGCCTGTAGGATATTGCGCTCGTCGATCAATGCCTCAGAACCAAAACCGACTCCAACCGCCACGGCATGCTGCATGATGACCTGGTACAGGGATTCTCGTGCATGCGGCAAGAGCTGTTTAGAGTCGCGCACGCCGGCAAAAAAAGATAAGTAGTCTTCCTCGAGCGGTAGAATCACAGCGGCAGCCACGACCGGGCCTGCAAGGCAGCCGCGCCCTGCCTCGTCGAGCCCTGCGATAAAGCAATAGCCCTGCTTGAGCAGGGCCATTTCTTCTTCGACTGTGGGTACCTGTATCCTATTCGTCGGCGCTCTCTCCACCACTCTCGGCGCTCTCTCCGCCGCTCCTGGCAGCTTTAGCCACTTCCTTCGCAGCTGCTTCCTTGCTGGTCATTGGCCGTAATTCTTTCAGGCGAGCTGCTTTTCCAGTCAGGCCTCGCAGGAAGTACAGTTGCTTGCGGCGCACGCGTGCGTGACGTACTACCTCGATCTTCTCGATGCGCGGCGAGTGGAGAAGGAAGGTGCGCTCCACACCAACACCATGGCTAATGCGGCGTACGGTAAAATTACGATTGACGCCACCCCCCCGCAGGCGCATGACCACGCCCTCGAAGGGCTGCAGGCGCTCGCGGTTTCCCTCGACGACTTTGACTTGCAGGCGCACGGTGTCGCCTGATTTAATCTCAGGTATATCTTTGCGTAACTGGGCCTTTTCAACAGAAGCCAGTAATGCTTGCCCTGCTGGCTTCGTTATGACTTGTCTATCGGCCATCCCTCTGAACCTCCCGTGCGCCCAATGCCTGTCCTATGCTCTGCTGTAGTGTGGCGGCATGGGCTCACAAACCTACATCGCGTTGAGCTGCTTCATCAGGCGCGATTTGCGGCGAGCAGCATTGTTTCGATGAATAACACCTTTTTTAGCGGCGCGATCAAGCTCGCTGACTGCCGCTCGTACTGCTTCCTCGGCGTCCTCTGTGCCTGTGTCAATGGCCTGGCGAGCCTTCGTAACCTCCGTTTTGACGATCGATTTCACCATGCGGTTATGTAAGCGGCGTTTTCGCTCCTGGCGCATGCGTTTCTCTGCGGCGGCATTATTGGGCATCTAAGTACAAATCCTCCCCGGAACATCTGCCCCTTCTCACGGGCTACTTCACAAAAATACCGACACGACGTCGGATTGAGTGCCCACGGATTATAGCAGAAATGTAGTAAATATGTCAAACGGCATTTTGCCCAGATACATCAAACCGTTGGTGCAGCGAAAACTAAATGTAGGGGCGAGGACGTGCTGGATAAATCCGCACTCTACAGCCCTCGCCCTGCCAACTATGGGAGGCGGGCACTCTCGCGAGAGTGCCCGCCCACCTCTGTTAGTAGAGTATCACACCGGTGTTGTAGTCCGTATGTGCGTAGAGCCAGGCCGCCTCCTGTTCCTGCATATTGATACAGCCGTGGCTGCCATTTCCTGCGAACACCTCGTCACCGCCGCTATCATAGTGTGGGTAATTCGTTCCAGGGCCATAATCGGCTCGCCACCAGCTATCATGGAAGAAGTAGCCGCCCCAGTGGTACTCCATCGCGTAGGTGATCTTGGTATCGGGATACCAGAATGCCGACCCCTTCGGTTCGCTCGACTTGAACGTCGTCGGCGACTGGCGCAGCAGGATGTGCCATACGCCTGGAGGCGAGGGGAGCTGGTATTGCCCGGAGGTAATGCGGAATGCCTGCACTACTTTACCATCCTGGTAGAGCCGCATTGTCTGTTCAATCAATGAAACAACTATCACCTGCCCGGTGAGACCATAGCGACTGATCAACTGCAGATCAGCGGCATGCGCGTGGTGCCAGGACGTATTATCGCTGTGATCGGCCTCCATGGCATGCAGGTTAGCTAGATCGTTGTTGAGGTAATCGATTGATGCCTGGAAATCATCGATCGTCTGGGCAGACTGTACTACGCTATTCGCGTCAGAGCCGGTTCCCTGCATATCGTACTCGTAGTCCAGCGGGTATGAGATCCCGTTCTGCGGATCGTGGTACTTGTGCGTCTTACCCCAGCTGGTTACTTCGTGGTGGAATTGTTTCAGCAGGTAGTTAGCCTCGCCCCGGACCATAGGCAACTGGATGGAGGCGATATCGTTGTCGATCTGTGTCGCCAGCGTGAGGTAATCCTTGATCGTCTTGGCAGTGTTCAATGCCGCCTGGTCAGCGGCGAGATGCTGCTGGAATTTCGTTACATTCTGGCCGTACTGCTGGGTCAACTGGATGTCGTTGCTGAATTCTGCAAGCTTGGCCGCGCCAACATAAGGGATAGCCTGGATGGATACAATCGTAGTTTCCTGCAACTGTGTGTTCATCTGATCTATAAGCTGGGTGAAGTCTTCCGGCTTGCTGGCGTTGCGGAACAGCTGCAGGTCGTCTTGTTGCTCTTGATTCAGCGCGGTTACATCGAGCTTAGAGATCTGCATCTGCTTGATGACCCGCTGTAGCGCCTTCAGATTCTCGTATGCCGGCCCCATCAGGTGCAGCGCCTGTGTAGAACGTTGGGCGCTGATGCTGATCTGGATATAATCTTTTGGATACTGGGCCTTGGCCAATTGCGCCTGGTCATCATCAAGTTGTGTGGCGAACGTCTTTGCTTCGACGAACCCCTGTGTCTGCCTTTCGGCCAGTGCGCTCTCAAGTTTCTGTATATCCAGGTAAGCCTGGTAGTCTAATTGTTGTGTGACCTGCGTCTCCAGGCCGTGAACCTGAATCGCAAACATTTGATAACGCCGTGTCAGGTTCGCATAGTAATCTGTCGCTGGCTGATCGCCAAACAGGGTTATGGGAGCGCTCGTACTACTAAGTTGTGCTTCCTGGACCAGAATGGGCTGCAGTGTAGCAGCGGGCACACCGATACTCTGCGCATGAGCGATTAGAGAGTCAAGTTGAGTTTTACTCTGATTGGCTTTCTGTTGCGTTTGAGGATTGCCGCCGCATGCGCTTAGCAGAAGCATAGCCAGCAACACTACCGATATGACGATAATGCTCCGCTTGCTATGCCGCCGGGCTATAGTGGGAGATGTCATAGTTAGAACGAGCCTCCTGTTTCATTATTCAGGTTTAAAGTAGTTACAATTTAATAATATAGGTTGCGCGTCTTCTATTACCTAATATAATAGGCCCTTAGTAATATGAACGCACAACCTTCGTAAAAATTACATCGCAAATTTCAATCTATTTCAATCTCAGATGAGAAGCCGCTCCACATGCGATGTCGCTCCTACTTATACCTCCTACGCCAGGGCCTGCTGCAGGTCGGTAAGCAAATCCTCTACATCTTCGATCCCTACCGATAATCGCAACAATGTCTCGGTCAGGCCGCGCGCCTCGCGGATGTGCTGCGGGATGGAACCGTGCGTCATAGATGCAGGGTGACAGACCAGCGATTCGACCCCGCCAAGGCTCTCTGCCAGAGTGAAGACCTTAAAACGGCGCACCACCCGGTCGACATCAGCGCGTACCCCTTTAAACTGGAAGGAAACCATTCCGCCGAAACCACTCATCTGGCGTTTAGCCAGTTCATGATCGTGGTGCGAAGGCAGCCCGGGATAATACACTTTCTCCACTCTCGGGTGCTCTGCCAGGAATCTCGCTATCGTCTGGGCATTCGCCTCGTGCTGGCGCATGCGCACCGCCAGAGTCTTGATGCCGCGCAGCGTTAACCAGCAATCAAAGGGTCCAGGGACTCCTCCTGCGGCATTCTGGTAAAACTTGATTGCCTCGTACACCTCCGCGTCGCTCGTGATTACCATCCCCCCGATGACATCACTATGCCCGTTTATGTACTTGGTGGTGCTATGAACGACAATGTCTGCGCCCAGGTGCAATGGCTGCTGAAAATACGGGCTGGCGAAGGTATTGTCAACGACGACCAGCAAGTTGTGACTATGGGCATGTGCTGCCACTGCTTGAATATCCACCAGGCTGAGCAAGGGATTTGTGGGGCTTTCCAGCCACACCAGTTTCGTATTTGGACGCAAAGCATTTTCATAACTTGCAATATCGCCCGCTGGTACATAACTTGTCTCAACGTTGTAGCGGCGCATTACGCGTTCAAAAATGCGATACGAGCCGCCATATAGATCATCGCAGGCAATAATATGATCTCCTGCGCTCAGCAGGCTGAGGATGGCACTCTCAGCAGCCATGCCCGAGGCGAAGGCCAGTCCATATCGCCCGTCTTCGAGGGCTGCAATGCATACTTCGAGCGCGCTGCGTGTGGGATTGCTGGTACGTGCGTATTCAAAACCTTTATGTTCTCCCAGTCCTGCCTGGGCGTAGGTCGCAGTCTGGAAAATAGGCGTCATTATCGCGCCCGTCGATGGATCAGGCTCCTGCCCTGCATGAATGGCCCTGGTTGAAAACTTCATCGCGCTACTCCTCAAGTGACGCCTCTTGCCACTTCTATCTCTATACTATCATACGAGCTACGTTACATCAGAGGCATGTTTACGAGGCTGAATATACCACGTATGCCAGGAAAGGGCAATCGTTTAGCCCGCCTTTGTAACCACTCCCTTGTAAAAACGTATTTACTAACATGTATACTATAAAAAGCGACCCCCTTTTTAAGGAAATAGGGAGAGGGAATCTGGCCATGACTACATCTCAGGTGTCACAGAATACATCCAATCCTGCGAAAAAACCAGTTGTGGGTGTGCTGCTCGTGCATGGGTTGAACGGCACCAGCAGTGATTTCGCTGGTCTAGAGGAATTTCTCCAGGACTGTGGCATGCTCACCAACAATATGCTCTTACCGGGGCATGGTGTGAATGTGCGCGAGCTGATCTCCAAGGGCTGGTCGGATTGGGAAAAAGCTGTGCGCCAGGAGCTACAAGCGCTCAAACAGCGCTGTGATGTCGTGTTTCTGGTTGGACATTCTCTGGGAGGGGCGCTGGCGTTGCATGTTGCCGCCCATGAAGAAGTGGCAGGTATTGTGAGCATGTGTGCACCGCTGTATATGCACCCCTGGACAGAACTTGTCGTGGGCCTCGCCAAACGCGTGACCCCCTTGCTGCCGTCGCTGGGCGAAGATGTGCATTGGCAAATCCGCCGTCGCTACAAACGGGATGTATATCGCTGGATGCCCATGGCCTCGGTTGAAAGCATGCTGCGCTTTCTGCCACAATTGCGAGCCGAGCTGCCCCACGTCACGGTGCCCGCGCTCGTCATGACATCGATTTTTGACCATGTTGTGCCCGCTCGTGATGGACGTGAGATTTATAGGCTGCTTGGTTCGAAGGAGAAGTACCTTGTCACCCTCCATCGCTCCTATCACGTGATCATGAAGGACCATGACCGCGAAGAAGTATTCGCTAAAACGGCTGCTTTCATCACTCGTTATGCCAGCAAAGCCAGTCCACATGGAGCGATTGCGCCTGCGGAGCAAACGGCCTGAGAGTACTAAAGACCTTGGCGCGACAGGCTTGTTTCGTATATACTCAACATTCGTAAGTCTCGAGAATAGAGGTATGCAAGAACATTGACATCGCAAATAAGTGATCCACCAAATCGACAGCAGCCGCGCGTCTCGCAGCCATTGCCGGAGCAGCCGGCAGGTTTCTCGAAAGCGGGCGTTATCTCCTTACTTGTACTTATAAGCTTGCTTCTTTTCTTATTTACGGGCCTGATAGTATCCAGCTTCCCACAGATTCACCAGGTGTCACCCAGGAACCAGACCCCTACCGCAACCCAGGACCAGGATAACGCATCAACCCCTATTCTCACGCCCAACAACAAAAAAATACCCATGCTCCAGTTACCTGGCGGGCATTACATCATCTACGAGCAACAAAATAACCTGTACATGGTCTCCACCTCTGGTGGATTGCCGCAACTGCTGCCAACGCCGGGCTATGCCTACAGCGAAGCCGTGCGGCCGCTACTGACTCCAACCGGCCAGCTGCTCTACGCCGGAAACGGTCTGTGGCTGACAGACATTTTTGATGGAACATCGACCCAGGTAGCTGCTCTCGCCCCTGACCGGATGATTACCTCGATGGCAATGAGCAATGATGGTACAACAATCTCCTGGAGCACGGAATCTATAGATGGCAATGGCAGCACGAATATCTATGCAGGCTCATTAGAAGACCCAAGACTCGTCTATCAACAAACAGATGCTGATTGCCCCTGTTTTCGTGTCTTCTCTTTCATGAATGGTCCGGGAAAACAGGGAGATACAACACTGCTGCTTACAGACGGTCAGGGTAGTCACGAGGGGGTACAGTACGGTTTATGGTTACTTGACCTGACAGTGCCATCACCTGTTGTGCCGCAGCTCTTGTTGGATGAAAATTCCTTGCAGGGACCGTTAGCGCTTGCTCCCTACGGCAATACCCTGCTTTACTCGCCAGATGAAGGGGTTGTTCCCTATCCTACTGATGAGAGCATCCCCGTCGATATTGCCGCACTCACCTACGCCAATAGTTTGAACCTGGCAACACTGGGCGGTCAACCGTTGACAAAGAGCGCTCCCCAGGTAGTCCTGCCGGGACAGCGTAACCTGAGCAATAGCGCGGCCTATCACTGGGTCACCACGCCCATTTTCACGCCTGACGCGCATACACTGGTCTATGTCGAGTTCTCCAGCGATTCTCAGGCCCCGTTTGATCGCCACAGCGCCCTCTACACGGTACAAATCAGCGGATCGGGCGCCCAACTCCATGCTGCCAGGCCGCGCTTGTTGGCAACCTCTTCGGCTCTCTTGATCGAATTAGGCGCCTGGTTCAACGATCACATCGTCACCTTCTACGCAGATGGCGCACTCTATGCGCTGGATATACGCACCGGCGCCGTCACCACCATCCTCCAGACGGCACCCTACGCGCGCATCATCGCGATCGTAGGGACGAACCAGATCCTGCGAGTAGATACACCTTCTCTGCAGTCCGAGGTGGGAAGCGAGGCGTAGGATTATATCTCCACAACCTTCCTCATATTTGATATTGGTGGCGAAGTATAAAACTAAGCGCAGGAAATATGGACAAGGAGCGTAATCATACTATCACTACACACCGAGTAATTCCCGAACAGATGACCCATGTAGCAAGCACATTCACGCTCATCGTGTTCCCTCGTGGGTTTTTGCAACACAGCCATTGTGTATGAATGTGCCTAATGTTCTATCTGGAAGGAGAAAACCCCGATTGAAGGAATTCCATTTGACTGTATTGGAAACCTGGATTACCTGCACTTAACACAGTACATATCGTTGGGTACCTGGTGAGGTGTTGTTTGGGCGTAGGCATTGTAACCTCCACTCGCGAGCAGTACGGTAAGCACCAGGCTTGTGATAAGGATCGTCCTGGAGAAGAGCTTCTTGCATGTCGATGTGATTTTCATGGGATCCTCCTTAGATTTCTGTAGTTTTAGATTCTTGTTGATAGATTAAATGCTGCAATGGCTTTTGTCAAGCAATTCGTGAGTTTCCATCGCTTGTGCTGATGAGCAAGCAGGCACACTGAATTCGCCACCAATATCATATTTCAATGACACTGCCGGTTAAGTTAAGCAGGAAACCCCTTGTAGTGTGATTACTGCATCGACGATTTTCATCGTTTTCGCTGAAGTCCGTCATATACTATGGAAGTCTAACCTCTGGCTGTGGAGTTGTTCATCCTGATGGTAATCTCGGAGCAAAACAAGAAGGATGCAGTATCTATGGCAAGGAAAAAAACACCGGCGGTTGCTAAGAAGGTCGTGCCCAACGAACGGCTGCGAAAGGCGCGTGAGCTGTACTATTTGACGCAAAAGGAGCTTGGCGAGAAGATCGGCGTGACCAATATCACCGTGAATCGCTGGGAGAAAGGAAAAGTCATGCCTGTACCCTACCATCGCCAGAAGTTGTGTAACTTTTTTCAAATGGACGCCGAGACCCTCGGGCTCACCCCATCGACGGAGAAAAGGTGAAACTCCTGACCGGCATGCCCATGTTTAACGTTTGCATGATATAAAGTCACATGGGAGAGAGGTTTGATTGAAACGTGCCTTGTGGAACTGTTCTGGCTCTACTCTACGTATGGCCCCACCACTTCCAGCAAATCGTTCACCGTAAAAGGCTTGAGTATCGTCGCATCAACCCTGAGCGCTGTGTCCTCATCCGGCCTGTCCATAGCTGACATCAAAATAATCACGTGGCGCCTCCTCAAGGTCGGCTCAGCCTCGAGTAGCGTGCATACTTCCTTGCCGCTCATACCGGGCATCATCAGGTCAAGAAAGACCAGGTAATCCTCATCGCCCCGCAACATCTCCAGAGCCTCGGGGCCGTTACGTGCCGTGCGTATGGAATATCCTTCAAAATCGAGCATATCCACCATCATATCGCGGATGATCGGGTCATCGTCTACCACCAGCATATGAGGGTGCTTGCTATGTTGATTCATCTGATTCACCTGTTTCAGCCGGTGCATCAATGTGCGGGAGATAAAAACTAAAAATGGACCCTGCGCCGGGAGCACTTTGCTCGAGCCATAATTTGCCGCCCATGGCTTCAATGTAGCGGCGACAGATATAGAGTCCGAGCCCCGTGCCTCGTACGGGCGTGGTGAGGGAACGCGAGGCGCGTACAAACTTCTCGAAGATCTTCTGCTGGTCTTCCTCATCGATGCCATCACCTTCATCGCGCACGCGCACCAGCACAATATCCATATCACTCTGTTCAGGGTCGAGCTGGTCTTCAGGAAGTTCCAGGCGCGAAAGCCGGGTGGCGTTGGCTTCCAGTTCAATGTGGCTGCCCGGAGGCGAATACTTAGCAGCGTTGTCAAAGAGATTGCTGATTACCTGGCGCAATCGTAGTGGATCGCACAGTATCCACAGATCAGGCGGAATGCGCAGTGTGATCTGCTGTTCGATATTCGCACTGAGTATATCCCGCGCCACCTCTGCTGCCGTGGATAGTTTGACGGGGCCGGTTTGCAGGTTCTTGTCCAGTGTACCCAGTTGGGACGCTTCTGTCATATTCACTACCAGGGCGCTCAGTTGCTGTGTCGCCTCTGAAATCTTCGTGGCAAAACGGAGAATCTGCTGCGGAGTCGTGCGAGCATGTTGCCGCTGCAGCAACGAGGAGTATCCCTGGATGGCGCTGAGCGGGGTGCGCAGCTCGTGTGAAGCCGTGACGATAAACTCGTCCTTGAGCTTATCCATGTACTGTAATTGAGCATTAGCCTCCTGGATCTCTTCGAAGAGTTGCGCGTTGCGAATCGCACTGCCCGCCTGTGCACAAATAGCCATCAGCATCCCAACCTCTTTAGGATGGAAGAAGCGGCTCTGGCCGAGTGTATGTATCGCCAGGATGCCTGTGAGCTCCGTCTGGTAGCGCACCGGGATCATCAACATCTGCTGCGTGCCGGTCTCCCGTAGAAAGATGCCACCGCCCTCCGCGCTTGCCTGGGCTAGATCTTGAATCGTGGAGTGATCCAGGTAGAAGAAAGGCTCTCCCACCAGGCCCTCCAGGATAGAACCTATGAATGGCAGACGGATCATCTCTATCAGGTCTTTGTGTTTTGCTGCGTCTGTAGAAAGTTCAGTCCAGTCTTTAGGCCGGCTTGTTGGCGCGTAGACTGCTTCCGCGATAAGTTCCTTTCCATCGGTGGAGATCTGGAAAAATGTCGATAGCTGCGCGTTTACCAGCTTCGCCGCAAACTCAACCAGGTTGTGCAACAGCTCCCCGACATTTAGAACGGAGCTGACAATCTGCAAGGCGCTATTCATAGCTGCCAGGGTCTCCTCGCGTTGTTTGGCCTCGTGCAGTGAGCGGCGCACTTTGTCGTAGAGCTTGGCGTTCTCGATACTCACTGTGATGATCTGCACCATCGTCTCCAACACCAGGATCTCTTCTGGGCGGTAGGCATCGGCATGCATGCTGGTCAGCGATAGCGAGCCGATCACGCGCGTAAACATTTTCATGGGAAGGAACAGAAACGATTTTGCGTTACGCTGGTCGCCCCAGACCCCCGTGAGCAGCTCCTCGTACTTCCCGGGCTCCAGGTCACTCAGGTTTATCAACACCCTGTGCTGCTCTACCTGTGCGATGTGCCACCACTGCGGGCGGTCTTCTTTGACCACCGAATGTGCTGGTAACCCTTCCACTCGCTTGCCATCAGCAATAGCGAATACATCGTAGATTCTGTCCATATCCCGATCATAGAGTGTCAATAGCATTGATGAGACATCGACTACGCTACCCGTGAAATGATAGATATCCTCTACCAGGTTTGCCAGTTTGACGCTGGTGGGGAACGCGGTACTGATCTGCTGCAGACGCCTTATATAATCGAGGGTACGGTCTTGTGAGCGTCGTAGCCGGTCGTTTTGTAGGTAGAGCGCGATGCGCTCGCTAAAGCTTATGGCCTCGGAGCGCTGTTTCTGTTGAAATCCTGCGCCTGGAGCGATCTGGTAGAGCACCACGACGCCCAGGGTGTCGGTCGTCCAGCGCCTGTTCTGCCCATCGTTCTGTATGGTGGGCTCCAGGATCGGCGCAACGAGGTACCAGGTTGGGGTAGCCTCGGCCTGCAAGGGCATTGCCTGGCCGGGCTGAAACATGGCAATATAATCCTCCTGGCGCATGATGTAGGCTTCACCTGTACGCCAGGCATAACCTATCATATCATGATCGATGGGATAAAGCGCGCCCACGGGAAAAAGATCACTATTGTGTACTGGCACGATATCGAGCTTTTCCAGAGGCTGCGAAGGGTGTCGTAGTCCCCCCGTAATGGTCGGCGCAGGGTTGAGTTGAATAGTAGTACGGCGGCTGGCAATATTGATCCGTTCGGGTTCCGTGCCGGTGTGTGCAGGAGCCGAATTGGTGCCGCGCGCCCGGATGTGCATCCGTATCACCATCTGGCCGGTGCTTTCATCGAACAGAGCAATGCAAACACCGCTGGCAGTAAACTGTCCCATCATCTGTTGTAAGAGTTGTCGCAGCAGCGCTGGCGAATAAGCCTCGTCGGCCCGTGGTTCTGGGTCGCCCCAGGTAGCGTTCGGCATCTGTTTCTCCTGCTTGAAAAATGCTCTCCTGAGAGCATATCACAGGCCTCTTCTGTATTCAACGTGAACGTACCTCCGCATAGAATGCGGAGGCTTCTACGCCGTTGCCGACGTGGGCCGCGTCCCGACCGAGAGTTGTTGATACCCCAGGTTCAAGATGAGCTTTGCTGAGTTGGTGTCCCTGTCCAGTTCGGTCCCGCATTCGCACGAATGCCACCGTTCCGACAGGTCTTTCTTGACCACCGCACCACAGCCTGAACACAGTTGCGATGTCATATATGGGCTTACAAAGACGACCGTACGTCCGGCCCATGCTGCCTTGACGCTCACCATCTCCGTAAACGTGCTCCATCCAGCATCTAAGATACTCTTGTTTAACCCTGCTTTTGCTGCTGCCCCATTCGGCAAGTATTGCCCTGTTTCCTCGTCCTGCCTGGCCTTTGGCCTTTTTGTGAGGTTCTTCGTCTGCAAGTCTTCAAAGACCATCACCTGATACTGGTTGACGAGCTTGCGTGAGGCTTTGTGCTGAAAGTCTTTCCGTTGGTTGGCGATCTTGCGATGGCACTTGGCGACTTGTTTGACCGCTTTTGTGCGCCTGTGACTCCCACGCTTCTTTCTCGCAACTGCCTGTTGTGCTTTGGCAAGCTTCTTTTCTGCCTTACGGAAATAGCGGGGGTGGTCAATAAACTCGCCGTTGGAGAGCGCTGCAAAGTGGGTCACTCCCAGGTCAATGCCCACATCCTCATGGCTGGTGGGCAAGGGTTCGGGCTTGCCGATCTCGCAGGTACACACCGCGTAGAAATGCTCACCCTCGCGCTTGATGGTCAAGGTTTTGATCATGCCTGCCATATCCCGGTGCAGGTGCAGTTTCACCGTGCCGATCTTCGTCAGTTTCAGATTGACTCGGACGATGCCTTTTTTGTCTGCCGGACGCTTCTTTGCATCCAGCTTCCAGCCCGCCCCATCAGGGTAACAGAATGAGTCATAGCGGGCTCTGCCCTGGAAGCGCGGATAGCCTGGCTGCTCTCCATTCTCTACACGCCCAAAGAAGTCATCGTAGGCCCGTTTGAGGCGCAAGATCACATCTTGCAGCACATGAGAAGCAATGCCCTGATACTCTGGTCGGGCCTCTTTGATGTCTACCAGTTCGCGTTTTTGCTCGTAGTAGCCGACCGCGTGCTCTCTGGTCAACTGCTTGCGTGCCTGGTCATCGTAGTAGTTGGGATGCCGCTTGACCCCCATCTCGTAAGCGTCGCGGCGCTCTTGCACGCCTGCGTTGTAGAGTTCTCGGCATCGGTCAAGCACCCAGTGAAGCTTTTGGATTGTCGCTTTGTTGGCATATATTCGGTATTTGTAGGCTTTGATACTCATAGTTCTTGCTCCACAAACACAGCCATCTTCCCGATCAAAATGCTTTTGCGGTACTTGGGACACCAGACAAAGTGATAGCCCGACTTGTACGTGACGTGTTTGGTATGCTGCGTTTTCATCCACGCCAGTATACCAGATGTTGTAACTTTGCGAAAGCTGCGTTCGGGCCGCCTTACTCCTACTTGAAAGATAGGGGGATGCGGCGGCCCACGTCCTCAAAAGCAAGTAATTTGTCGTCTCCCGGGATAGTCCAATCAGTGTTGACCAGTTTTGATAGAATATGAAATAGTACAAGCGAAAGTCGCAGATTGGGAAGGTATCATCTATGGACAATAACGATGAGCGAGTCGAAGAGAGCACGTTATACCTGGCTGATACTTCACTAGAGCTGCCTACCGCCTCGTTAACAGCACTTGCACGAGAGCACTACATTCTCGCGGACGTCGCTGCCAATATGCGAAGTGGCTTCATCCTTTTGAATCGTGGGGAACGTGTCACCTACTCTAACCCGCGCGCGCAGCGGCTGCTGGGCATCAGTGGCCGGGAACTGCTCAAACAACCTGTCTTCGACGTGCGCAAACAGCTTATTTCTCTGGCAGCCGATCCAGAGCAGGCTCAGATCGAGCTTGGCCGTGTCTGGGATCATCCTGAACGGGAGTGCTCAACCGACCTGGCCCTGGCGCATGCTGCGGTACGCTGGCTGCGTGTGCAATCCTTCCCCGTGCGCGACCATCCCGGAAATCTGTTGGGACGGGGTGTGCTGCTGGATGACGTGACATTGGAACGTACATCCGTCCAGGTGCGCAGCGAGACGCTGGCGCTTGCCGCGCACGAACTGAAGACGCCCCTTGCCATCATCAAGGGTTGTGCCACTACCCTCCTGGGAAGCTCCACGCGCTGGGACCCTGCCGTGCAGCGTGAAATGCTGCACATGATCGATACACACAGCGATCGCCTGTATGACCTGCTACATACGCTACTCGATGTGTGGAAGCTCGACGCGGGAGCGCAGAACCTGAGACTGGCCCGGGTTCGTATCGATGAGTTACTGGGCCACCTGGTAGAACGTTGGCAGCAGCAAGCGCCCCACCATCGCTTTATACTGCACATACCAGAGATGGTTCCCCCGGTGCTGTGTGATGCTGTGCGTGTCGAACAGGCACTGAACCACCTGCTGAACAACGCAGTGACCTATTCTCCAATGGGCGGAACCGTCGCGCTCTGGCTCGATGCAAGCGATGCAGAAATTCGCCTGCGCATCTCCGACGAAGGCATTGGCATCGCCCTGGAATATCTCGACCGTATCTTCGACCGCTTCTATCGTATTCAGCAGGCGGAAGAGTCACCGAAAGGCATTGGCTTAGGACTGTCGGTGGCACGTGCAACCATTGAGGCGCATGGTGGTAAAATCTGGGCGGACTCACCGGGCTTGGGGCAAGGCGCAACCTTCTACTGTACCCTACCCCTGGCTCCCCGGCTGCCAGCATCGCAGCCCTTGCATCGCAGCCCTTCTGCGCCCGCTTCCAGTGGCCCGCTTCCCACATTCAACGACCTGTCGCGGCACAGTGTGTTCATTGTCGAGAAAGACGCTCGTATCGCCCGCTACCTGCGCGCCCACCTCGAGGAGCAGCGCTACCAGGTACATACTGTCAATTCCGGCGTGCAGTTCTTGCGCGGCCTCGATCTTGAAGAGCCTGACCTCATCTTGCTGGCAACGCGCCTGGCTGATATGAATGGCATCGAACTGCTACAGCAATTGCGCGAGTTTTCGCGGGTGCCTGTAATTATGCTCTGCGACTCCAGCGACGAGGACGAGCGGGTGCAGTTATTTGATCTTGGAGCCGACGACCTCATTACCAAGCCCTTCAATATGAAAGAGCTGCTGGCGCGCGTGCGATCGCTCATACGCCGCTGCTCAAGTGCGGCAGAACCTTCTGCAAGTCAGGCCATCTTCACTACGGGCGACCTGACTATTGATTATGCTCAACACCTGGTGCTGTTGCAAGGTCACCCGGTACAGCTCAGCCGCACGGAGTATAAACTATTGAGTACGCTGGCACATAATGCTGGCATGGTAATGACGCACGAATTATTGCTAGAACGCGTCTGGGGACCGGAATACAACCGTGACATCGACTTTATCTGGGTCTACATCAGCCGCCTGCGCCGCAAGATCGAGATAGATTCGCGCCATCCACGTTACATCTTAACCATACCAGAAATGCCTTCGACAACATATCAACGTGCATCTGCCGGTAGAGCTGCTCAAACTCATGCACCGTTGTCACCTCCATCGCCAGTAGAAATGCTCTCATTTGCAGGCATGCTACAGATGCCTGTCGAAAAAAGCGATGGTGAGCCCGCGCATCCTTATCCGCGACAATAACAAACTCGTACGCCGAGCTATGCACCACCTCAAAGTCCGCTTCGCGCAGCCACTGCTCCATGACCTGAGCGCTGCCTGCTGTATATGCACCTGCAGGAAATCCTAAGCCAGCCTTTTGCAGCGCTTGCCTTGCCAGCGTAGTGAGACGTCCATAGGCTTCGCTGTTTGTGCCAGGCGTGTCCATCTCGACCCAGCGCATCAGCCCTCCAGGGCGGCACAGGCGGCGTACTTGCTGTAATAGCGCGGGAAATGCCGCCAGGGAAGTATGGTCTGCAATGAAGGCCATATTGATGAAATCGAAACCCCCGCTGGGCAGAAGCGCTTCATCCGGGGAGTAGATATCTTGAACAAGAAATAAAGCATTTTCCATTTCTCGTGCATGTGCCATAGTGCGTGCGAACTGGATAAAAGATGTACTGCGATCAATACCCACAAAATCCACATCGCGGTACTCCTGCGCCATGGCGAGTACCCACCAACCGGGCCCGCAAGCAACGTCCAGAACTGTATTTACGTCGTCTCGCTCGCGCAAGTTAGGGCAAAAGCTGGCTATCTCTTCCTGCAACAACAGGTGCAACATCATCAGGCGCGTTATTTCCGTATCATTGTCGGGAAACGGTGAAAACTGCCCCGCCTTAGCGTGTATGTCCATAGAAACTCCATTCTGGATACCTATCCCGTGAACGGGATGAGAGGAAAGAACGCCCCCGAAGGGGGACATTTTTAGACGGAATGCCCAAACCGTAAAACACTGGCTTGCGCCAGGTGAAAGCGTTCCCCTCGACAAGGATAGCAGGCGGGACGTGTGCTCCTCACGGTGGCTACCCTTCGCCACTGGTTAAAGGAACACTCCCAGAGCCGGGAACTGGGGCAGCATTCCCGGGTGGGTGCTTGACCGCTTCCTGCTATCGTAGTGCTCTCAGCGAACGGCAAGACGCACACTTGCTCGGCTTGCCATTCTCAAGCACTGAGTCTGGTCAGCGAGAACTTGTAACAGCTTCATCTCAAGCGATGAACAGTACACAAGCCCATCCCCTTGAGGGGATAGGGTCACTGACGGACTAATCCCCCTTTTGGTACATGAACGCCTGTACCACAAGCGGTACTACTGTTGTAATACCGCTGCTTTGCACAAAAGCGGAAAAGAAAACCGCCATTTTTCTCTATTTCGTAGGGCCGATTTATCGTAGGAACAGAGGACGGGCGTATAGCCTACCCTTGCTCATTCAGGCAGTTGTAAGGCAGGACACACCTTTGTCAAAGCGACTGCAAAGTATGCTGGTTATGCTCTACTCGAAAGGTACATGTAGGGGCGACTCTTGCGGTCGCCCTGTCGGCCTACTCGAAAGGTACATGTAGGGGCGACCCTTGCGGCATCCTGTCCGGAGGACAGGTATGCTCTGCAATTTGGGTAGGACCAGGAAGGATAGATATGTCGCACGAGTCCAAGCATACTGTCTTGCTGATTGAAGAGGATGTATCACTACGGCGCTTGATGGTCCTTGGTTTAGAGTATCGCGGCATGTGCGTCGTCGAGGCTTATGCTCCTGGCGATTTCTCGACCATAGAAGGGCAGCAAGCAGATCTGCTGGTGCTTGACGTTGATGGCGGTATCAGCAGCGACTGGTCCCTGCTGGCAGTAGTAGCGTCCCATCCATATCTCTCTACCCTGCCCGTGGTCGTGCTCGCCTGGGAAGATAGCTTGCCGGAACGCATCTCTAACAGGAACTCAAACATCTCATGCCTGACCAAACCGTTTGATGCTCGCATGCTGCATGCAACCATCGAGCAACTCCTTGCAGAAAGCGCTGCGCAGGAGGTATCTGCGACACCGCGAGAGCAAGAGGCGTTCCTGGCAACGCACGGCGCGGCTCCTGCCCTCACCATCTGGCCTCTCGTCACTGCCGCTGGCCTCCTGCTGGCCTGCGTTGGTCTGCTGGGATCAATTGCCATCACCGTAGTTGGCCTGCTGGTCTTCATGGCTGCCCTGCTCACGTGGACTCTCGGCACGAACCCTGGTCATACGTCCATCCCCAATATAGGCTAATCCAGCACGCGTCATTTGGCCAGGCGCATTCACTCAACTTTCAGGCGCCTGTAAGGTATCTATCCCTGGCTGCAAGTTCGCTATCAGGCCTGAACAACATAATCACTCTGGAATCATCTCTTTGCAGGAAGTAACTGAAATGGGAAGCGAGATCAAATCACCCGTCGATACACAGCTCGAGCAACCGGCTGCATTACAAAAAAGTAAATCGCGCAGGCGCCGTATCATCATCTTTACCGTGATCAGCCTGGTGAATGTTGGGCTGCTGGCTGTGCTCTGGATAGCGCTGCTCACGCCCGCGAAAAATTCGAACAACAGCGCTGGCAGCGATCCGCTGCTGGGCAAACCTGCTCCAGATTTTACCCTGGCTCTCTTGGGCAAACAGGCCGGACCCGCGCTTCACCTGGCAGATCTTAAAGGAAAGCTCGTCGTAATCAACTTCTGGGCGTCGTGGTGCGACCCCTGTAAACAGGAAGCTCCCCTCCTGCAAGCGCAGTGGCAGCGGGCAAAGGCTCAAGGAGTTGTCTTCATCGGCGTCGATTTTCAAGACGGGCAGAGCGCTGCCCTGAGCTTTGTGCAGCAGAATGATCTTACCTACATCAATGTAGTTGACCCGAATGGCTCGACTGGTATAAACTACGGCTTGACCGGTGTTCCAGAAACCTTCTTCATTGATCGTCATGGCGTGATTGTGAATACGGTGAGAAAAGAGCTCACCGCGCAGGTGCTGCAGAGCGGCGTAGCAGCGCTCCTTCGTTCTTCGTAAGAGCGTGTCTGATTCTCAGAGCCTTCGCCCTCTCGTGTCGGCTGCTCGCGCGGCTTCGCCGCGCAAAAAACATATTGTGTTGTGTGGAAAATGCGCTTCGCGCATTTTCCACACAACACAATA
>WNFA01000870.1_pt1 | contig 27036 bp, 33 predicted proteins | sample 5400481 | NCBI WGS metagenome assembly WNFA01 (sample SAMN13153340, study PRJNA577476) | soil metagenome | isolation source: 120 cm saprolite under Douglas fir tree site 2 hole 1 replicate 2 | place: USA:California | collected 2015-04-18 | reverse complement strand
CCAGAGATTTCGCAAAGTAGACACTGCGATAGGTGGATGACGTTTAGTTAGTTAGGGTTGTGAGGCACTCCTTTCCCAGGTCATTTTTGCAAATTCAAGAAGGTGCTTGACAGAGGTCTGTTCTGACACTATATATACATGTCAGTCAGAGCAGCGGCCACCGGCTCGCAAAGCTTCGGTTTAGAATGGGTGTGCTGATCTTCTTATGCCTACGGCTCCGGATCCCGATCTCCGCTCGCGTGGCCGACTCCTTCGCAGCCTCGGACGGCTTCGCGAAATGCTTCCGGGTTCTTTTGTGGAACGGCAACGGGCTTGTGGGCGTGCCAACTGCCGCTGCGCGGATGGCAAGAACTTGCATACCCAATACCAGATTTCGGTTCTGGTCGACGGCCAACCCAAGACCTTCAATGTGCCCACCGCTTTGGTGCAACAGGTACGCGAGCACATCGCATTGCGCAAGCGTTTTGAAGCCGCAGCGGACACCATCTGCAATATCAACCTGCGCCGTTTCCTAAAGCAAAAGGAAAAACCCTAACCTTGCGCCGACACCAGTTCGAGACTTACCTCGATAAGGTGTTTGATTTCTCCGCAAGAGTGCAGGCGTTGCCGGAAGGACGCCGGTTTCCACAGCATTCCGGGAAAAAGATCTTTGATGCCGTGTTTCTGGGAGCCGCTTGTCAGTTTCCCGCCTTACACCGGATCGAAACGGAATGCCGGCAAGGTGTTCTTGGCCAACGCATTGGGGCTTTGAGCGAAGACACCATGGGGTACGCTCTCGCTCGCTATGATCCCCACGCCCTTTTAGCTTTGAGCTGTGCCGTGGCCCGGCAATGCAAACGCAATGGCCTGTTCCGCTCCCGGTGGGCGAGAGGACGGATCGTCGCTGCCGTAGACGGGATAGAAATCTGCAGTTCCTTTGTGCGCTCCTGTGAAGATTGCATGGAGCGTAAGGTCCAACATGTGGTGGACGGAGAACTGTGCGAACAGATTCAGTACTATCACCGCATTTCCGTGGTCACACTGGTCAGCTCGGCTTTTCCCATCCCTATAGGGATTCGTTTCCAAAAGAACGGAGAGAGTGAAGTCGCCTGCAGCCTGGCTTTGCTCAAGGAACTACTCGAAGCATTGGGGCGCCGGTTCCTGGATCTGTTGGTTGCCGATGCGCTGTACTTACAGGCGCCGTTTATCGCTGCGCTGGAAGCTCTCGGTTTGGATTGGGTGATCAATCTCAAGGACAACCAACCGGAGTTGCTGGCGGAAGCACGGAGGATCCTGCCTGACGAAGGATCCGTCGACCCACAGGAGTTGCAGCTGTGGCATGCACCGGAGGTCTACTGGCCGGTGAGCGACCGCACGGTCGGGGTAGTGAAAACCGTACGCAGCATCGCGAAGCATCGCCAGCGGGTTCGTCGCGACCAACTGGGGCGGAAGCATACGGAGAAAGAAACGGTCCTGGAGAGGAGCACGAATTTCTACGCCAGCAACCTGCAGCTGGGTTCCATTCCGCCCGTGTTCATCCATCAGTTAGGTCGTAGTCGTTGGATTATCGATAGCGAAGTGTTCCAAACCATGACCACCGAAGGGCACCTCAAAAAACCATCGCTGCATCAGGGCCGTGGTCAGGCGCTGAGGGTGCTCACCTGCATTCGCGTATTGGCCTTTACGCTCACCCTGGTGTTCTTTCATCGCCAGGTGCGCAGCCACTTCAAAAACTGTTCTCTTGGTCTTTGTGATCTGGCGCGTCGCTTGCCCACCCTCCACCGGCCCTTTTGCCGCCTTCCTGACTCTTTCCTTCCTCGCGCAATTCTGAAACCGCTCGTCTCTTGGCCCAATTTGATTGGAATCAGCTGATTAACTACTCCCCGCACCTACCTTTGCGAAATCGCTGATGCAACCTCCTGCCCGCTTTACAAGTCTTATCCTTAGAGTCCAAACTGAGAACGGTAGCGCACACAAAATGAACATATCCGCAAAACTAGCCACTTTGTCACGCATCCATCTACGCGCTGCGAGAATCATTCTCTCCCTGGCCTGCGCTGCAGGCGCCTTCGCAATTCCCGCGGTCGCCCAGCAGCAGGGACCTCTGCCGCCACCTCCCGCCGGTTCTTCTTCTTCCGGTTCTCCAGGCATGGGCAGTTCCGGATCGGCCATGCCCGTCGAAGGTGGCATGGCTCACAGCGAGTCCGCTATCACCAGCGATCCGCCGGCCATTCCCGCCGATCAGATCATCCAGAAATTTTCCCAGCACGAATCCGAGTTCAAAAAAGAGCGCGACAATTACACTTACACGCAGACCTTTGTAATTCAAACCGTCGACCCCGACGGCAACCCCGACGGCGAATACCGCTTGACCACCGACATCAGCTTCACTCCCGAAGGCAAACGCTACGCGAAAGACACCTACGCTCCTCCTCCCTCCCTCACGCGCATCACCATGTCGCAGCAGGACCTCAACGACCTGGAAAATATTCAACCTTTCGTCCTCACTACCGAAGACTTGCCGAAATATAACGTTACGTATGTTGGCCGCCAGATCGTGGATGACCTGCACGCCTACGTTTTCGACGTGGCGCCAAAAGAAATGAAAAAAAACGAGCGCTATTTCCAGGGACGGGTATGGGTCGACGAAAAAGACCTGCAAATCGTGAAGAGTTACGGCAAAGCGGTTCCGGACATCATGAAAAAGAATAACGAAAACATCTTTCCGCACTTCGAAACCTATCGCGAAAATATCACCGGTCCTTACTGGTTTCCCACTTACACACACGCCGACGATACACTTCGTTTCTCCACCGGCGGCGTCCACATCCGCATGACCGTCAAATACGCCAACTACAAACGCTTCGGCTCAACCCACAAGATCGGCACGCCAGTCGAAATCAAGCAGTAACGGCGAATGGCAAGGGCGGAATTGCAGAGGAGTTAAAACACTCACCCGAAGCGCTTCGGCTATACTGCCTGCGTGACTCGCAAGCAAATCGCCGGTCGCGTGGTTGCGGCAGTCTTATTACTGACCGCATTTGCCTTCGTGCTGGATTACATCGTGTTGCGCGTCCGCATGTTACACGCTACCGTCACCGCTCCCTTCGAACACCTCACTCGCAACCGGCTTCTCGCCATAAAAGTAAAAAACGGCACCTACCAGTATGAACTCGACCAAGTCAATCCCACCGAAACTTTAACCTGCGTCCACTCGCTTTTCCCCCATTTCGGCGACCAGCCCTGCTGGTATCTGAAGCCTCGCTTGGACCGGCCCATCGCCATCAACTGATTTCTTTCTCAGATTCTTTCTGGCAGCTAGCGGCATACCTTCCCTGTCTTCGCGTAGATTGAATCCGAATACCGTCGAATTTCCTCCATCATATTTCATTTTTGATGTATCCTTCGCCTGGTTGCCGCGCTCCAATAGAATTCATTGGTGGTGTGCTACCGCCCTGCTGGCACGCCTGGTCATCAACTCCCACTCCCCGGAGGCGTTTCATGACTTCCTTCACCTTAAATGGAAAATCGGTTTCCGTGGATGACGATCCATCCACGCCACTTTTGTGGGTAATTCGCGATTCGCTCGGTCTCACCGGGACCAAATTCGGATGCGGCATGGCCTTGTGCGGCGCTTGTACCGTGCATCTCGACGGGATCGCGATCCGCTCTTGTGTGGCGCCGCTTTCCCGCGTTTCTGGCAAGCACGTCACCACCATCGAAGGACTCTCCGCCGATAATTCCCACCCCGTTCAGCGCGCCTGGATCGAAATCGACGTCCCGCAATGCGGCTACTGCCAGTCCGGGCAAATCATGAGCGCCGCGGTACTGCTAAAAGACAAGCCAAAGCCTACCGACGAGGATATCGACCAAGCGATGTCCGGCAACATCTGTCGCTGCGGAACTTACCAACGCATCCGGCGCGCTATTCATCGCGCCGCGGAAATTTCCGCGGGGGCAGGGCACTCGTACGAGAAGGTGGCGCAATGACTTCCGCTCTGCTTGAGAAAAGAAAAAGTGTTGGCCGCCGCGAATTTCTGAAAACTTCTGCCGCAGTCACTGGTGGCCTGTGCATCGCTGCCTACGTTCCCGAACTCGGCGCAGGTGCACGAGAACTCGCCGCCGCCGGCCCCGGAATTTTCGCGCCCAACGCTTTCGTGCGCATTGCCCCGGACGACACTGTCACCGTCATCGTCAATCATTCGGAAATGGGCCAGGGCGTTTACACCAGCCTGCCAATGCTTTTAAACGAAGAGCTTGAAGCCGACTGGTCAAGAATCAAAGTCGAAGCCGCGCCGGTTGACCCAAGTTATAACCACACAATTTACGGCGTGCAAATGACCGGCGGCAGCAGCACTACTCCCTCTGAATGGGAACGTTTCCGCAAAATGGGCGCGATGGCGCGCATCATGCTGACCGAAGCCGCCGCTACGAAGTGGAATGTTCCTCCCGAAAGCTGCCACGTCGCCAAGGGTTTTGTCATTCACGCCGAATCCAACAAAAAAGCCAGCTACGGTTCGCTGAGCGAAGCGGCATCACAACTCAAACCGCCGCCGAATATTCCACTGAAGGATCCCAGGAAATTCACTCTGATCGGCAAACCGGCTCGACGTCTCGACACTCCCTCTAAAATCAACGGGAGCGCGCAATTCGGCCTGGACGTAAAACTTCCCGGCATGCGGTTCGCCGTCGTCGCGCGTCCGCCAGTTTTCGGTGGCAAAGTCTCCAAGGTCGATTCCGCCGATACCCTGAAAATCGCAGGCGTGCGCTCCGTCGAACAAATTCCCGCCGGCGTAGCTGTCATCGCCGATCGTTACTGGGCGGCAAAACTCGGCCGGGACAGACTGAAAATCAAATGGGAAGACGGGGAAAACGCTGGCCTTTCCACCACAAAAATGACCGAAGAATTCTCCAAAACTTCGGCCGCTCCTGGAACTGTCGCCAGGAAAAATGGCGATCCGCAAGGCGCGCTCTCCAGCGCTGCAAAAACAATCACTGCCGAGTACGACGTCCCGTACCTAGCGCACGCCATGATGGAGCCGCTCAACTGCGTCGTGGATCTCCGCGCCGACTCTTGCGAGCTCTGGACCGGCACACAATTCGAAACCGTAGATCGCGCCGCCGCTGCGAAAGTCGCCGGATTGCCACCCGAAAAAGTGAAAATAAACACCACGCTCCTCGGCGGCGGCTTTGGCCGTCGAGCCAATCCCGCTTCGGACTTTATCGTCGAAGCTGTACACGTTGCCAAAGTTGCAAAGGCTCCGGTGAAAGTTGTCTGGACGCGCGAAGACGATCTCGCCGGTGGCTGGTATCGTCCCAAGTGGCACGATCGCTTTGTCGCAGGCCTCGATGCAGAAGGCAATCCCGTCGCATGGACCCACACCATCGTCGGCCAGTCCATCATGGCTGGGACCGCCTTTGAGCCATTGATGGTTAAGAACGGCGTCGACAGCACCTCTGTCGAAGGCGCGGCCGATATTCTCTATGGCATTCCCAATTTGCAAGTCGACCTGCACACGCCGAAAATCGGGGTTCCCGTGCAGTGGTGGCGCTCCGTTGGCCACTCCCACACTGGCTTTTCCGTCGAGGCTTTTCTCGATGAAGTAGCGCACGCCGGCAAAAAAGATCCTTACGACCTTCGCCGCAAGCTGCTGGCAAAAGAGCCGCGCATGCTAGGGGTTCTCAATCTGGCCGCGGAAAAGGCCGGCTGGGGCAAACCGCTTCCTAAGGGTGTGGGGCGCGGCATTGCCACTCATTTTTCGTTCGAAACGTATGTCGCGCAAGTCATCGAAGCTAGCGTCGAAAAAAATGGCAACGTCAAAGTTCATCGCGTGGTCTGCGCTGTAGACTGCGGCCGCGTCATCAACCCCGACATCGTCAAAGCGCAAATGGAAGGCGGCATCATCTTCGGTCTCACCGCCGCGTTGAAAACCGAAATCACGCTGGAAAACGGCCGCGTCAAACAGAAAAATTTCCACGACTACCAGATGCTGCGTATGTTCGAATCCCCGGTCATTGAAGTACATATCGTTCCCAGTGATGTGAGTCCAACCGGGGTAGGCGAGCCCAGCGTTCCGCCGGTAGCGCCGGCTCTCACCAATGCCATCTTTGCGGCAACCGGCAAGCGCGTTCGCAGTCTGCCGATTCGAAGCGCGGATCTCGCCGAATCGAACGAGGTAAAGTCATGAAGCTAGAAAACGCCCGCGCAAACTTTGCGCTGATCCGGATACTCGCGATCCTTGCAATTGCGCTGGTCATATTCGCCATCGCCAATTTGCATGCTGCAGCCGACAACCCAAAGCCCGACGCGGCTGCTTCTGCAAAAGCCTTTCTCGAAATCCACAAAGTTTTCACTTCGCCGCGCTGCCAGAATTGCCATCCCGCAGGCGACGCTCCACTGCAAGGCGACGATAGTCACGTTCACTTGCAAAACGTAAAACGCGGCAAGGACGGCCACGGCGTTTCCGCCATGCGCTGCGAAACTTGTCACCAGACCAGCAATCTCGCCGGAGACCACATGCCTCCTGGCAATCCCAAGTGGGGCCTGCCCTCTCCCGGGCACAAAATGGTTTTTGTCGGCCGCACGCCCGCCGAGCTCTGCCGGCAACTCAAAGACCCCAAACAAACCGGCGGCCGCTCCCTGCAACAACTACTCGAACACGTTGCCAACGACGAACTGGTAGCCTGGGGTTGGAATCCCGGCGATGGACGCGCTCTGCCTCCCCTAAGCCGCCCGGAGACGGTAGCCCAAATGAAGACCTGGATCGACGGCGGCGCCGCCTGCCCTGAATAACGCTCTGCCTCTCTAAAACCTCGTAGGAAGAGCATGCGCACGGGCGCTTCGCAGCGCTGGGCAAACTCGTTGTGGTTCAGTGATTTCAGCTGATCCCTCCTCGCGCCGCTTTCCCTTGACCTTCTTCCGCTCCCACTGTGCTAGGCTTCTTCCGTTCAGCGCGCCGCTTCCAGAATGCCCGGCCCAGATCGGCGTTTTTGGATTCAAATTCGACAGGAGCGAGCTCATGAGACTCAATACGTTTCACCGCTTTCTCGGAGTGGCTTTTGTTTTTCTTGTAATCCCAACATTCTCCGCGGCTCAACAAAGCGTCACTTGCGAAGCCAACAATGACAATCGCAAGTACTGCGGTAGCTACGATCCCGATCAGGTTCGCATGGACCGCCAAATCAGCGGTTCTCCTTGCATTCAGGGGCAAACCTGGGGTGTTGATCGGCAGGGCCTGTGGGTTCAACAGGGATGCCGCGCGGTCTTCATCATCATCCGCGGCTATAGCGGGGGCGGCCCAGGGCCAGGCCCCGGCGGACCAGACCGTCCAGGTTGGTGGGACCCGGAGCCCGGCGGCACTTGGCCACCGCGCGGCGATTGGCACGGCGGTCGCTGGGAACGCGGCGGCGCCTGCTTCTACAAAGATCCTGGCTTCGGTGGCGGCTTCTTCTGCCTGCGCCGCGGAGAACAGCGCGAATCCCTGGGTGACTACGGAGACAAAATCTCCTCAATCCGGGTGTTCGGCAACGCTCGCGTTACGGTGTACGACGATCGCAATTTCCGCGGAGCAAATGCCAATTTGAATCACGATCGACCGGACCTGCGCGACTGGAGAGTAAGGCAAAAACCCGGGCATAGCTGGAATGACCGGATATCTTCTCTCGCCGTTCAATAGCCCGCTTTAGACGCCTGCCTGCCGTGGCCACTGCTGGCAGGGGTTTTTCCCTATGTTCTTCGCGGCTTTAGCGGCGTATGATTCGTCCCGCTCGCAAATCGTAGGAATGGAGATTTTATGACTGCATCCGCCGAAGAAGAAGTACTCGTAACCGTCAGTGAAACTCTCGGCTCCGCCGCAGGCAAAGTCGTCGCTGGCGCCAAGCGCACTGCTAGCTCGCTCGGCGAAGAAAAGGATCAGCTCGTCCGCGTCGCGACCAAAGTACGTTCCAAGGCTCGCCGTGCCATCAAGAGATCCCAGAAGAAGGCCAAGAAAGTCACCAGGTCCGCCAAAAAGGCCGTGGCCTCGGCGAAGAGATCCGTCAAGCGGGTTGCCCGTAAGCTGAAGCGCCGCTAACCTTGGCTGCGCGCGCCTTCTATCTTGTAACGGCCGCCCGCCAGCTGAGGGCAAGTTCTGTCACGCGGACGTTCTTGGTCTTCACGTTTCCAACTCCGCGCAATTGCTGCGCTTATGGCTTTGCGATCGCAGGCGCTGGGTCGCTGTCCGTTCTTGTTGCCATTGTACCGGTTTCATTCAACATTGCGTTGCCATTCTGCCTGGTCAAATAAACCAGGAACGGCGCCACTTCAAACGGCATCTTTTCGTACTCCGCGACTGCGCCCTCTGGTTGCGCTTTTAGCATTACCAGCCGGTCGTCCCATGGCTCAACCTTAATCCGTGCGCCCAGCGGCAGCGCCACAATAGCGTTCGCGGTCTTCACTGCCTGTTGATCGTTGGTTCCCGAGGCACTCGTCCAATGCTTCGGCACGCGATCTCCCAGGTGCGGGCTGATCAAATTCGGCACTTCCTTCTCTCGCTTTTGCAGTGCCGCAAAGAATGCCTGCGCGGTCCCGGATTTATCTTGATATGGGGACTTCTTCAGCAGTTCGATTCCTTTCTGATTTGCCGCTTCTTCTTCGTCAGCGTTTCGCGCAAACCCGAAATGGTGAAAGGTATCTTTCTCGTCGAACCGCACGCGATTGAAGAACGCAAACTCTGTGTCCATGCGATGTCCAAGCATCACGTGCCCCAGTTCGTGCGCCAGCACCGCCGCCAGGCTCGTTTCATCCGGCAATACATCGATCAGTCCCCGGCTTAACACAATCGTGTGGCCCATGGTAAATGACTCCAGCGTTGACGTCATCAGCACTCGGCAGCGCACTTCCGGCTGGATCTCCAGCTCGTTTGTCACTTCCAGATTGTTCACCACCGTCTCCAGCACTTTGTCCACGTCGCCATACGGCGCCATCAATCCCGTGCGTTGCATTTTTGCCGCCACGTTGTCTTCCGCCAGCCTTCCCCACGCTCGCTTGGCCTGCAACGGCGAATATCCATTTCCTGCTTCCGTCTGATCTTTCACTTTCGGCCCTTCCACCTCGACGCTGCTCAATGTCTGTGCCTCCTGCTCGCGATTCAAATCGTAGCCCCACAGCCGCGTCTGTGACTTGAACGGCCTGAACGCAGAATGTTTCGCCACGCCATATTCCACGTTGCCTTGCTCGCTGTAGATATACGCCGGCAACCACTCATTTTTCCCGGAATTTTCCCGCCAGCTGTCAAAATTAAAATAAAAGCTGCCCCTCGACGACCCGCCATATGAACCGTTGAATCGCACAATGTGAAAGTCTTGATCTTCCACCCATATTCGCCCAGAAAACCGCCCCTTTCCCGTATTTGCCAGCGGATCAACGTCGAAAATCAGGCAGCGCACATCGCCTAGGAATTCCCGCCCCGCATACGAAAACTTATAGTGCTGCTGGTCAAATCCCTCCTCATCCAGATAAATCATCTGCAGAAAGCCGCGCGGCAGAAACTCCCCGGAAAACATATTTCCCAGGCTCGCCAAGAACTTCTGCTTTACGGCGCCTACGCTGCTCCCGTTTCCTCCATCGCCCTTAACCAGCGGTTCCAATTGCACACCTTTGTCCAGCTCCGCCCGCCCCAGAAAATATTTGTCCCCGTTCGGGACTGCACCCAGTTCCTTGTCCGGTCGTACCGTCTGGATGTACGTCTCCACCAGTGGCGAGTACCTGCGGATCGCGTTCATCTCCGCATGTTCCTGCGCCACGATCTTATCCACCACCTGAGCGACGGTCGCACGCTCCGGGGTCGCCGCGGCTTGCTCCTGAGCCGTTAGCGCCAGTGGCATCGCTCCGAACGCCAGAATCATCGTCGGCAAAATCTTGTGCATACGCATGGATTCTCCAAACATTGCCTGAGAATTGGGATGTTTTGACGCTTGCAGGCTACTCTGCGGGAGCGCAGTTGCAAGCTGTACAGCCGGGCAGATTAGGGACAGCCGTCCTAATACTTCAGGACTACCTGTTCATCGTGCTGGGTGAGTGTTCGAAAGCCTTTGCTTCTGGCTCGCCCGATGCTCACTTCTTCGCTTTTTTCTTTATCCGGACGCGCTCGTACTTCAACGCAATCAGTCCTTGCGAAAATGTCTCATTCTCCGTTAGCGCAAATTTCCGCTGCGGAAATCCGCTCGGAAACGCCGGAATCCCTTCTCCTATCAATACCGGCACCACCCCCAGGTACAGCCCGTCCACCAGATCTTCGCGCAAAAACTCCCGCGTGAGCTCTCCTCCGCCCATCAGCCAGATGTCCTTGCCCTTCTTCTTGCGCAACGCGCCAACAAATTGTTTTGGCGAATCCACAACAACCATCACTCCGTTGCGCTCTCCGGCGTTCAACGTCCGCGAAAAAACATAACATTTCATTCCGGGACTGCTTATTTTTCCGCCACCCAATTTCAAACCCATCTCATACGTCTTTCGCCCCATCACTGCGGTATCAATTCGCTTGAAAAATGCCGCCATCGAGTAGTCCTTCGGCATGAACAAAAAATCCACGGACCCATCCGGCCGCGCAATATATCCATCCAGGCTGATCCCAACTCCCAGCACCACTTTTCTCATAGCCGCATACCTCCATTCCCGCCTTTATGCAGATTCGAATTCCCGTGCCGCCTCCAGGAGGAAGGATGTATCATCTCCATTCACGAGGCAACAGGCAGCCCTCGACGCGCCGAAATCATCATGGACAAGCGCACATTCCTGAAAGCTATCTCCACTCTCACCGCTGGCCCAGTCATTTCGCCGCTGCTCGCCTGGGCCGTCGGCGACAAGCTTAAGAACTGGGCAGGCAACGTTGAGTACAGCACCGAAAATCTGTACGCCGCAACCGGTCAGGATCTCCTAAAGGGTTTTGTAAAGCATCACGCCAAGCTCAAAGTCTTGGGTTCCCGCCACTGCTTTAACAAAATTGCCGACAGCAGGGACTATTTCCTCTCGCTGAAATCGATGGACGATGTGATCTCGCTCGACACGCACGCTCACACCGTCACCGTCGGCGCAGGCGTCACGTACGGAAAGCTATCTCCCTACCTTCACGAAAAAGGCTTCGCTCTGCACAACCTCGCTTCGCTGCCGCATATTTCTGTCGCCGGCGCCTGCAGCACTGCAACTCACGGTTCTGGCGAAAAGAATGGCAATCTCTCCACCGCCGTTTCAGCGCTCGAATTCGTAACCGCGTCAGGCGACGTCGTGAATCTTTCCCGTCAAAAAGACGGTGACACTTTTCTCGGAGCTGTCGTCGGACTCGGCGCTCTCGGCGTCATCACAAAACTGACTCTCGATCTTCAGCCAACCTTTCTCATGCGCCAGTACGTCTATGAAAATCTTCCGCTGCGTCAGATGCAGGATCATTTTGATGCCATCGAGTCCTCAGCTTACAGCGTCAGCCTCTTCACTGACTGGCAAAAGCAGCGCGTCAACGAAGTGTGGCTGAAAAGCATTGTTGAAAGTGAGCCAGGGTATGGTCCGGAGCCGGAATTTTTTGGCGCCAAGCTGGCAACAAGAAATCTGCATCCCATCGCCGAGCTTTCCGCCGAAAACTGCACTGAACAAATGGGTGTGCCCGGTCCCTGGTACGATCGCCTGCCTCACTTCCGCATGGGATTCACACCCAGCGCAGGCAAAGAACTCCAGTCTGAGTATTTCGTTCCTCGCCAGCACGCGGTCGAGGCGATTCTCGCCGTCGAACGCCTGCGCGATCAGGTCTCTCCTCACTTGATGATTACTGAAATCCGCGCCATCGCTGCGGACCAGCTTTGGATGAGCCCGTGTCGCCAGCAGCCCTGCGTAACAATCCATTTCACTTGGAAACCGGATTGGCCTGCGGTCAGCGCTCTCTTGCCGATCATCGAAAAAGAGTTGGCCCCGTTCAACGCTCGCCCGCACTGGGGAAAGCTATTTACCGTAACTCCTGCCCGGCTCAAGTCTCTTTACGAAAAGTTGCCAGACTTCATTCAACTGGCGAAGCGGCTCGACCCACACGGCAAGTTTCGCAACGATTTTCTGAATACCAATATATTCAACGCTTAGCAATGATCTTCCAGGTTCGTCTGTCAAGACTCGTGCCGCCCAACAGCGTCAACGTGTCTGCGCGTCGCAACTCTTCGCGCGCACCGCCGCAAGCACCCGCGTAACAAACTCATGTTCCGGGTCTGTCGTCCCCAAAATGTCCCACGCCGTAAACGTCGCAATCAATCCTTCCTCCGGAAACACCATCAAGTTCTGTCCGCCAAATCCCCGCGCCATCCAGACAAATTGCTGCGAATCTTTTCTCGGCAGTAGCCACCATTTATATCCATATTTGTAGTCTTCCTCGGCCTGAATAAATGGCGCTACCGATTCCGCCACCCAGTCCTTCGACACCATCTGCTTCCCATTCCACGCACCATCATGCAGATACAAATATCCAATCTTCGCCAAGTCCTCGCCGCGCAAATAAAGTCCGCCCTCCGTATCCACGACTCCCTTGGGCGTCTTCTTCCAGAAATGTTCAATCCTCAATGGCTTAAATAAATATTTCTCGCCATACGAATCAATGTCCTGTCCCGTCTCTTTCAAGAAAATATGTGCCAGCAATTCCGATACGCCGCTGCTGTAATCGAAAACTCTTCCCGGCTCCGCCGCCATCGGCTTATCAATCACATATTTTACCCAATCATCCGTCGCTTCCATCAAGCTGGAATCGCTTCGTGGATCGTCATACGGCACATCCTCCGTCCAGGCCAGTCCCGCCGTCATCGTCAGTACATGCCGCAGCGTCATCTGCCGCTTTCGCTCATCTACATTCTTCACCCGCGCCACGTCAAAATATTTCAGCACCGGCGTATCCAGTCCGGCCTTGAAATCTCCACGCAGCATCGCGATCCCGATAATCACCGAGCTCACCGTCTTGCTCACTGACTGCATGCTATGCAGTTCCGTCCCGTGATAATACGGGTGCCACGCCGGATCAAAATAGTTGTACGGCCCCGTCAGCCGCGCATTCAGGGGCCCGCGCGTCTTCGCTTCTTTCCCGTAAATCTGCGCATAGTCGTGCGCGTACTTCCGTGCAAACACTTCCTTCCCGCAACGAAACACGGCAAAGCTATCCACCAGCGGATATTTTCCGCTCTTCAAGTCCGCATCTAGAGCCGCCAGTGTTCCTTCATCCAGGCCAACTTTTTCCGGCGTACTCTGCGCCCACTCCAGCACCGGCCATTGCGCTTTTTTCTTGCCCGCACGATCCTGGGCAGAACCGTGCAGCGGTAAACTCATCGCAAACGCTATCACCATCAGCGCCGAAGCTGTTCCACGCAAAGATGTCCGCCTCAAGGCTTCAACCCTTGATTCCACATCTCCCGCGTAATCCGCCAATTTCCATCTGCCTCGCGATGCAACACCAGCAGCAGCTTCCCATAACTGTCAATCAACCGCTTCCCCGGTGGCGGCTGTACCACCTGATGTTCCTCCGCCCACTCCGAAGCCCAATCTCCGCTCACCTCGATCCCCTGAAAATCCACGTCCATCTTCTGCATATGATATCCGGGCATCCTCCCAACCACTTCGTCCATAAATTTTCCAATCGCCTCTTTCCCAATTAGCGGGTCCGTCGTCGGCAGCAAACTGATCCCGTCCTCCGCCCACATACTCATCACCGCCGCATTGTCCATCCGCAAGTGCGCCGCAATATATTTCTTGTTGAACGCATCGATCTCCGCGCGTGAAGAACCAGCGGTGTTCGCGTTTGTTTGTCTGGCTCTAGCTTCACTTCGCGTAAAACTCATGACCGCTAGAGTCAGGCAGGCCGCGATCATCGCTGCTGCTTTCGTTCTCACACCTTGCCGTATCCTCATTGTTCTTCTCCTGTCGCTGCGAATTGCATATTTTCAGTAAATCAGCTTCAAAGAAAACTGGATTTGCCTCGAAGTTCCCGCGGGTTTGCTTATGATTCCAAACCCGCTGCCCAGCTCCACATTCGATGGCAACGCAAAGTTCACCACATTGAATATGTTAAAAAATTCCGCGCGAAACTGTACGATTCCCAGCTCATTCTTTCCGCGACGTCCAAACGACGTATCCTTGATCAAGCTGATATCGAAATATTTGTAGCCCGGTCCTTGAAACGTGTCGCGCCCCAGCGTTCCGAATCGCCCAAAATTTGGTCCTGTCCCTCCGGGAACGCCGACAGGAAGCGAAAAGAATGAACCGTTATCAGCCCCGCGCCCAAAATAATCTTCTCGTATCGTCCGGCTCGTCGAAAGCATCGGTTTAGCAACCTGACCGGACGGTCCACCCCGCCCAAACCTACCCCGGTCTGCTGCACGCCGGAGAAAACACTGAATGGCGAACCGCTCGTCAAGGTCGTGATATTCAGAAGCTGCCATCCGGCAGTCAATTTCCTGTTCACTCTCTGCAGAAATTTAACTTTCTCCAGCGGCACCGACTGTATCGCACTCAGCGTAAACACGTGTGTCACATCAAATGTGGACGTCCCTCGGTCCGCACCAGGGTCAAGAGGATTTTGCGGGGGCGCCTGTAAAATTGTTACGCTGTTTACGGGCGGCCCGCCGATAATCGCACTGGTATCGTCTAACGACTTCGAAAACGTATAGCTTGCTTGAAAGCTCAACCCGATTCTCGACTGGTTCTGCGTCACGCTGGTTTGCAGTGCATGATAAATCGAGTGCGACCCGTTGTTGATCACTGATTCCGGCCCGAACCCTCCGGTCACGCGCCCAGTAGAATCAAATTGTGTATAAGGCGCGAACTCCGGTGAGGCCCCGGTGTATCCATTGGCCGATAACACGCTTGGCAGATGAATTCCTGGTGTCCCGACATACGCCACGCTCAGCTTGGCCTTCTGCAAATCTTGATCGAATCCCGCGGTGTACGCCGCTAAATACCCGTTCCTGAATTTTCTCGAAATCACTCCCGGCGAAAACAGTTGTACTTCATGTCCGGGCGTAATCGCCGCCAAATCATTTTGGTATCGCTGCAAATCGATCTCCGTATTGACGGGAACCTTTGAGCTATCCCCGCCAGGCAAGAGCAGTTGTCCCTGCGTCGTATATGGATCAGGTAGCGTTGTGGCAACCACGGACCCGCTGAAGGGCACCGGAATATTCGCACGCGCCGACACCACTGGTTGAAACGTCAGTGGAAATCCGCCGGTTACAAAATTCTCCAACCACAGATTTGGCAGCAGCGTTGTGATCGCTCTTCCCGCATGTAGCGTTGTGTGTTTCGTCAACGCATGATCCATCGAAACACGTGGTCCCCATCCATTTTTATCCAATGGATACGCCGGCTGCGGGTTGTACAAGAATATTTGCCGGGCTCCAGGCGCCAGAAATGACGTCTCATTTCCATTCGCGTCAACCGGTATGGCAGACGAAGTCCGCTGCTCCGACTCTTTAATTCGGCTGTTCAATTCGTAGCGTAATCCGTAATTCACACTCAGTCGCGAATTTACTTTCCACCCATCCAAAAAATAAAAGCTATACGCCTCCCGCCGCACCGATGCTTCATCGAATTTATCTCCTTGTGGCGTTACGCTTGCCGCCGCCCTAATCGTGTATTCGAACGGCGTCGCCGTCAGCACTCCCGTCAACGTATCCGGCAGCGACTCGCCGGGCAGAATATCGTGTAACCCGCTCGTCGACGGAATGAAAACGGGCGAATACGCCGTCCCTCCGCCAAACGCGTACAGGCCATTCGGGTTCGTTCCGAAAATCGTCGCATCCTTATTGAGTAAGATCGAACAGCGCCTATGAACTCTGCGCCACCTTCGCCACCGATAACCGCCATCAAGAACCCGGCGAAGCCGAAGATGCCTGGCGTCGCCCCAAAGGCGACTTCTGCTTCCCACTCGACGCCACCCAATCCATCCCCCAAGCCCCCGATTACTACTGATCCTTGCACATGCAATTGGCAAACGAATCGACCATCCTCTAGGGGCACGATATATCGTGCCCTCCTGCTATTCGCCCATTTCATCCTCTACAAATGCCGCGCAGCGCCATGGCGGACTGCGTTAGGATTCTTTCCTCCTTTCTATTTAAACAGGCGTATCCTGATTCCACATCATCTGGAGCCCACATGCGCCCCTCTGTCGCATTCTTCTTCCTCGTGATCTCTTCCGCTTCCGCCGTTCCGATTGTCGCGCAGATCCACCCGCCTCCTAAAATCTCTCCCAAAATCCACGCCGCGAAAACCGTGTTCTTCGATGACCAGACCGGTGTACCAGCCGTCGGCAAAGACACCCTCGCCCAGCTCGAAAAATGGGGTCGCTTCCAGATCGTCACTGACAAATCTCAGGCCGACCTCATCCTTCTGCTCTCAGCGTCTGCGCCAAGAGGCAGCCACGTCATCTATTCCGGCGGCCAAACTGGCACCGTCGACAAATCCGGTACCATCGATGAAGATGCCGTTCCCAACTATCACCGATCCGCGCCGGTTCGCGATGCGTACCTTACTGTATTCGACGGCAAGTCCGGCGAATCCCTCTGGACCGATTCTCACATTTGGGGCGGCCTCGTCACCGGCCGCAACTCGGCCGGCGCCCGCCTCATCTCTCAACTAAAAAGGGAAATGAAAAAATAATTCCGGGCAACCGCCGCCCACCATCAAGTCAAGCATAGAGGGGTGCAACATTTAGCCCTCTTGCCGCGCTTTCTTCAGCGAAAGCTGGTCACCATCAGCTACATTCGGGTTATTCTGTCTTGTGGTTACTTGTGTTTGCTACAGCCCAACAGGTGTGTCCCGCCCCGATTCAGCCTATTTAAACAGGAATGGAGATCCGACCATGGCCCGTCATTCGCACCAATTCACTATCGCCGATGATGAAGCAGTACGCGCCCTGTGTCGAAAAGCTTGTAGGCGGACAAGCATCGAACCAGGCTCGCCGTGAAAAACTCCTGCGCGCCCTCGACGATGCCACGCGCCATTACAAAGACTCAAACCAGAAAGTCCACCGCGCCTTCTTCCATGGCCTGCTGACCGGATACGCGGTCGCCTTGAAGCTTGCCTAGCACCCAGCCCCGCATTGCAGAGTCTCCCTCGGATTTCGACTCCTCATGCAGCGTCCGGTCTTCAGACCGAAGGACAAGTTGAAATGAAAGCACTCAGCAGCAAATAAACCGGCATCCTTTCGGGCCCACTTCTCACCACGCACTTGCCAGCCGTTCGTTACCTCATTGCATCTCTACTTCGTTACTTCGTTTTTCGTCCCAATCTAAAACAACCTTGGCTCCCGTGGCCCCTCACTCGCAATTTTTTCCAGCTCCGGATACTTCACCCGCAGCGGCTCCGGCACCTTCACCTTCGATTCCTTCAACATGCTGATCAATTGCAGCGCATTCACCACGCCTTTGCCCTGATAATGATTATTCGTAATCACATAAACGTCCCGCGCCGCTTTCGCCACTTTGTCCACCCGCGCCGCCCATGGCCGCAACTCTCCTTCCGAGTACAAATAGTTGTACCGCTCAAAACTCGCAATCGTTTCATCATCGCTAAACCAAGTGTCGTAGCGGCGTCCGTGCAGCCGTACATATCCCACCGGTCCGGTCGCGCGCGCCGAAGGCTCCAGAGATTTTCCAATCACCGGCAGATCAATATTGCAAAATCCCACGCCGCGTTTGCGCAGCAATTCAAAAACTTCCGGCACATTCCAGGTAGCGTGCCGCACTTCCACCACCAGCGGATAATCCGCGAATCGCTTCAACACTCCATCCAGATACGCGAAAGTTTCTTCCGTCCGGCGAAACGAGAAAGGGAATTGCAACAGCACCGCTCCCAGTTTTCCCGCATCGCGCAAAACATCGAATCCAGCGCGCACCAGTTTTTCGTCCTCAACCCTCGGATTGGGTGCGCTCGGATTCGGTTCATGCGTGAACCGCCGCCACATCTTCGCGGTGAACATAAAATTTGCGTTCGCCGCAACGCGCCCAAGCCATCCGGCGGCATGCTCCGCGCGAATCGGATTATAAAAACTGGTATTGATCTCAATCGTGTCGAAAAATTCCGCCAAATAAGTAGCTTCGTGAAATCCCTTAGGCTTTGGAGATGGATACGCATATCCCGCCCAATCCGGATAAGACCATCCCGCCGGCCCCACTCGTATCTGTGCCAAAGTTTTTGCTCCACTCATCCATCGCAGCCTAAGTGCCCACGCACAATTCTGTCAACGCGTGGCATTTGTAGCGGCCTACCTTTACGGCGATTCTTTGAACCGAAGTATTTCTGCGGCTTGCGCGCCTCCATTGTTCCGCCGAAAAATCTATGCGCACTATTTTATCTTCGGAATTGCCCCCAACGTCCCCGCTTGCTAAGCTGCACTCGATGCGGCATCACGAATCAACCCGCGTCCCACCCACTTACCCTGAGACACGTCGAAGGGTTCACTCTCAGCAATTCCTAAGGGTTCACCCCTCGGCCTCTTCCGAACTTTTACCACCAAACTCAACCTATAGGTGCGCACATGAAACTCTCAGTCAGTTTCAAGGATCTCGAGAACCATAAATCCGTCGAGAAGGAGATGGAAAACGCCGTCAAAAAATTAAACGTACTTCTAAAAACTTACCAGCCCGATTTAGTGCAACTCCACGCCGTATTCGCAAAACGTCCCCGCAACGATGAGCACACGCTGACATTAAATCTCACCCTTCCCACGGGAACTCTCCATGCCACCGCATCCAGCGAACATATTGGCGCGTGCTGCAAGAAAGCTTTCCACGAAATCGAATCGCAAGTAAAAAAGCACAAATCCCTGCTCCGCAAAGACTACGAATGGAAACGCAAACGTCCCCATCCCCGCGTCTCCGCCGAAGCCTTTTCCTGACCAGAATCACGACGGCACTGCAAAATCGCGCTCAGCTGAAGAAGGCGCAGACAGAGTAAAAATCAGGAAAATCCCGGAAAAAAGAGCTAGAAAAGAAGCGAAAGAAAAGGAATTGAAAAAGGGAAGAGAAGAGAGGAAACAAAAGATCTGATAGCGGAAAAATCGGCTTGCCCCGCCACCCTGCGCATAATCTCGCCCATGCTATACTTGAGGATTCGTACCACAGGGGCGTAGCTCAGTGGTAGAGCAGCGGCCTTTTAAGCCGAAGGTCGTGGGTTCGATCCCCACCGCCCCTACCAATCCTTCTTCTTGAAAACAAAAGAGTTCGGGCGGTCCGTTTTTCCGTGTACCCCGCGTGTACCTCTCCTATCACAGGATCGTTGCTCCAAGCGGCCTTGAGATCGGCTTCGATTTGCTCTTGGCGTGAACGTGTCCACGGCGCGTAGTGGCGTTCCGTGATGCGTATGCTGCTGTGTCCGAGAAGGATCGAGACTCTATCGAGCGGGACACCCGCGAGCAGCAATTCGACGGCGAAGGTATCGCGGAATTGGTGCGGATGCCCCTTGGGGACTTTTGCGAATTCAAAGAGACGCTGCAATCTGCGCTGCCATTTTCCCTTTGCGCTGTGGACCTTCGATACGCCTGTCCAGAAGAAATACCGCTCACTTGAACGTGGTGCTACGTTCAACGCTTCAACGACTACACCAGGCAGAACGCAGTAGACAGGTACACCAGTCTTTTGTGTGTGCAGAAGTAGCTTGTTCCCGTCGAGGCGATTTACATCAAGCTGAGTTGCATCGCCGATCCTCAATCCCGAATATCGCAGCAACAAAACAAAAGCGCGGAGGCGTCGCGCGTTGCGAGCGCCCGCGCTTTTGCCGTAAGGTTCAAGAGCCGCAAGAATCCGAATCATCTCTTCCCGCGTAAAGGGCATGGTCGGCTTGTTTGGAACCTTCGGTGCTTTAAGCTCAGTTGCCGGATTGTCGTCAATCCACTTTCTTTTCTCAGCGAAGCGCATGAATGCCCTGAGCCGTTCCAACTTCTTGAGGCTTGTACGCGGCCCTTCTTTCCACGTTGCGCGAAAGGTACCAAGTGTGTCCAGGTCAAGCTGGGTCAGAAATTGCAGTTTGTACGTTTCCGCAAAGCCGTCGAGTTGTCGGAAGAGCAGGCGGTATTTGTAAAGCGTGGAGTCGTTCAGCTTCCGTGCTTCCGCGTCCGCGATAAATTTCTCATGAGCATCCTCAATCGTGATCTGTAGCTCTTGCTGGCGTGTGCGCCGATCCTCAGCTTCCCACTCTCGGATCATCTCTTGCGCTCGCTGCCAGTCGCGCAGTTTCAGAGACTCCCGCATCTCTTTCCCACCGAGTGCTCCGTCAACCCAAATAGGGCACTGGCAGTGGCGATACTTTCGGCCCTTTGCGCGTTGTTTGCAGATCCTGCGATGGCGGCGATAGATGGTCAGCATTGTGGAACACTCCTAACGGACACCGGACTTCGATGATAGACGACGATGCACGCGTTCGAGGACAGTTTGAGGAATGCGTAGCGTGACGTACCGCCTCTTATGGCGAGGACTCCGCTCTCCGATCACAAGCACACCCGGCTCATTCTCGAAAAGTTCGCGAACCTTATCACCGCTCAAATTCCACATCTCAGCGATTTCCGTAACGGCGTAGTGCCGCTCGATATGCACTGAAGTTTCGATTTGTAATTGGCCCGTCATTGCTCGCGACTACCCCCCGGATGGAAAGATAAGTAAGAAAGTCTGATCGTGTCCGAACTCATGAAAATCGCTCGCACAATTGACTCTTGAGTGCAAGCTCCCTCTCTTCTCACCTGTAGTCCCCTGTGCTGAAGTGATAGAGATGAACAACGAATATCGTGCTCGATGCTGACGGCACATACTAATCGGAGCATAATATAGGTGACAATCAGAAAATAATGTGTTAGTTTGTCGAGCATGGGAAACCAAGATGCTCGCTCGCTGCCGGCGGAAGCTCAAGAAGACCTTCGGCGGCGAGTCGTTGAGGCAGTTCAGAAAGGTCTTTCGCAAACTGAGGTGGCTCGAGTCTTCGGGGTAGCTCGAGGTACGGTGAGCCGATGGATGGGGCTGGTGGAACGCGTAGGACGTCGGGCGCTGAAAGCACGACGTCGCGGACGGCCTGCGGTTTCGCGATTGGCACCACATCAAGCAGCCACGACGGTGCGGCACATTGTCAGCGGTTGTCCAGACCAGTTGAGCTTGCCCTTTGCGCTATGGACCAGGGAAGCGGTGCAAGAGTTGCTGTCGCGAAAGTTCGATCTGCAGGTTTCGGTGTGGACGGTGGGGCGCTATTTGCGCGCCTGGGGTCTGACCCCACAAAAGCCGGTGCGCCGCGCGTACGAACAAAATCCGGCCGCGGTACGGAAATGGCTGGAGGAAGAATATCCATCGATTCGGGAACTGGCGCGACAGTATCAGGCCCAAATTCATTGGTTAGACGAGATGGGGCTCCGTTCGGACCATCAAGCGGGACGATCCTACGGACGGCGCGGACAGACGCCGGTAGTATTTGGCACCGGTCAGCGCTTTCGCTGCAACATGATCTCTTCCATCACCAATCGAGGGCGGTTGGCCTTCATGATTTTCCGTCAGCGTTTCACGGCACGAGTGTTTCTGAATTTTCTTGGTCGTCTGCTGCGGCTGACGCGAAAGACCAAGAGAAAAGTATTTCTGATTGCCGACGGGCATCCGGTCCATAAGGCCCGATCGGTGAGGCGCTGGTTGGATGAGCATGCTGCACAGATCCGAATTTTCTTTTTGCCCTCCTACAGCCCGGAGCTGAACCCGGATGAATTGCTGAACCAAGATGTGAAGACGAACGCACTGGGCCGTGTTCGTCCCCTGAACGTCCATGAAATGATGGACAACGTTCGCTCTTATCTTCGGATCACACAGGCTAAGCCCAAGTTGGTGAAGAACTATTTTCGCGAACGCCACGTCCAGTACGCTGCCCGTTGATAAATGTCACATATTTAGTGCTCGGAGTAATAACAGGACATCTGCTGTAGGGTTTGAGACCTGCTGTCTTGCAGAAGCTGTGTTCTTGCGCAACGCCGAATTGGATTGGACGTGACTTCATATTTGTTACGCGGTCTTTGTGAAAGCGTCTCCTTGGTGCCGTTCTGGATTCTGGTCGTTGGCGTGTTGGCTTAACCAGGCTTTGAACTCGTCATCGCGTTTGAATAGGACTTTCAACGCCTCGGCAATGACGTAGGACGGAGTGGAGTCGATGAATTTTGCGTACTGATCGAGTTGCGCTTTCACCGATTCCTCGACTCGCGCCTGGATCGTCACTGACTTTGGTTGTTTGGGTGGTGCCTTGATGATTGCCATGCTTTCTTTTTGTTCCTCCTTTACGGTTTTGTCTGACAAGCTGTCTTACAAAGTTTCTGATTTCTCTTCTCCTGCGCGGCCAAAACACGAGCTGCGTCTTCCAGCAGCAAGAGGCGGGAGTGACCCCCGAAGCCCGAAGGGATCGGGCCGCGATTTTGCGGCGCGATGGGGTCGCTCCCGCCTCTGGTCGTGTTTTGGCCGCGCTCCGTTTCCTTGCCGTCTCTGTTGCATCCGCCTGCTCTTTCTGTCTCTTAGCTCCATGCCAGGGTGACGCCGGAAGTGAAATCCCCCGCGAAAGATGTCTCCTCGGAACTTTTCCCGGCTATGTTTACGGGCTGATGCGGGTGCCGCTCGAACAACGCTGTCTGTCCGTTCACGGTTGCGGAAATAAAGGTGACCTGCGAAGGCATCTGGAACTTGACGGATTCAGACCGCACCGTGTTCTCGGTAATCTCCCCGGCACGCCATTTTTGGTACAGATTCTCTATGCCGGGATTGCCAAATCTCTCTTTTCCTTGGTTCATGAACAGCACGTCGTGCTCACTTAGCTTGCCGTAGTTCTTCTCGTCCCACGTTCGCCGCGTACGGAAATAGTCGAACAATCCACGGGGGGCTGCGGGGTTCCAAAGCCTCTGAAACGTCCCATGGAACAGTTTCTTGGCGCGCTCGAAATTCGTGTCGCGGGTTCCGACGTAGTAGAAACGCAGCTGCGAAAGCTTCGTGAAGAGCGTCAGGTACGCGTCCAGATGAGTCCTCAAGCTATCCATGCTCTCAAACCCCGGATCGATAAAACTGAAAGTCAGCTCCGGGGGGAGAGAGGTGCTGGGGCGGTAGAACATGGGAATTTATCCACGAAATAGCGGTCGGTGAAGTCGCCCTTGATTGCCCCCGAGTAGCGCTTGTGAGGCAGGATTTTCCTATCGATTCCCATCTGGTCGCAGAAGAAAGAGAGCTTCTGCTCCTCGGATTCGAGATAAGTAAAATTCTGATTCCGAAGGATGAAGTCGAGAGCAATGAGCCGCGTTCGAATGTATTCGGTCGAATGCACTCGCCTGAAACGGACATTCTCCCTGCCAAGGGCTTCATAGAGATTCCGCGAAAAAAGATGAAAAACGCGGCCATGCCGAAGGTATTCATTTGTGCTAGCGTGTTTCTTCTCCACGACCTTTCGGGCAAAGGTAACGCTGCGTTTGCCGGGTTTCATCTTGATGAACTGAAGAAACTGATGGCAGGTGAAATACCCGGAATGCGTTGCCACAAGGTAGAGGAAACGGGACTCCTCTTCCGTATAGCCGAAATATCGAAGTGCCTCCGTGTGGATGGGGAGGATTTTCATAGAGCAAAGATCCTCGCGCTGATTTCCTGAGTGTCGAGAACGCGTCGCAATTTGGCGTGGTCTTGCTGGCGGGCGAACATATGAAATCCGGCCTTGGCCTTTTCGCCGAGCCCCTGGGGCCGATAGTCGCGCGTCGCGATTTCGAGGTCGAGACGGCGAACATCGCGGCAGTCGTCTTCATACTCGATGCGCAGATCGGGAATGGGAATCTTGCCATCCACTACCTTCAGGTCGAACTGGTTGGCAATGAAGATTCGTTCGTATCGAGGGTCTTTGTCGGGCCGCATCCGCGAAAGGGCTTGGTAGAGGTCTTTCTTTAGCTCGAAGTCGAGAACGACTCGACGCACCTTGCCGCCTGAGCGCTCGATTTCCCTTGAGACCTTCTGGTAGAGCCGGTACACGTCAGCGTCGTGTCGAACCTCTCTGGGTTTCACAAGGCCATGGTAGGTTGCCTGCCGGCTGGAGACGAGCTGCGCACGTTCAACGAGCCTATGGCCATCCTTTGTCAGAGTTAAAACCTTCGTCGAATACGATGAATGACCTTCGATGGTCCGCTGTTCGACGAGGCCCTGCCGGGTGAGGCTGCGAACGTCGCTTTCCATCCGCGCATGGTTGCCCTGGTATCCGAAGCGCGCGAGATCATCTCCCGGCACCACACGAAACTTGCCTAAGTCGATGAGTGTACGAACCTCCGTTTCGCGCAGCGAGTATTCGCGGTCTCGACCGCGATAGATCGTAACCGGGCGGTCGAAACCGCCGCGGGACCGTACGGAATTCGATCCCTTTTCCCGTCCGGCTTGGCCTTGCTCTCTGTCTGTGCGAGAACCCCGACCGGCCCTCTCCACCAAGTCGGGACCCGATTCCCGGTCCCATCGAGACGGGAATGCGAAGTCGGAAATGCCATAGGGTCGGTCCATGAAGAGACTCCTTTCGGTTCACCTTGGAGAGAGCGGGGATAGACTTCGAGTAATCTGCAGAGAAAAGAAGCCGAAATTGCGAACTAGCAGGCATCGTGTTGCGATTGCTAGAGAGGAACTCAGACCTGCGGGGGACGCGGTTGGTCTGATTCCTCGGGATACAAAAACACCTCTTCTACGTTCTTTCCAAAAGCGCGAGCGATCTTGAAAGCCAGCGGTAAGCTCGGGTCGTACTTCCCAGTTTCAATGGCGTTGATGGTGCCGCGCGCGACTCCGACGTGGGCGGCAAGCTCGGCTTGCGACCACTCCTTTTCCGCTCTCAATACGCGTAGCCGGGTCTTCATCGGTACCGCCACGAGTAAAGAATCATTCCGATGCTCCACAGAATGATCATGAGCGCGGGAATACCTAGCCAGGACACGGGATGAAAACCGAAGCTCTGGAGGAAACCGATAGCCGCAGAAAAAATCAATGTTCCTGTAAAGGCAAACGTCAGGGCACGGTAGTTGACTTGCCGTTCGTGCTCATCATTCGCCCGAAGAAAGCGCAGCAAGAACAAGATGGCCGCCCCTGCTCCTGCGATAGCCAGAATGAGTAGTGGCATGCGGAAAGACGGAATTCTGCCAGCAAGACTGGCGGTAATGACGGAGAGGAGCGCCGCCAGATAGAAGAGCAAGAGGGTGGTTCTGCGGCGGTCGGTTAGCTCATCTCGAAAGGGTTGCTGGGGCACGGTGACCTCCCAGAAGACAGCCTTAGAGTACGCTACGACGGTCTATATGTCAAGTATAAGATACTTTATGTGTCGTCTGGCGTTATCGGAGCATTCCGGGGCGCCCTCCACAGGTCATAGGCACAGGATACCGCCCATGTCTGCAAACAGTGGTCACTACCCACCTTCTTAAATGCCCTCACGTTTTGGGCAACTGCAAATGCCGCCCGTTGTGCTTTCTTCTCCTCCGCGACAGGCTCCTTACGGTCGTTAATTCTGACTGGCTGTTCCTCGCTACGTGTTGTCTCTATCTCGGAACCGGCTTCATGTATTCGCGAATCATCTCGAAATCGCCGGTCTTGAAGTCGCAGAAGTCAGCGCCAACAACGAACATATCGCAGGCGTAACGGAGTGAGAAGTCCGTCCTGTCCGTGAAACGCACGCTGAAATATAGCGTCCCGTCCTAGATGGAATGGGTGATAAAGTCCACGACCTTGCCATGAACCTCCGGGTATGTCCGCCGAAACCCGTCGTACTTTTTCTTGATCGATTTGGCAATTCTCCTCCGTTCCTTCGCCGTAATCGGACTTAGTGGTGTGTCCTGCGGATTCCGGACGATGCCGATCAGCGTTCCGGGCTCATGCCGATCACTCATTCCGGGCGATGTCGATCAGTGATTCCGGGGGATGCCGATCATTCATTCCGGGGTGATCCCGATCAGTTTGATCAGGATCGCCGGAAGAGTGATCACGATGCCCGGAACGGTGATCGCGATCCCCTGGAACGTTTTCCACAGGGCGAAGTGACGCTGGACATCACAGAAGGCAAGCTGTTTCTCCATTTGATTTACGGGGAGACCGAGTGCCAACCAGGAGATTGTCCATGCGCAAGGGAACGTTTTCCACAGGGCGAAGTGACGCTGGACATCACAGAAGGCAAGCTGTTTCTCCATTTGATTTACGGGGAGACCGAGTGCCAACCAGGAGATTGTCCATGCGCAAGATCAAAGAAGTGCTCCGCCTTCGCTTCGAACTAGGATTGGGGCAGCGGGCCATTGCCCGTGCTTGTTCCATCAGCCAGAGCACCGTTCATGAATATCTAAAGAGAGCCGAGGCGGCCAAGGTCCCGTGGCCGCTGCCAGAAAGTTGGGACGAAGAGCGAGTTGAAAAAGCACTCTTTGGAGAGCACCGATTCACCGAGCAGTTTCCCGAACGTGTCCGTCCTGACTTTCCTACTCTGCATGCGCAGTTACAACAGCATCGCCATCTGACGCTGCAGTTGGCTTGGGAAGAGTACCGACAAGTGCATCCGGAAGGATACGGCTACAGCCGCTTCTGCGAGCTCTACGGGCGGTGGCGCAAGAAGCAGGATGTGGTTCTTCGCCAGGAACACCAGCCCGGCGAGAAGGGTTTCGTCGACTGGGCCGGAGCCACGATCCCGGTGCACGATCCAGTCAGCGGAGAGATCCGGCAAGCCCCGCTGTTCGTGATGGTGCTCGGTGCGAGTTCCTACACCTACGCCGAAGCCACCAGAGATCAGCAACTGACCGCCTGGCTCAGTGCACACATGCACTCCTTTGAATATTTCGGAGGAGTGCCGAGGCTTCTGGTTCCAGATAACCCTCGTACCGGAGTGAGCCGTGCGTGCCGCTACGATCCGGATCTCAACCCCACCTACCAAGAGTTCGCGATGCACTACGGCGTGGGCGTGGTGCCGGCACGTCCCTATCGACCACGCGACAAGGCCAAGGTGGAAGTCGGTGTGCAGATCGTTGAGCGCTGGATTATTGCCGCCCTACGTTATCAGAAGTTCTTCCGGCTGGAAGA
>WNFA01000678.1_pt1 | contig 27053 bp, 25 predicted proteins | sample 5400481 | NCBI WGS metagenome assembly WNFA01 (sample SAMN13153340, study PRJNA577476) | soil metagenome | isolation source: 120 cm saprolite under Douglas fir tree site 2 hole 1 replicate 2 | place: USA:California | collected 2015-04-18 | reverse complement strand
ACTTCGAATCACGATGCGCAAGGTAAAGTCGTTTCGCCTCAGCCCAGTCCAAGCCAAACTTGTGTTGGTGACGCCCAGTTGCAATGTGCGGGTGACCGCCGGCTTGCACATCGGGATTCACCCGAATCGCCGTCGCAGGTGACTTGCCTCCCCGTCCGGCCACTCGTGCCGCCTCCTCCACCAAAATCTCGAGTTCCGCTTCGGATTCGGCATTGAAGAGCAGAATTCCCGCGCGTCCGTCTCGCCCGCGGGCACGATAGTTCAGGGCTTCACGAATTTCATGCCGGTCCTTGCCGACTCCGGAGAAAACAATGCGCTCGCCGCGCACTCCGATTCGCTGCAGGTGGTGGAGCTCGCCGCCGGATACAATGTCAAAACCGCTTCCCATCTTGGCAAGATCTTTCAGTATCGACAAATTCCCGTTGGACTTTACCGCAAAACACAAAGTATGCGGCAGCGCGCCAAGTCCGTTGTGCAATTCCTTGTAAGCCTCTTCAATTGCAGCGCGGCTATATAGGTAGGTTGGCGTACCAAACCTGCGCGCGACCGATTCCAGCGGCACCCTCTCGCACACCACTTCCTCGCCGCTCGCGTTCTGCGCTCCCCTCTTCGCCCACGCAAAATGCGGCGTGAAAGAAGCAGGATCCACATATTTCAGCTTGCGTGAAGAGGTCTCGCTCGAATGGCTCATCGGACTTTTGCGACCACCAGCGTCCGGTCATCGGAGAGCGGAGCGCTCTGGTTGAACCAATCCACCTCGCGCAGAATCACATCGGCAATTTCCGTAGCGGACGCTTCATGGTGCTGCTCGATCAGCGATCGCAGCCTCGTGGTGCCGAAAAACTGGCCTTCGCTGTTCGCCGTCTCAGCGATTCCGTCCGAATGAAAGACAAGAATGTTTCCCGGTTCGAGCGTAACCCCCCATTCGTCATAGGTCACTTCTTCGAAAATGCCCAGCGGAAAGCCGGTCAATTCGATCTTCCCGCAGCGGCCGTCCTTGTACAGCAGCGGCTGCGACTGCCCTGCGTTTGCCACTCGCAGCTTCTGCCGGCCTTTCTGCCACGTGGCGAAACAGGCCGTCATGAATCGCCCTTCGATCCGCCGCTCGCCCACCAATTGGTTCATTTGCTTCAGCATTTCTGCTGGCTGCAGTTTCTGCGGTGCCAGGCTCCGCATAATTCCGATCACCACCGCTCCATAGAGCGCCGCGGCCGTTCCCTTCCCGCTCACGTCTCCCAGCGCAATCCCAAGTTGCTGCGGCCCGTAACGCAGAAACTCGTAGAGGTCGCCGCACACTTCCCGTGCTGAAAGATATCGGGCGGCCATCTCCAGTCCGTAGTCTTCCTTCGGAACCGGCCGCAGTAGCGCGCCCTGAATTCTCTTCGCCGCTTGCAGATCGCGCTCCAGCCGCGCCTCGTCCCGCGCCAATTGTTCATAGAGCCGCGCGTTTTCCAGCGACACGGCGAGATTCGCGGCCAGGATGGAGAGCATCTGCACGTGCTCCTCGGTGAAGTAGTTCGGTTGCGGGCTTTCCAAATCCAGCACGCCAATCACTTTTCCTTTATGGATCATGGGAATCGCCAGTTCGGAACGCGTCTCGGGGTTAGCCATCAGGTAGCGCGGATCAACCGTCACATCTGGAACGAGCACCGGCTCCTTCAATGTGGCCGCTGCCCCGACGATTCCTTCGCTCGCCGTCGCGTGGAGTTTTCCCTGCACTCGATGGCCATGCTTTACGTCCACCCGGTGGCGAAAAATTCTTTGCTCTTCGTCATACAGCATGATGCTCAGTATCTGGTAATCAATCACTCGCTTGGTCTGTTCGGCAGCGCGGCGCAGAAGCTCTTCGACTTCCAGGATCGCGCTCGTTTCCCGGCCGACTTCGCTTAGGAGTAAGAGCGTGTCCGCCTGTGTCCGTACCTTCTGGAACAGCCGCGCGTTTTCAATTGCCACCGCCAGCCGGCTGGCCAGCAGCGTCAAGATATTCTGCTGGTCGCGCGTAAAGTAATCGAGGTGCCGGCTCTGAATATCCAGCACCCCGACGCACTTTCCCTGCAGCATCAACGGCACGGCCAGTTCGGAGCGCACGCTGTCGATGGCATTGATGTAACGTGCGTCCTTGGAGGTATCGCTGACTCGCACGGAGTGGCCCGTAGCAGCCGCGGTTCCTGTAATTCCCTGCCCCACGGGAATCCGCAAATTGTCCGCCAATTCTTTCGAATATCCGATCGCAAAACGGTGCCGGAGGTAGCTTCCATCTCCTTCGATCATCAGCACGCCAAAGATTTCATAATCGATGTGCCGTTTGATCAAAGCCGCCGTTCGCGCCAGCACCTCGTCCAGATCCAGCGAGGCGTTCACTTCCTCGCCGATTTCCGCGAGTGTCGCCAGAACTTCGGCGGAGATTTCCGCTCCGCCGTTCATCGCGGTTGCCGTCGTATGCTCATTCGATGGATTCATGGAGTCTGCTATTATAGCAGGCGGCTGTGGTGGTGCCCTGCGAAGCCGTCCTCGAGGCCAAGTCGCGGCAATTTCCTGATCCAGAAGTGGGGTTTTTACGAACATGGGCAGGATGTGCCCTTGCGAGTTAGCCGGTCAACTCTCGCTTAATTTTCCGCGATTTTTTTCTTCAATCCGGGACCAAGCAAGAGCACGCCAACGTAAGGCAGGTTTCTGTAACGCTCGGCGTAATCCAGCCCATAACCAACCACAAATTCATTGGGAATTGAAAATCCAACGTAGTCGGCGTGTACCGCGGCGATCCGCCGTTCCGGTTTGTCCAGCAGGACTGCCACGCGGAGATGCTTCGGCTTGCGCTGTTGGAATAGCCGTAGCAGGTATTGCAGCGTCATTCCCGTATCCAGGATGTCTTCGACAACGATGACCGTTTTTCCCTCGATGCTGGAGTCCAGGTCCCGCGTTAACCGCACTTGCCCCGACGAGTGCGTCTTTTCCCCGTAGCTCGATACCGCGATGAAGTCAAAAGAAACTTCCCCCGGAATATTTCTCGCCAGGTCGGTCAGGAAAAAAACCCCGCCCTTCAAGACGCTGACCAGATGCAGCGGTTCGCCCGGAAAATCGTTCCGGATTTCGTTGGCCAGCGCCTGTATCCGCCTCTGAATTCGGCCGCCCGTAATCAAAACTCTGACGCGCTCCCGCGGTGTTCTGGCACTTTGCTGCCCGGCTTTTTGGCGTTTCGGCATTCTTTTCCTCGAACGTGGCAACGAGACTCTAACGCACGCGCGTCCCGCGGGGCAAGACACACTTGTTACGCGCCATTCTTGCAGGATTTATACGGCCTCAATCTGGGTCGCTTAATTTCAGGCCAGCGATTGTGTTGGCCTTCAGCAGGACGCAGAAGCGCTACTCAGCTTGCCATTCCGAGGGCGGGGTTTGCCCCAGTAATCTGCTTTTTCGGCACCCTGTTAGATATGGTTTTTGGTGCTGGCGTGCATCGGAATTATTGCTTCCGGCGCGCCGAAGTTTCCCACAGGATTTTACTTCAATGCATCTCATTCTTGTGATAGAACATAGGCCACAAATCTGGATTTTGGTTGGTCGCTGTCGGGAGTCGGCGTTTGCGGCCACTGCGATCCGTCCCCAAAACGTTGGGCGCCCTCCACTCCGCCCCGGATGGTTCCAGGTCCGCGTACCAGTGCGCGAAGCGTCGGCAATGAGAGAAAGGGAGAAACTTCAATGAGAACGAGTGGGATGGGATCCTCCATCGGGCGCTCTTGCCTCGCGTTAATGGCCATGATGCTGTCGGCGGCGAGGCAGAGTGGGGCGGGCAAAACCAGCACAGCGGCTGCGCAGAACGGCCAAAACGAGCCGGACTACCACCGCAAAGAGGCCAGCGCGATATGCGGTTGACACGACGGCGCAGTAGGGCTAGGCTTCCGGGCCTAGGGGAAGCTCAAAACGGAAATTCCGGGTTATTCACGCGAAATTCTTGATCAAGTAATTTAATCGAACCTGAATCCGAACAAAATGACGGGTCTAGCGTCCCACCATCAACGAAGGAGGCTTTCATGAAAGTGGCTCATTCAGCCGTCAGGAAAAATCCGGCCCCGGGAGGGGGAAGGAATTCAGGGAAGGGGTGGCGGCGAGTGCTCACCCTGAGCGTGGCCGTGGCATTCTCGCTTTATCCGGTAACTCCGGCTTCAGTCGTAGCGCCAGCCGAAGCGAAGGCATCGAGTTCTCCGGCAGTGACGTCCGGCCCCATCGATGGATGTAAATTGAATTCGCCTCGGGGTCGGATTCAGCACGTCATTTACATCCAGTTCGACAATGCCCACTTTACTCGAGATAACCCGAATGTTCCTTCCGATCTTGAACAAATGCCGAATCTCCTGAATTTCATTGAAAGCAACGGCGTTATTTTGACCAATCACCATACGCCGCTTATATCGCATACCGCGAACGATATCCTGACGTCGCTCACAGGAGTTTATCCGGATGAGCACGGTGTGCCGGTGGCCAACAGCTTCCGCTATTTTAATCCGAACGGCACGAGCAACCTCGGCGTCTCCTTCGCGTACTGGACATCTCCGATCTTTGACCCAACAACTTCCACGCCCAGCGACACGACGTTTAACATGCTAACTGCTTTCGGAAAGAACGCGCCCGCACCATGGGTGCCTTACACCAGGGCTGGGTGCAATTTCGGGGCGGTGGCGACGGCCAACACGATTCTGGAAAACACGGCGATCGATATTCCCACGGTGTTCGGAGCCGGTTCGGCCGAGGCGAACGAGGTCGTTTCGAATCCCGGGCGGGCGTTTGCCGACTTTGTGGGGATTGGCATCCATTGCGCTGCGGGCGACGCGCTCTGTTCGTCCGCAAACAATGGGCGCCCGGATCTCCTTCCTGATGAGCCGGGAGGATATTCTGGTTTCAACGGACTTTTCGGTCACAAATACGTGGCTCCGCAGATCAGCCCTACCGGGCCGTTGACGGATTTAAATGGGAACGTAATCCAGAACCCGAATGGGAATATCGGGTTTCCGGGTTTCGATGGAATGGCCGCGGCTGTTTCGCTCGGGTATGTGGCCACGATGCAGGAGCACGGAGTACCAATCACATATGCCTACATTTCAGACGCGCATGATAAACATCCCAGCGGTCCAGCATACGGTCCGGGGCAAGCCGGATATGTTGCCGCGCTTCAAGCGTATGACAGCGCATTGGCAAAATTCTTTGACAGGCTCGCGAACGACGGCATCAACAAGGCGAACACGCTCTTCGTGTTTACCGCGGACGAAGGGGACCACTTTGTGGGCGGCGCGCCGGCTCCCGTGGGATGCGACGGCGTGACGACACCGTGCACGTACAGTCAAATCGGCGAGTTGAACGCCAACTTGGCAGGCTTGCTGGCCACCGAGCAGGGCGTTACGACTCCCTTCAGGGTTCATTCGGACTCAGCGCCCGCTGTCTACATAACAGGGAACCCTGACCGAGCGGCGGCGGTCACACGCGCCTTCGAACGCGCTTCAGGGCAACTCACCGCGGTCAACCCAATCACCGGGAACACGGACACCATCACCCAGGCCATGGCGGATCCGGTGGAGATGAAGCTGCTTCACATGATTACTGCGGATCCTGCGCGGACGCCGACGTTCATCCTGTTTGCGGATCCGAATTACTTCCTGTTTGCCGGTGCGCCGAATTGCAACTCACCGTGCGTAACCGAACAGCCCGGCTTTGCGTGGAACCACGGAGACTTTCAGCCGGACATCACCACGACTTGGCTGGGCATGGTAGGTCCCGGAGTGGACCAGGCCGGAGTAGACAGCACAACGTGGTCCGACCACACCGACATTCGGCCCACGATGTTGGTCTTGTTGGGCTTGACAGACGATTACCAGCATGAAGGCCGCGCGCTCACCGAAAAGCTTGACGGCTGGGCACAGCCTTCGGCCGTAAGGAAAAGCGCCAATTTCGTTGCCCTCGCCGAGGCATTGAAACAGATCGACGCTCCGGTCGGACCCCTGGGGTTGGCAAGCCTACAAGCTTCGACTCTGGCGTTGCAGAGCAACGATGCCGGAGACGCGACCTACGATAGCGTGGAGAGCCAGCTGGCCTCGTTCGCGTCTCAGCGGGATGCGCTCGCCGCCCAGATTCTTGCGCTGCTGGAAGGCGCAGAATTCGGCAAGACGCCGATCTCGGACCAGCAGGCGCAGCAGCTCATCGGACAGGCGCAGTCCTTGCTGGGCAGTGTGCAGAACCTGGCCAACAACCCGTAGAGCGAGCTCCGGAATCGACGGGAGCTGTAGGCTGATCGTGTGGCCGCTGTCGCCAGTCGTTCAGCCCTACAGCGCCGTCAGGCGTACGTGACAGTCTCGTCGTAGGTGCCGAACACGGCGCGCAGGGCGTCGCAAATCTCGCTTTAACATCTTCAACCAGCGGAACGTCACTTCCGTCAACAACACCGGCTATATCATCGGCGGTTCGGCGGCTAAACCGACGCTGAATTTCAACTCGAATTTCGCCGCGGTAACCAACTACAATATAACTTTGCATATACACCGCGCCAGATTCAGATCGGCTTCCGCTTCCTCTTCTAACCCATTAGCAAATTCGCAGAAAGCGCGGCGGCTTCGGCCGCCGCGCTTTCTTTTTACCTCCGCAGCGCCCACTTTCGAGGAACCTTCCAATTCCGTCAGCGCCCCCCTTTTCTCGCCCGAATTTTCTTACTTAAGCTCCCGAGTTTTTTGTTGACAGCACGCTCAATGCTCGGGTAAACTATTCCCGTGAAGTAGTTTGCCTCACCTTCGGGATACCCGACTTCCAACGTAATTCCTTTGTTTCAGGAAACTTCGGTGTGGACCGGTCACTCCGAGGGCCGCCCGTCCGAGGGTTCTTTTACATTCGCCTGCGGCCCAAAAACTCCCTCAGCTAACCTCTTTAGAATCAACACTTGTAAAAATGGGCAAAACTGACGGCTCTAACTATCTTTAGAATCAACACTTGCAAAAGTGTATCAAAACAAAGGACTTTAACTCCCTTTAGAATGAACACTTATGAAAAACATAGGGGGTGGGGCGGGGTGTTACGGTTAACTAGAAATCCTGCGAACCCTTGGCCGTCCTTCTCTGCAGCCTTTCCACTGTCCCCGCGAGTCGGGGCCTGAGACTGCTCTGTTGGGGTTGGTATATCATGGATTTTCACGATCGAGATGAGACCCGAAGCCCTGAATTTCATCCTGTGCCCCCATTGCGCGGGCGAATTGTCTCTGAGCAACGATGCGTCGTGCCCAGCCGACGACGGTCACATCATGACCGGCAGCCTCACCTGCCAGAGCTGCGCTTCACCATTCGCGATTCGCAACGGCGTGCCGATTCTCCTCCCCGCAAACCTTGCCAGCGTCAAACTCGAGACGGCCTCACGCTTCGCCGAGGAATGGACGCGCTGGAGCGATCTTCGTGGCTATTACGAGCAGGAGTTTTTCGACTGGGTGGTGGCCCCGCTGAATGCCAGGGATTTCGCGGACCAGATTGTCTTCGAGGGAGGCTGCGGAAAAGGGCGCCATACTGCAATCGTCGCTTCGCATGGTGCAACAGCGATTGTGTCCCTGGATTTGGGCGAGAGCGCCTTCGTTGCCGAATTGCATGCAAATTTTCAGATTTGCGTGCTATCAGCATTGCGCCCCCGCGAGGGCAACAGCTACAATCAGAGTGAGCAGTAATTGGATCCTTCCGTTTGTCTCGGCTGGATCGCGGGCGATCCGGCCAGTTTTCGCCAGTTCGCGTGGGGCAACGCTTCCAGCCGTGCATTGCTGGACGTGGCACTGAGCGGCGGAACGTAGGTCTCCCGAAGCTCATTACGATGATAGGAAGAGCGCCTTAACATTCGAAAGGCGCTCCGCGAGGTACAAAGAGTTGTGCGGAATTGTAGGATATACGCATAAGAGCTGGACCCCTCCTCCCCGGCGAATTCACGAGGCTGCCGCGACGCTGATCCACCGGGGACCAGACCAGCAAGGCGTATTTCAATCAAGCCTCTTCTCGATGGGCGCGACGCGCCTGAAAATCATCGACCTGGACTCCGGGAACCAGCCGATCCTTTCCGAAGACGGAGATTTCGGAATCGCCTTCAACGGCGAGATCTACAATCATCTCGAAATACGGACTGAACTGGAAAAACTCGGGCATCGATTCGAATCGCATTCCGATACGGAAACCGTTCTTCGCGCGTTCATGCAATGGGATAGGGAATGCCTGGCGAAATTGCGCGGAATGTTTGCGGTCGCTTTGTGGAAAAAATCGGCAAGACGTCTGGTTCTGGCGCGCGACCGCATGGGAATCAAACCGCTTTACCTCACTCGCCAAGGGGAAGATCTTTTTTTTGGCTCCGAGCTGAAGGCCATTTTCATCCATCCGGAGATCGAGCGCCGGCTGAGTCTTCCTGGTCTCGATTGTTATCTCTCGCTGAACTATGTGCCCTGCCCCTGGACTCTCGTGGAAGGAATCGAAAAACTTCCGCCGGGATACTGGCTGGAGTGGAGCGACGGGAAAATATCCACGGACGCTTACTGGAAATTGCCTTTCACCCAGGCCTCCAATTACAGGTTGGAGACAGCGAAGGAAGAACTCCATAGCTTGCTGCAGCAATCGATTCGCGAGCACATGATTTCGGATGTTCCGCTGGGAATCTGGCTGAGCGGCGGAATGGATTCGACGACCATCTTGCACTACGCGTCGCAAGCCACCGCTTCCCAACTGAAAACATTTTCAATTTCATTTCGCGGACGAAGTTTTGATGAAACAAAATTCATCGATCGCGCGGTACAACAGTACGGAACGGACCACGAAGTGCTGGATTTGACGCCGGCGCAAGACCTGTGCGGCGCGATCGAGGAGTTTGCTTACTATTCCGACGAACCGAGCGCGGATGCCGGCTCGCTGCCCGTCTGGTTTCTCTCGAAATTGTGCAAGTCAAAGACCACGGTGGCGTTGAGCGGTGAAGGCGCCGACGAATTGTTCGGCGGGTACATCACCTACCGTGCAGACGTGCTCGCCAAATGGGCCCGGCGGATGCCGCGCCCGCTCCTGCAAGCGGCGCTGGCGGGAGTCCGCCATTGGCCCGTTTCGGACGAGAAAATCAGCTTCGAATACAAGTTGAAGCGATTTTTGGAGGGCAGCCTGCTGGAGCCGAGCCACGCTCATGTCTACTGGAACGGAACTTTCTCGGACGAGGAAAAGCAATCGCTGCTTCGGCAGCCGCTGCCCTCTGCTTTTCATAATCTTTTGTTTGAAGTAGACGAGTTGCCAAAAATCCACGACGCTCTGGCGCACTTTTCGTGGTTTGATCAGAAATATTACCTGGCCGATGACATTCTGGTTAAAAGCGACCGCATGAGCATGGCGCATTCCGTCGAAGTGCGTCCGCCGTTCCTCGATCACCGCGTCGTGGAGTTCGCCGCCAGGCTGCCCGCGCACCTGAAGATTCGCGCATCGCAGCAGAAACTGGTCTTGAGTGAACTGCGTAAAGACAAGCTCCCAGCCTCCATCCTGTCCGGCAAAAAGACGGGTTTTGACATTCCGGCCCATGAATGGCTCCGCGGGCCTCTGCGTTCGATGCTGGTCGATTCCTTGCGGGAGGGAATCGCGGAATACGGGCACCTTTTTCGGGGAGATGCCGTTGAAAGCTTTCTGACCCGGCATCTGGAAAGAAAAGCCAACCTGGGGTATCACCTCTGGGGCTTGATGATCCTTTTTCAATGGATGAAAAGATGGCGAATACAAACGTCGTCGGACGCGACGACGCAAGCGTTCTTACAAGTAAAAGCTGGCTCATATATCTGATCGTTGCTCTGGTTGCCGGAGCCGTCTATCTGGGTTGCAGCGTGTCGCCGCCGTCGCTGATGGACGACGTGGACGCCGTTCAGGGGCAGATTGCGCGGAACATGCTGACTTCCGGCGACTGGGTGTCGGCCCGCGTCGATGGCGTCCTCTATCTGGAAAAGGCGCCACTAATCTACTGGATTATCGCCATTTTCTACAAAATCTTCGGCGTTTACGACTGGGTCGCGCGCCTTCCGATCGCTTTTTCCGTCATGGCGCTCGCCTGTCTCACCGCGGCTTTTGGCAATTGGGCTTTCGGAAGGCGCGCCGGGCTCTACGCCGGCCTGTGCGTTGCCAGTTGCGTTGGACTCTTTCTATTCACGCGCATATTGATTCCAGACGTGATGTTGACTTTCACGATTGCCTTGGCGATGTGGGCATTTCTGCGCGCGATTGACGAAGAAGAATTGCATCCGCGGTTCTGGGCCTTTGTGCTGGCAGCAAGCTTGGGAACCGGGCTGCTGCTGAAGAGCCTGGTGGGACTCGTCTTTCCTGTCGCCGGCGCGCTGATCTATCTTCTTCTGACAAAGCAACTCTTTGTCCTTCGCACCTGGCAGCGGCTCAGACCCATCAGCGGCTTCTTTGTCGCTCTCTTGATCGCAGCGCCCTGGCACATTCTGGCCACGCTTCGTAATCCGCCCTATTTTTCCCTCTCGCTTCATGGCGGTCCGGGCGAGTACCATGGTTTTCAATGGTTCTATTTCATCAACGAACAGGTTCTTCGTTTTCTCAACCTGCGCTATCCGCACGACTACAACACGGTGCCGCGGCTGTGGTTCTGGCTGTTCCACTTCGCCTGGCTTTTTCCGTGGAGCGTCTACTTCCCTGCTATCGCGCGGCTTTCGTTCAAGCCGGTAGACCGCGCGGGCCGCGCACGCCTGCTGGCGATCTGCTGGATCGGATTTATCCTGGTGTTCTTCACGTTTTCCACGACGCAGGAATATTACTCGATGCCCTGCTATCCCGCCCTGGCCTTGCTGCTCGGCTCGGCGATGGCTGCGGGCGGCGATTGGATCCGCCGTGGAACTCGCGTTCTTTCCGTGGTTGCCGGCTGCGCAGGACTCGCCTGCATCACCATTTTTTTTCTGGTGCGAAATGTTCCCGCACCGGGTGACATCTCTTCCGCGCTCAGCCACCATCCCGGCGTCTATAACCTCTCCCTCGGCCACATGATGGACCTCACCTTCGATTCTTTTGCATATCTTCGCCTCCCGCTGGCGGTCGCAGCGATCGCGTTGCTGGGAGGCGCCCTTGCGACCTTCCGATGGGTCGATCTGCGTTCCTTCCTGGCCGCCTCGCTGATGATGGTTTTGTTTTACCACGCCGCGCGGCTGGCGATGGTCGTATTCGATCCCTTTTTGTCGTCACGCCCACTTGCCGAGGCACTGTTGAAGTCTCCTGAGGGCAAGCTGATCGTGGACCATAATCTCTGGGCTCTGTCTTCCATAACGTTTTATGTAAATCGCGACGTTCTGATTTTGAATGGGCGTTATTTCAATCTCGAGTATGGCTCCTATGCACCGGGCGCCCCGGACGTCTTCATTGACGACACCCGATTCAAGAGGCTTTGGCTCGACTCGCAGCGCTATTATCTCGTGACCTTCCAGCCGAAGCTCCGACAATTCGAAGATCTGGTTGGCCAGGATCATCTCGAAATCGTCGCTGCGGGGGGCGGCAAACTCATTCTTACGAACCATCCTTTGGAACACGCCAGCATTACAGAGGGGATACCCGTTTTGTGAGCAGCCTTCAAGAACCCGCTTGCAAAGCCCTCGGTATAAAGGTAAAAAAAGAAAGTCCAGGCCAGAGTGGTTTTTGCCCGGTACCCCTGCTTGCCGGCTGCGCACTTAAGGGAGAGTCATTCGCAGTCTGTTTTGCCGTAGAAATTCGGAAAGAGGTTTACCCAGAGGAGGGTACATGAAGATTGCCGTGCTTGGTGGGGACGGCTATTGCGGTTGGGCGACAGCTCTCTATTTGTCGCAGAAGGGCCATTCGGTTGCCATCGTCGACAACTTTTTGCGGCGCCTTTGGGACCACGAGCTTGGTGCGCAAACCCTGACTCCGATTCGTCTGCTCACGGATCGCGTCAGGGTCTGGCAGAACCTGACAGGCAAGACTATCGAGCAGTTCGTTGGTGACGTTGCCGACTACGACTTTCTCGCTTCCGCATTCAAATCCTTCGAACCGGAAGCGGTGGTCCATTTCGCGGAACAGCGCTCTGCTCCCTATTCGATGATCGACCGCAAGCACGCCGTCTTCACTCAGGTCAACAATGTCGTTGGCACACTGAACGTCCTTTTCGCCATCCGCGAATTCCTGCCTGATTGCCATCTGGTCAAGCTGGGTACCATGGGCGAGTACGGGACGCCCAACTTCGACATCGAAGAAGGCTACATCACTATCGAGCACAACGGCCGCAGGGACACGGTGCCCTTCCCGAAGCAACCGGGCTCCTTTTATCACCTCTCGAAGGTGCACGACAGCCACAACATGATGTTCGCCTGCAAGATCTGGGGAATTCGCGCCACGGACCTCAATCAAGGCGTCGTTTACGGAACGATGACGGACGAAACTGCGCTCGACGAAGAACTGATCAATCGCTTCGATTATGACGACGTTTTCGGGACAGTCCTCAATCGTTTCTGCGTGCAGGCGGCCATCGGCCAGCCGCTTACCGTCTACGGTAAGGGCGGTCAGACGCGCGGTTTCCTCGACATTCGGGACACGGTTCGATGTATCGAGCTTGCCTGTCATAACCCCGCAACCAAGGGCGAGTGCCGCGTTTACAACCAGTTCACCGAGCAGTTTTCGGTTCTGGATCTGGCCCGCATGGTGGAATCCGCGGCGAAAAAACTTGGGGTGACGGTGGAGATCGATCACATACCAGATCCCCGTGTCGAGGCCGAGCAACACTATTACAACGCGAAGCACTCGAAGCTCATCGACCTCGGCTTGCAGCCGCATCATCTTTCGGATTCGCTGCTCGATTCGCTCATGAACATCGCTATGAAGTACCGCGATCGGGTGGATGCTTCGCTGATACTGCCGCAGGTCAACTGGCGCGAACCCAAGAACGAGCGGCGGGTTCAGACTAGCATGCCAGGGAGATCCTCTCGGGTAGAGCAGGACGTCGAATACGCGGCAAGAGCGGCGGCAAAACCCAGTATCGCCAAGTGAATCATTCGGGCAAGATACCGGATCCCACACAGAAAAACCCTCAGATTGCATGAAAGAGACTGAGGCGGATCTGATCCGGCAGACCGACAACGGCGGCGAGTTCAAGAGCGATTTCGCGTAGTCCTTGGCAGTCTGCGTTCTTGGATTATTACCTCAACAATTCAGGGGGATACGATGTGGCTAGGCTTCCCTAGCTAGTGAAATAATGCGTCGTAAATAGAACTTAGGAGAGAGGAGCTGCGCAAAGCCGAAGCGAGTTGCGCGAATTAAGCTTTTTCGCCCCACATTACTATGTTCCATGCCAGCCATCGAACGGCTGGGATTCGCGTCAGAACGGCGTCCACGGCCCGAAGGGGCATCCACCACCGCAAGGTGCTTTCTGATTCTTGCAGGATCCGTTTCCAGTACCTTTCCTGATTCGGATGCACACGGTCTATCAAGTAATATTTCGCAAAGAGCGCCAAGCTGAAAATCCAAAACTCCCGGTGCCCAACCCGATGGAAGTACCGCCGGGCGAGTTTCAAGTCTGCGACGGCGAGTGGCGATTCGTCTGGTGTTCGAACTTCGGTGGCCATACGGCGGTAGACGTTTATCGCCGGATTGTATGCGAGCGGGTCGACGGAAAAGAACCTTCCACCCCGTTTCAGCGCCCGGCGGACGCGCTCAAAAAGCAGCGCCCGGTTCTGAACGTGATGAATCGTGTTGGCAATGTAAACGATGTCGTAGGACTCGTCAGGGACCTCGAGATCCTCAGCGCTCGAAACCATTCCTTTTAGCTCGACGCCAAACCTCCTCGCAAGTGCCGACGCAGTCTTCACCATGCCCGCAGATACATCCACCGCTGTAACCTGCGCTCCCTGGAGAGCGAAATAGACCGACGACTCGCCCAGGCCTGCGCCGATGTCGAGCAACGTCTTGCCGCGGAGTGAGCCCATACGACGCAAGATGAACTGGTTTTCCATAGCCGTGGGGGCTTCGAAGGACTCGCGCACGAGGATTTCCTCGACGCGAGCACTGCTCGCCCAGCGATCGTGGAATTCTGCTTCGCGCAGCTGAGTGACGACGGGAGGGGCCATCTGCCTATCTTTCGGTCGTCGTCAGCGCTCTTGGTGCTTTTGCATTCTCGGCTTTGGGTGCATCAAAACCGATTCTCTCGCGCACGAGGTAGAGCGGTCGGCGCTTCGATTCACCGTAAATCCGTCCCACATATTCTCCAATGATCCCCAGGCAAATTAACTGTACGCCACCGATGAATAGCACAGCGGTCACTACGCTGGTCCAGCCCTTGACCAGTCCTTGCACACCGAAAATCCGTTCCAGCACAGCGACGACGATGCCGAAGAGGGCCATCCCGGACGCTGAAAACCCGATCCACGTAGCTAGCCGAAGGGGAACGATAGAAAAGGAGAAAATGCCATCCATCGCGAAGCGGAGCATTTTGAACAAAGAGAATTTCGTGGCCCCCGCTCGGCGCTGCCCGCGGCGATAGGGGACAGCGATCTGCGAAAAGCCGAGCCAGCTCACCATGCCACGCACGAACCGATCGCGTTCGGGCATCACGAGCAGCGCGTCCGCCACCCGCCGGTCTATAAGGCGAAAGTCGCCGGCTTCCAGGGGGATGGGCGTGTCCGACAAGCGATCGATGAAACGATAGAAAAGCTTCGCGCTCCAAAGCTTGAATGCTGTCTCGCCATCTCTCTCGGTTCGGACTCCGTACGCCACGTCGTAGCCGTTCCTCCATTTCTGCACAAATTCGAGGATCACTTCGGGGGGGTCCTGAAGATCGGCATCGATGATCACCAGCGCGTCGCCGGAAGCATGTTCGAGGCCCGCTGTGATTGCCATCTGGTGCCCAAAATTGCGCGAGAGACGAACCACGCGAATGCGGTCGTCCTGTGCTGCCATTTCACGGAGCGTATCGCCTGTCGAATCGGTGCTCCCGTCATCGACGTAAACGATTTCGAACCTTAAAGGCATCAGCTCCAGGGTCGCAATCAGCCGCTGATTTGTATCCCGCAGTACCTCCTCTTCGTTGAGGCATGGAACCACGACGGACAGCAATCTATCTTCACGAGCTCTTTCCGGAGCCTGCCCGCCCGCATTCAGGGAGCTGCTGACCCGCGAGCCTTGATCCATCATCGCTCCTCCCGCGTTAGCATCTGCCTGGGAAGTGGAACTCTGAAGTGCGGACAAATTTAACACGGAAAACCAGCCCGTGGTATTATTTCGCCAGCGCATCTCGCTTTCAGCACGAATGGGGGGGTAAGGCAGGTGGCATGGGGCTCGAGGGGCTGCCGACCGAAACTTTGACTACCAAGCATTCCTCTCCGCAGGCGCTGCTATCCCGTTCCCATGATTCTCATAGCCGCTTGCTGCTTAGCATGGTTCTGGCAGCCTTGGCTGTGCGGCTGATAGTCGTTGCGTTCGTGTATCAAGGATTTCTTGAGCCAGAGCGAGACCATTGGGCGTTCGGCTCCGAAGCCGGAAAGATCGCGCGTTCGATCGTTCTGGGGCACGGGTTTGGCAATCCCTATTACGGCGGCGATACCGGGCCGACGGCTGAGATTGGCCCGGTTCTTCCATACATTTTGGCGGGCATCTTCGCGCTGTTCGGAATTTACACGAAGACCGCTGCGGTGGCGATGCTGGGCCTGAACAGCCTCTTCTCGGCGCTCACCTGCATTCCAATTTTCTATTTAGCCAAGGAAAGCTTTGGACTGCGGGAAGCGCGATGGGCGGTCTGGACGTGGGTATTTTTTCCGTACGCGATCTACTTTTCGGCGGACTCGATGTGGGATCACGCCCTTATCGCGCTGCTCTTGAACTGCATTCTCTGGGCGGCGCTTTGTCTGCAAGACTCTACGCGTATCTGGGCATGGGCTGGGTTTGGGCTCCTCTCCGGTTTTAGTGCTCTAACCAATCCAGTTGCGCTCGGCGTTGTTCCATTCCTGGGCGGGTGGGCGTGCTACCGCCTACGCAAGCAAGGAAGAATTTGGCTCGCTCCGGCAGTTGTCGCTTGCATCTTTTTGTGTGCGCCACTTGTGCCCTGGCTGGTTCGCAATCACCGCGTTTTCCAGCGGCCGGTATTCCTGAGAGACAGCTTTCCGCTGGCGTTCTCCTCGGGAAACGTGGGGGATGCGCACCATTGGTGGAACGCATCCGTGGATCCCACGGGCAACGCCGCCGAGATGGCCCAATTTCGTCGCGTAGGCGAACTGGCGTACATGGCTGAGAAGCGGGCGCAAGGACTTGATTTTCTAGTGAACCATCCAGGGATTTTTGTATGGCGCTCAGTTCGCCGGTTCGTTTACCTGTGGACCGGGTATTGGAGCTTTAACAAAGACTATCTTCAAGAAGAAGTATTTGACCCGGAAAACATCCCGTTTTGCACAGCTACGACAGGAATCGCGCTGATCGGTCTGCGCAGGATGCTTCAAAGAGATGCCCAAAAGACCATGCCCTACGCCATCATGCTAGTTGTTTTTCCACTCGTGTATTACATCACGGTCCCTGCAATGGCGTATCGCCAGCCGCTGGATCCTGTACTGGTAGTGCTTGCTTCTCATGGTGTGGTGTCGAGTTTACGATCACGCCGCTTGGCGAACTCAATTCCTACCTCGTGAGCTGAGCTTTTTGCCTCCATGTTGTTCCCAGTGGGTAGAATAGAGCTTGCATATGACTCGAAACGTCGCGGAATTTGAGCCGCATCCGCTGCTGAGAAACGCGGGATATTCCTTGCGTAAAGCCGACAATTGGGCGCCCCTTCCCCTGGACGCCGAACAACTCGAGCGTCTGATTCCCGATGGAGCGAGCATCAATGTGATTGCCCAGGCCAAGGATCTTGCGGCGCGATACCGTGCGCTGCGTTGAAATTGCCTGTCACCATCCGGCGAACCGCGGCGAATGCCGCGTTTATAACCAGTTCACCGAACAATTCTCGGTCATGGACTTGGCCCGCCTGACGGAAGCGGCCGCAAGAAAAATGGGCCTGACTGTGGAAATCGATCACATTCCCGATCCGCGCGTCGAAGCGGAACAGCATTATTACAATGCGAAGCACTCGAAGCTGATGGAACTGGGCCTGCAACCGCACTATTTGTCGGACTCGCTGCTCGACTCGCTGATGAACATCGCCATCAGGTACCGCGACCGCGTGGATGCTTCGCTGATGCTGCCGCAGGTCAATTGGCGCGAGCCGAAGAACGAGCGGCGCACCCAGATGAGCATGCCGACAAAGTCCTCCGCTGCGGAGCCGCGCGTGGAGCATGCCATGTCCCGTGAGGCCAAAGCCGAGAAGGCCTAGATCCCTTTATAGGCTCCCGCAGACAGTTCCGAAATGACTTACGGATTCCTGAAGAACAATAGTGATAAGTCATAGCGCCAAAGCGACACCCGGCCCTCGCTATGGGCGTTCTTTGGTTTTGGCCGTTTTGGCGGCCCTGGCGGTTCGCCTTATCGTCGTGGCCTTCGTGTATCAAGGCTTCTTGGATCCCGGACGCGATCACTGGGAATTTGGTTTTGAAGTGGGAATGATCGCGCGTTCCATCGCCTCCGGACATGGATTTGGAAATCCTTACTGGGTACAAACGGGGCCGACTACTCTGCTCACCCCTGTCTTTCCCTATCTTCTCGCTTCTATTTTCGCCATCTTTGGGATCAAGACCAAGGCCGCGGCGCTTGCCATCCTAACGCTCAACAGCCTCTTTTCAGCGCTCACCTGTCTGCCCGTATTCTTTGTGGCGAAGAAAACCTTGGGAATTCGAGAAGCAAAGTTGGCCACCTGGATTTGGGCATTCTTTCCCTACGCCGTGTACTACTCTGCGGACTCCATGTGGTATCACAGTTTTTTTGCGCTGCTCCTCACTTTGCTCGTATGGATGGCGTTGCACCTTGAAAGTGCGACTCGCCTTTGGGCATGGGCCACTTTTGGGATCCTCGCGGGACTAATTGCACCCACCACTCCCGTGGTTTTAGGCGTCCTGCCCTTCTTGATGGAATGGGTTTGTTACCGCTTTCGGCAAAGGGCGAGAAACTGGGGTTTTCCCCTAGGCACCGCCGTTCTCGCACTGCTTGTCACCATCGTTCCCTGGCTGGTTCGCAACTATCGGACATTCCATAAACCTGTATTCTTGAAAGACAATTTCTGGATGGAAATCTGCATAGAAAACGCGGGGAATTCCGCGCACTGGTCGAACGGGTCCGTAATCCCGCCGGGCAGCGCGGCAGAGCTGGTGGAATTTCAACGCGTCGGTGAGCTGACTTATATGCAGGAGAAGCGGCTCCAAGGGCTTACCCTGATTGAAACTCATCCGGGACTTACCTGTGGCGTTGTATTCGCCGGATCGTTTTCATGTGGACGGGGTTTTGGAGCTTTCAATCAGAGTATCTGCGCGAGGAGCCGTACGACCCGGTTAACATCTTTTTTTGCACATCATTCACGCTCCTGGCATTGGCCGGCCTACGGAAAGCATTTCGCTATAAGCCGGATATGGCAACTCTCTACGCGCTCATTCTCGGCACTTTTCCAATTATCTATTATCTGACTCATCCGGATCTGGCCTATCGCCAGCCAATGGACCCTGAAATTGTAATGCTCGCCGCGTACGCCATGCTGTCGCGTCAGTCCTTGTCCAATGGAGAGAGGCCAGGCGGGCACTCGCCGTAGATATCCGACCCGGCAACCGCGGCCTTCGCTCCTCTGCTCTCCTTCAGTTGGAAGGTCCGTGGTCACTTGACCTGCCGGCTGGCAGTCACACACTTAACCGCGCGGATGTAGGGTGACTAAGTACAGAACTTAGTCTCCTAATGGGAGGAATTCTGAGCAGGATTCGAAACCACAGACACGAGCATCCCTTCGCGAATCCGGTAATCCACATTGCGCCAGCGAATGCTGTTACGCCCAAAGCTCAGCAGCCAGACCACGAAGGCGGTCGCGTCCCAGACGAGGATGAGAGGCATTTGCTTCCAGAGTCCGCTCTGCTTGAGCCCCCAGACGCCGACCAGCCACGTGATCGTCACGCGGAACCCCAGATAGGCGCCGACATACCCCAGGCCGATGGCTGCGGGATGAGTCAGCGCAACTGCCAGGCACCACGGCAATCCCTGCGTAAAAGCGAGCCCCAGGTGTCCCCAGGGACGCATGTGCCGCATCACCGTCATCCATCGAAGCCGCTTGATAAAAAGATCCTTCAGCGAATCATAGTCTGGAACGGTCTGAACGGTGTAAGGAAGCAGCTCGACTTCAAAGCCCTGCTCCGCGATCAATCGGCCAACGAGAAGGTCATCCGCGGGGCGATTCTCGATGGCCTCATAACCCCCGAATCTGGCGAGGTGCGAGCGCGTCGTGACGATCGTCTGTCCCAGCGCGAACTTGATTCCGTCGAGCTGCCGCGCCACGAAAATCCCGGGATAAAAGTCGGAAATAATGCCGATAGACTGAAGATGCTGAGTAATCGTTTTGTCATGCGCGGAAACGTACAGGCAAGTCACGCCGCCCACTTTCGGATCGCGCAGGGGGGCCACCACGGTTCGCAAATAATTTGGCTCGACCCGAACGTCGCTGTCGTTGATCACCAAAACTTCGTTGCGCGCTTCGTTCACCATTCTGACCAGCTTAGCCACTTTGTCGTTGATGGCGTTGCGTCCCGAACCATAGAGGATTCGAATCTGGCGTTCAGGAAAATCGCGCATCAGCTTCTTAAGAACGGGCACCGAAGCGTCGTTTTCATCTCCTACGCAGAAAATCAACTCGTAATCCGGGTAGTTCTGCCGGCAATAGCTCGCAAAATTTTCGTAGGCTTCGGGATCCAGGCCCCGGACAGGCTTCAAGTTGCTCACCGGCGGAGTAAAATCCGGGTTCCATGACGGTCCGTCTTTCGAATTGCGAAAAAAAAGCCGAGAACTATATAGCACGAGCAAATAGTAGATGAAAGGTGCGGTAGTCAAGGCGAGAAACAGGTAATCGGCGGCTTTCGAAATCATTGCACCTCGCGTACTAGGATTGTGCTACGCCGCTTCTTCGATACCAAGAGGCGCCTTCAACGACTGGATTTATGGACAAAGGATAGCAAAAAACGAACCATTTCGCTGCCCGGGCTTTGGTCCCGGCGAGACATCCTGTAAGATAATTTTTGACCGGTTCATGGATTATTGACATCGTTTTGGGCTTCTTCACTCCCGGATGTACGGCAACATCCATTCGAGAACCCAACGCGCATGGATTCAACCGCTGAGCGGGCACGTTTGATACTTAACGCAAGGGGCGAAGCAGAGACCGTATGAAAGATTCTCCAGACCTGCACCTGAAAACTTACATTCTAATTTTGTTCATGGTTTTATTCGCTCCTCTTGGCAACGTCCTGCTCAGTAAGGGCATGAAGGGAGTTGGCTCCGCCAATAACTGGGTGCCGGGCGATATTTTTCATATTTTTGTCAGCATCATGATTTCAGGCTACATCTGGCTCGGGATCGCCTGCTTGCTCACCTTCTTTGTCGCCTACATGCTCGTTCTCACTTGGGCGGACTACAGCTACGTTCAGCCGGCCTCCGCGTTTTCCTACGCGGTGGTCGCCATGCTGGGTTATTTCCTTTTGGGAGAAGCCGTGCCGCCCCTGCGCTGGATCGGCATATTTGTCGTCTGCGCCGGCGTCTTTATCGTCGGGCACACGCATCCGCGAACCACCGAGAAGGCGTAAACGTGCTCGAGTTTCTATTCCTTTGTATGATTGTTGTCGCAGGAACCGGCGGCGAGCTCTGTGTTTCCCGCGCCATGAAGGTGGTCGGCGAAGTTCACGACTTTCGGCCGGCCGCGCTCGTTCGTTTTGTTTTCCGTGCGGCGCGCGTGGGTTGGATGTGGATTGGCATCGCGATGATGACGCTGGGCTTCTTCTCGCTGCTGGCGATGCTCTCCATCGAAAACGTGAGTTTCGTCGTTCCGGTAACCGCGCTGAGCTATGCTGCCGGCGCCCTTGGCGCCATGTTGTTCTTGCATGAACGCATCAGCCCGCAGCGCTGGTTCGGCGTTTTCATCGTTTGTGTCGGGGTTGCGCTGGTCTGGCTCAGCAGACACTAAGCCCGGCGCTGGGTTCCCCTGCTTTACGGCTTCTCCGGGTCCACCTGCGTGGGCGTTCCGATCTTGATGGTGGAGCCGAACCGCTTATAGTTCTGGTATCGAACGGAAACTCTGAAACGCACGTCAGGTTCCGTCTTGAAACGAAGTGTGTCATCCGCTCGCGTGTACGTCGGGAACCAATAGTGACCTTCGATATTCTCGCGAAAGGTCTCGAAATGTGGGTAGGCACTGTCCTCTTTTTTCTTCTTCAAACCCGTAGAGATTCCAGCGGTCTTCACGATTTGCAGGTCTTTATCGTCCACCCAGATGCGCCCTTGAAAGTAGCGCTGGCCCTTTTCCAATTTCAGCGGAGTAATATCAAAAACATAGGTGCCGACCTCATCTACCTGTTCTTGGCCCACATATTTGACGTCGTATTTGGGCAATTCGTCAGGGGGCAGCACGAGCGGCCAAATTTTCTCGATGTCATCGAAATCTTCCTGCGTCATGATAATGCGTTGGATTGTTGACCCCGGAGCATTTATGACTTTTTCGTACCGTTTCCCAGCGGGTGTGAAGAGAATGTCGCTGGTCAGCCGGTACTCGCCGTCTACCTGACCATCATCGTCGATTGTTTGAAGCACGACGATTTGCGTGTACGTATAATTCTCGCGTTCCTTGCGGAACTCCGCCTCATGTTCCGTAAATTTCTGGATGATCTGCACCACGGGCAGTGCGGGCTGCCTATTAGTGATATGAGAGGACGTCTCTTGCCGGGAAGCATTAGACTTCCCTGACTCCGCAGGCGCGCTGGATGGAGCCACGGTGCCAGGCGGCGGTGGTGGCAGCGGCCCTTGTCGCTGCGCGGCCATAGGCAGCGCGAGCGCGGCGCACGCAACCATCAAGAGCGCTCTGACTCCCATGTTTTTTCGTTCCTTGTCTGCCATCCCGGAAACGGCTCCGCTCAATCCCTTTGCGCTCCTCATTCTCGTGCAGCCTCTACTGTACTTGAAGATTCGATGCATCGAACACGGGTTTCGTGGCCCACACCTGGAATGCAACGGCACCGAGCCTTATGAAATCCTTACGACTTCATTGCGACTTCTTTAACACGCGCATGCCACTCTTCCCATGTTCGTTGATCCTCTGACAGAAGCTGCGGTGGAGGCGAGACGATAGCAGGTTCGGGACGGACAGTGTCAATCGATGATGTGGTTTTTTCTGATTCTCGTGAGTCTCGGTTTTGTGTTCTTGTTGTATGCGTTTGTCCAGTTTTTCCGTGAAGGCAAACGCAGGACCAGCATCCACCAGCACAGTTCCAATCCGAACACCGGGAAGCCGCAGACTGGACACTTGCTCAGGATGGAATCAATACAGTCGGCGCGAAAGCATTCTTCTTCCAAAAGGCACACCGCCGAATGGAGTCATGGTAATGGGGAAATTCAGATCCGGAATTACTCGCACTGATGGTTGTGGGGTCCGGAGCGTGACGAGGCAATCGAGAGGAGGCGGTCCCTGTTGCAGTCGCTGCGAAAGGATTGCGTACCATGGGATTGCAAGATCACTGAGCTTGGGAAGAAGAGCCTAGGAGAGAAAAATGACCTTGTTCGGAAGGAAGCGAGAACTGCTTTGGATTTTTCTGGCCGTAGCCTTGTCTAACAGCGTGGCTCCCGGTCTTCTAATTGCCGACGACGAGGGAAAGGGTAATCCCCCAGCAAAAGCGACGCCGGTCAAACCTGATGCACCTGCTCCCGGATTAACCGAGCGTGAACGATGGCTCCTCGACCGCGTGGAGCAACTCGAGAAACGGGTTGCCGACCTTGAGTCCAAGGGCAACCCCACTGCGGTTCGTGATGCGGACGCGTCAGCCGCGCAGCCAGCTTCAGCGAACGCAGCTACATCAGTTGTCGCAGCAGCCACTCCGAGTATCACCCCCGGTGCGACGCCGTCGAGCTCGGACTCCGTTTCCCTTGATCGTGTCGCGGCAGCGGTTGGGCCGCAAGCCACCGAAAGGGGCAAGGCGGGAGCAGCAAAACCGGGGGCAAGTGAGCCGTTTGCCTTCGCGGATTGGTCCTGGCTGACCGGCAATCCCCGCACGAAGGAGACGCCGTACGACACGAAATTTTTTACGCCAGAGTTCAGGGTGGACGCCAACTACGTGTACGATTTCAATCATCCAAAGGATGACACGATCGGCGGCTCCAGCGAGGTCTTTCGCTCGAACGAAGTGCATGTGACGGACATCGGAGTCGGCGGCGACTTCCACTACAACAACGTTCGCGGCAGGATCTTGTCGCAGATCGGATTGTATTCTCAGACGACGGCGCGCAATGACGCCAGCCCGGCGCGAGGCCAATGGAATCTTGCCGATGCTTACCGCTACGTCTCGGAAGCATACGGCGGCTACCACTTCAACGTACTGCATGGAGTCAACGTTGATGCGGGCATCTTCTTGTCCTACATCGGCCTTTTCAGCTACTACCAGTTCGACAACTGGGCGTATCAGCCGTCGTACGTTTCCTCCAACACCCCCTGGTTCTTCAACGGCCTGCGCGTGCAAATCTATCCCACCGAAAAGCTAAAGATTGAGCCGTGGTTCATTAACGGCTGGCAGTCCTATGGACGGTTCAACAACCGGCCGGGACTTGGAGTGCAGATCGCATGGCGTCCGAATAGCAAGGTTGGCATTGTCGCCAATCAATATGGCCTGGGCGAGGACACCTTGGCCACCCCAGGTCGCATGCGCCTGCACACCGACGATAGCATTGAGGTCAAGTACTACGACAACGAGGGGAAGTTCTTCGATAAGGCGGCGTTCTCCGTGACTCTAGACGCTGGATGTGAAACGGGCGGCGGAGTAAGTTGCTATGGCAATCGCAAGGGTGGGCCCAAACAGAGCTTCCTGGGCTTCATGGTTTACGACCGCCTCTGGTTCCACAAGGACCTGTATGGTCTGACAATCGGCGGCGGCCGAATCAATAATCCGGGGCGCTATCTGGTGTTGCTGCCGCCGATCAATGGGGCGACGGCAGCATCGGGAACGCCTTATTTCACGGGAAATCCCGGCGACCCCTTCAAAGCGTGGGACATTTCGGGAACTTTTGACTACATGCCCAGCCAGTACATCACGTTCCGCTGGGAATTCAATCATCGCGCAGCGAATGTGCCGTATTTCTCGGGACCGGGTGGCATCACGCCAACATCGTGCCCAACGGCTCCCGTCTTGGGAAATGTTTGCGGTTCGCCGGGCGCATTTGTGCCGGGCTTCACGCCGGACCTCAGGAAAACCGAGGACCGGGGCACTCTGGCCATACTTGTCAAATTCTAGATTTCGGTACGGAGAAAGGTGCGCATGCTCGACATCGTTTTCTTGGCGGCAACGGCGCTGTTTTTCACGCTGGGAATTTTCTACGTTCGCGGCTGCGAACGGTTGAAATAGGAGTGAGCCTATGACTGCAGGTGACGCAGCATTATTGGTGATTTGTGCGCTTCTCGTTGGGTACTTGCTATACGCCCTGTTAAAAGCGGAGGAGTTCTAGTTCATGACAGCAAATGGCTGGTTCCAAATCGGCTTCTATCTTCTGGTCATCTTCTTACTCACGAAACCAGTTGGAATCTTCATGACCCGAGTGTTCAACCGGGAGAAGACGTTTCTCGATCCGGTTCTCCGTCCGATTGAAAGGATCGTATACCGCCTGACTGGAGTCGACGAGAAGCATGAGATGCGCTGGACGGAATACGCCAGCGCCATGCTCCTGTTTAGCGGCGTGTCGATGGCACTCCTATACGTGATCGAACGCACGCAGAAGTGGCTGCCGTTCAATCCACAGAAATTCGCTAATGTTGATCCAGCCTTGGCCTTCGGGACAGCGGCCTCATTTACAACAAACACCAATTGGCAGGCTTACAGCGGTGAGACCACGATGAGCTATTTCACGCAGATGGCGGGCCTGGCCTATCACAACTTTGTTTCCGCCGCAGTCGGCATCGTGCTCGCCATTGTGGTTATCCGCGGCATCGCTCGCAAAGAAACGGACAAACTCGGCAACTTTTGGGTCGACACCACGCGTTGTCTGCTGTGGGTTCTGTTGCCGGTTTGCCTGGTGGGTTCCCTGATCCTGGTGTCCCAGGGTGTCGTGCAAAACTTGAAGCCGTATACGACTGTCGATCTGGTTCAGCCGTACGCGGCGCAACTCACGGGGCCAGATGGCAAGACCACCACGCAAACCGTGACGCAACAGGTGATTGCGCAAGGGCCGGTGGCCTCACAGGAAGTGATTAAGGAATTCGGCACCAACGGCGGCGGATTCTTCAACGCCAACAGCGCCCATCCTTTTGAAAATCCCACTCCGGTTTCGAATTTTTTTGAAATGGTGCTGATTTTCGCGATTCCGTCCGGACTGACCTACACGCTCGGCCGGATGACGGGCTCGCAACGCCACGGCTGGGCGGTATGGGCGGCCATGGCGTTCTTGTTTTTCGCCGGTGTGACGACCGCCTATTGGGCAGAGGCCAAAGGCAATCCGCTTTTGGCCGGCACCGACCAGCGGGCTAGTGCGCTGCACTCGGGCGGAAATATGGAGGGCAAAGAAGTGCGGTTTGGAATCGCGAACTCCGCTCTGTTCGCCACGGTGACCACCGATGCCAGCTGCGGTGCGGTAAACGGCATGCATGACTCATTCACTCCGCTTGGTGGCATGGTGCCCCTGATCAACATCATGCTTGGCGAGGTTGTGTTTGGGGGAGTCGGCGCTGGACTCTATGGCATCTTCGTCTTCGTGGTTCTCGCCGTTTTCATTGCGGGGCTGATGGTGGGTCGAACGCCGGAATACCTAGGCAAGAAGATTGAATCGTATGACGTGAAGATGGCCATGCTTGCTGTGCTTATCCTGACGTTCACGATTCTTGTCTTGTCGGCGATTTCGGTTGTCAAGCCCTATGGAACCTCGAGCATCTCGAATCCTGGCCCTCACGGGTTGTCACAGATCCTGTACGCCTACGTTTCTTCGACGGGCAATAACGGTTCGGCCTTCGCCGGCTTGAACGCGAACACCATGTGGTACAACACGACGACGGCCGCTGCTCAACTGCTCGGCCGATTCTTCATGATTATTCCGGTGCTTGCCATTGCCGGAAGCCTGGCGAAAAAGAAGACTGTTCCCGAATCGGCCGGCACGTTCCCTGTTACGGGCGGGCTATTCTCCGGCTTGCTGGTCTCCACCATTCTCATCGTGAGTGCCCTTACATTTTTCCCGGCTCTGAGTCTAGGGCCGATTCTCGAACACCTGCTGATGAACGCAGGAAAGGTTTTCTGAGCTTGTCTATGGACCCGGTCGCTCAAATCAGGAAGAAATCGCTCGCCGATAGCGCCATTGTTTCGCGAGCCATTGTAGATTCCTTTCGCAAGCTGGATCCGCGCACGATGGTCAAAAACCCGGTGATGTTCGTCGTGGAGGTGGGCGCCGTTTTAACGACGATTCAGCTCGCATGGAACGCTTTTCACCACGCCGGGCAGCTCGGTTTTGGGCTGCAAATCACGCTTTGGCTGTGGTTCACGGTTCTCTTTGCTAACTTCGCAGAAGCCATGGCCGAAGGCCGGGGCAAGGCACAAGCAGACACCCTGCGCAAGGCGCGGGCCGAAACCCAGGCTCATCGGTTGCGGACTGATGGCAGTACAGAAACCGTGGTCAGTTCGCAATTGCGCTCCGGAGACATCGTCGTTGTCACCGCATGTGAGTTCATCCCCGGAGACGGCGAGGTCATCGAAGGCGTGGCGTCGGTCGACGAGTCGGCGATCACCGGCGAGTCCGCGCCAGTCATCCGCGAATCTGGCGGAGACCGTTCCGCGGTCACCGGTGGAACGCGTGTCCTTTCCGATGAGATCAAGGTGCGCATCACTTCGAATCCCGGCGAGACCTTTCTCGACCGCATGATCAAGCTCGTCGAGGGGGCTTCCAGGCAGAAGACTCCAAACGAGATTGCGC
>WNFA01000966.1_pt1 | contig 27111 bp, 24 predicted proteins | sample 5400481 | NCBI WGS metagenome assembly WNFA01 (sample SAMN13153340, study PRJNA577476) | soil metagenome | isolation source: 120 cm saprolite under Douglas fir tree site 2 hole 1 replicate 2 | place: USA:California | collected 2015-04-18 | reverse complement strand
GCTGGTGTCTGGTATCAGAAAGTTTTCGCTGTCATTGCGAGCGAAGCGAAGCAATCTCCGGCAAGCAACGACGCCCGGCCGGCGAGAGATTGCTTCGTAGCGCTGTCGCGCTCCTCGCAATGACAGCTTTGGTCAGGAGAATCGACGCGTCGAATTCGTACCACCAGGAGAGGAAAAGCGATGGATTGGACTGAGCGGCGCCGGCGCTTCCGCGCCATCCTGTCGGGGACGCGCTGCGTGCGGCCGGCCTCGGTCTTCGACGCCGTCTCCGCGCGCATCGCCGAGGATCTGGGCTTCGAGGCCGGGATGTTTGCGGGCTCGGTCGCGTCGCTCGCCGTGCTCGGCGCGCCCGATCTCATCGTCGTGACACTGACGGAGTTCGCCGAGCAGGCCTATCGCATCTGCCGCGCCGGGAACCTGCCGCTGCTGGTCGATGCCGATCACGGCTACGGCAACGCGCTCAACGTGATGCGCACGGTGCAGGAGCTGGAGACATCAGGCGTCGCCGCCCTCACCATCGAGGACACGGCACTGCCGGCCGGCTTCGGCACGGCGGACAAGGCGCGGCTGCTGTCGATCGAGGAAGGCGTCGGCAAGATGCGCGCGGCGCTGGCGGCGCGGCAGGACAAGCTTCTCGCCATCGTCGGCCGCACCAGCGCGGTCTCGATCGCCGGCATCGACGACGCCGTGGCGCGGGCCAAGGCTTATGCGGCGGCGGGCGTCGACGCGCTGTTCTTCGTCGGGCTCAAGACGCGCGCGCAGCTCGAGGCCATTGCCGCCGCGGTCAAGCTGCCGATCCTGCTCGGCGGCGCCGGCGCCGAGCTGGACGATCCGGCCTATCTCGGCAGCACCGGCGTGCGCATCTGCCTGCAAGGCCACCTGCCGGTCATGGCGGCGATCCGCGCCGTCCATGACACGCTGAAGGCGCTGCGCGAGGGCGCGAAGCCGGCCGAGATCGCTGGCGTCGCATCCGAGGCGCTGATGCAGCAGGTCACGCGCGACAAGGACTACAAGGGCTGGATCAAGGAATTCCTGTCATGAAGAAGCGCATCGTCATCGTCGGCGCCGGCGCGGTCGGCGGCTATTGCGGGGCGCATATGGCGCGGGCGGGCGAGGACGTGACCTTCGTCGATCCCTGGCCCGCGCATGTCGAGCACATGCGCGCGCACGGATTGCGCGTGACGCACGCCGCCGGCGTCGACGCCTTCACCGTGCCGGTACGGGCGCTGCATCTGACGGAGGTGCAGCAGCTGAGCAAGGAGGCGCCGGTCGACATCGCCTTTGTCTGCATGAAATCCTACGACACCGCCTGGGCGACGATGCTGATCCGGCCATATCTGGCGTCCGGCGGCTATGTCGTATCGCTGCAGAATTGCATGAACGAGGAGACCGTTGCCGGCGTCGTCGGCTGGGGCCGCACGCTCGGCTGCATCGCCAGCCGCATCCTGGTCGAGCTGCGCGCCCCCGGCCATGTCCACCGCAACGCCGGCAAAGCCGGCGCGGCGCACACCGTGTTCCGCGCCGGCGAAGTGCACGGCCGCATGACGCCGCGCGTCGAGGAAGTATGCCGGCTGGTGGCGCATGCCGACAGCGCCATGGTCACCGAGAATCTATGGGGCGAGCGCTGGTCGAAGCTCGTCGCCAACAGCATGTATAACGGCCTCTCTGCCGGCACCGGCCTCACCAGCACCGACGTCGTCCAGCGCGATGCGCTGCGCCGCTTCTCGATCCGCCTCGGCAGCGAGGCGATCCGCGTCGGCCAGGCGCAGGGTTATCAGCTCGAGGAGATTTTCCACCTCGCGCCGGAGCTGATCGCGCGCGCCGGCGAGGGCGAGCCGGCGGCGCTCGGCGATGTCGAGGCGCGGCTGCTGGCGGGGCACAAGGGCGTCGCCGCCGAGCAGCGCCCGTCCATGGCGCAGGACATGATCAAGGGGCGGCGCACCGAGATCGACTTCCTCAACGGCTTCGTCGTCGCCAAGGGCAAGGAGAGCGATATCGCCGCGCCCGCCAACGCGGCGCTCACCGAGATCGTGCGCAAGGTCGAGCGCGGCGCGCTGGCGCCCGACCCGAGTCACATCACCGATTTGCGGCTGAATTAGAGCATTAGCGAAGCTGCGCTCCGTAGCCCCTCTCCCGCTTGCGGGAGAGGAAGGGGCCCACGCGTAGCGTGGGAAGGTGAGGGCGAATCACTGACGGTGCGACAGAGGAAAGTATCGGCCGCCCCCTCACCCTCCCGGCGCTGCGCGCCGGGTCCCTCCCTCTCCCGCAAGCGGGAGAGGGGCACGATCACCGCGCCAGGGCGTAGGCGCCGCCGCGCTCCAGCGCCGCCTTGTAGGCCGGGCGCTCGTGCAGCCGCTTGGTCCAGGCGTCGAGATGGGGATGAGCCGCGCGCTTGCCGAAGGCCTCCGCCAGTTCGCCGACGAAGCTCATCTGGATGTCGGCGCCGGTGAGCTCGTTGCCGAGGAGATAGCTGCGACCCGCGAGCGCGCCGTCGACATAGCCCAGGTGATTGGCGATCTCGCTCTCGATGCGCGGCTTGAGCGGCGCGCCGGCCTCGCCGAGGCGCCCGACATAGAGGTTGAGCAGCAGCGGCAGCATGGCCGAGCCCTCGGCATAATGCAGCCATTGCATATACTCGTCATAGGCTGATGTCTTCGGGTCCGGCTGCAGGCGCCCTTTGCCGTGGCGGCGGATGAGGTAGTCGACGATGGCGCCGGATTCGTTGATCGTGCGACCGTCATCGGTAATGACCGGCGACTTGCCGAGCGGATGCACCGCCTTGAGCTCGGGCGGCGCCAGGCGGGTCTTGGCGTCGCGCTGATAGCGCTCGATCTCGTAGGGTAATCCCAGCTCCTCGAGCAGCCACAGGATGCGCTGCGAGCGCGAATCGTTGAGGTGATGGACGACGATCATGCCAGGGTTCCTCCGTCTTTGGCCGCGTCGAGCGCTCGGGCGAAGCAATCTAGCGGTCCGATTTTGACATTTCGACTCCCCTCCACTTTTCGCTGTCATTGCGAGCGCAGCGAAGCAATCTCGGTCAAGCAATGACGCGGTGCTTGTGTGAGATTGCTTCGTCGCTTCGCTCCTCGCAATGACAACGACAAGGGGAGGGCGGCGAATTGACCGAACCGGCGGTGTGCGTTAGCTCCATAGCGAGGAATGAAGCGGGCGCACAGCCCGGGCGAGGACCCGGCCATGAAGGTGACGCGGCTCGGCAATCACATTGGCGCGAGGGTCGACGGCGTCGACCTGCGCGACCTCGACGACACTCGGTTCGCGGCGGTCGAGCGCGCTTTCCACGAGCACGGCGTCATCGCCATCTCCGACCAGCGCCTCGACGAGCCTGATCTCATCGCCTTCAGCCGCCGCTTCGGCGAGCTCGAGCTCAACGTGGCGAGCTCGTTCCATCATCCCGACTATCCGCATGTCAACATCCTCTCCAACAAGCGCCGCGCCGACGGCACGCCGATGGGATCGCCCGATGCCGGCCAGGGCTGGCATACCGACATGTCCTACAATGCCGTCCCCGCCCGCGCCTCGATCCTCTACGCGCTCGAAGTGCCCATGCGCGACGGCTTGGCCCTCGGCGACACCTTGTTTGCCGGCATGGGCGCGGCGTGGGACGCACTCGATCCGGCGCTCCGGGCGCGGCTCGAGCGACTCCAGGCCGTGCATCACTTCGCCAAGTTCTATGACTACATGATCGAGGAGAAGGGCTCGCCGCGGCCGAAGCTGACCGCGGCGCAGAAGGCGTCGAAGCCGCCCGTGGTGCATCCCCTCGCCGTGCGCCATCCCTATACCGGCCGTATTTGCCTCTATTGCGATCCCGTGGCGCGTCGGCGATGTGCTGATCTGGGACAACATCGCCACCATCCACATGGCGACCGGCGGCTATGGCGACGCCGAGCACCGCCTCATGCACCGCACCCAAGTGCTCGGCGACGGCGACCGCTATCGCGCCGCAAATCCGGAGCGTCGCGCATAGCGCGATCGCTGGTGGGCGTCAGCGGTTGCTCTTGCAACCGCGAGAGCCCGCACCGTTCAGAAAAAGACGTGGATGGCCGGGGCAAGCCCGGCCATGGTGGCCTCGCGTCGTATTCCCCTCTCCGCGCGCAGCGGGGGCAAGAGCGGGCGGAGAGGGGCCTCGTACCGACAATCGTCATGCCGGCCTTGTGCCGGGCATCCACGTCTTTGCTTGCCCGGTGCGGGCTCCCGCGGTTGCAAGAGCAACCGCTGACGCCCGCCCGCGATCGCGCTTTCAGCGCGACGCGACGCGGTTCTCGAGCACGCCGATCTCGGCGATCTCCATGCGCACGACGTCGCCGGGCGCGAGGTAGCGCGGCGGCTTGCGGAAGGCGCCGACGCCGGCCGGCGTGCCGGTGGCGATAATATCGCCGGGCTCGAGCGTGAGATATGAGGAGAGATAGGCGATCAGCCGCGGCACCGGGAAGATCAGGTCGCGCGTGCTGCCGTCCTGCACCTTCTCGCCATTGACCCAGCCGCGCAGGCGGATGTCGGCGGGATCGGCGAACGCGTCGGGCGTGGCGAGGCACGGGCCCATCGGACAGAATCCGTCCATGCTCTTGGCGAAGCTGGTCTGCGGCGGGCTCACATCGAATTGCAGCTCGCGCGCGCTGACATCGTTGAGGATGGTGTAGCCGCCGACATGGTCCAAGGCCTCGCTCTCGCGCACGAAGCGGGCGCGCCGCCCGATCACGACGGCAAGCTCGGTCTCGTAATCGAGCTTGGTGACGCCGGCGGGTTTCGCGATCGGCGTAGCCGTGCCGATCACCGCGCTCGACAGCTTGACGAAGATGCGCGGGTTTTCCTGCGCGGCGAGGCCGCCTTCGGCGGCGTGCGCGCCGTAATTGCGGCCGATTCCGAGGATCTTGCCGGGGTTGGGCACCGGTGCGAGCAGGGTGACCGCCCGTGGGTCGTGGCGGATGCCCGGCGCCCGCGACGCCAGGCCGGCGGCGACAGCGCGGCGCGCCAGGTCGAGCCCGGCCGTGCCGGCTCGCAGCAGCTCGATCATGCTGGTGGCGATCGGCGCAAGCGGCGTGGCGAGGTCGATGATCGCGCCGTCGGCCAGCGCGCCCAGCCGCGGCCCGCCGCCGGGCGGTGCGAAAGTGACCAGCCGCATCTCAGCTGCCCGGCAGGCCGTGGATCTCCGCGAAGAAGAGATCCTGCCACGATCGCGGCGCCGTCTTGATGCTGCCGACCTCCTGCATGAAGCGCGCAAATTTCATGGTCTGCTTCTCGCGCCCGAATTCCTGCGCCGCCGCCATCTCGAGCGTCACCGCCTGCACCGACACCTTGATCGCGGGCAGGGCGATCTTGTCGCGCCCGCTGAAGTCGCGCACCGTCTTGATGTCGGGATCGCGCGTGTTGAGCCGGAAGGGCTGCGAGTTCAGGGTCGAGATGCCGCGCCCTTCCTCGGCATGCGCCGGCGGCGGCAGCCCGGCGGCCAAGGCAAACCCCGCGAGCGCGAGGACGAGCCGCGATCCCGGCATGTCTCCTCCCCTCTCGGCCTGTTGTCCGGCGGCGCGCGGCGATGATAGCGGCGGCCGCGCCGATTGACAGGGGCGCAGGCGCGGGAGACCCGGCCGGCCTCGGCGTCGCCGCAGGCACGGGTGGTGATCCGCTGGCGCTCTCATGGTCATGACGCGTCCACTCGATGGTGCGGAAGCGGTGCGCAGATGGTGCCGAGATGGTGCAATGGGAAGCGCATATGTAGGTTTCACGTGGCACATTCGCGCTGCCGGGCGCGCGGCGGCCACGAAGCGGGCGCGGATTTCCGCCGGTTTGCGGCGCTCGCCCGCCGGAGCAGGCACCGGGACGGCGGGCACGCCGCCTCTGCCGATGGTGAAATGTATAGCACTTGCCGGACGCCGTCCTGACCGGGCGCGGCGCTACCGCTATGATGGCGGCCATGTGGGGGCAGCTTCGGCGGCTCGGCGCGCGACTGGCGACCGGGCCCAATCGCATCGCGCTGTCGACGGCGCTGCGCGGCACCATCGCCACGGTGACGCCGCTGGCGGTGCTGCCGACCTTGGGATGGGGCGAGCTCGCCTATCCGACCGTGCTGGGCGCGCTCAACACCTCGATGGTCGATGTCGGCGGCTCCTACCGCAACCGTCTCGCGGCGATGGCGCTGTTCGCCGTGGTCGGCCCGTGCCTGCTGCTGCTGGGTACCGCGGCGTCGGGACATTGGTGGCTGGCCACGAGCTTCATGTTCACCATCGCCGTCGCCTCGGGACTGGTGCGCGCGATCGGGCCCGGCAGCACCAGCTTCGGCATCAACACGGCGGTGTCGTTCCTGGTCGGGCTTTCCGTCGGCGAAACCGGCGGCCCCCACGAGCTCTGGGCGCTGGGCTTCGGCGGTGGCGCGCTGTGGACCATCCTGGTCGCGCTCGGCTTCTGGCAGCTGCGGCCCTACCGGCGCCTCGAGCAGGAGGTGGCCGGCGCCTGGGAGGCGGTGGCCGAGCTCGTCGCCGCGGCGCAGGCGGCGATACCCGGGTCGACCGTCGTCGCGCGGCGCCGGCGCGAGCAGCGCCTCGCCGCGCGCCACCGCGCCGCGCGCGACGCGGTGGAGCGGGCGCGCGAGGCCCTGGGCGAGATGCGCGCCGGCACGGTCGGGCCAGGCACGACGCTGGCGCAGCTCACCGTTCTCCTCAACGCCGCGGTGCGTATCGCCGCCGCGGCGGTGACGCTGGGCGAAGTCGCGACGCCGGAGAACGAGCAGCGCCGCGCCGCAATCGCCGAGCTCGAGCGCTTGTGCCGCGGCGTCGCGCGGATTCTGCTGCGTGGCGCGGGCGAGGTGGCGCTCGCGGCGATGCGCCAGCGCGTGCGCGACCTGGGCGCGAGCGGCGAGCAGGACCGCCACGCCGATCTTCTCGCCTTCGCGCAGGCGATGCGGCATCTGGAGAACGCCAACGAGGCGTTCCAGCGGCTATTCGGGCAACGCCGGCGGCTGGCCGATTTCCTGCGCCTGCCGATCGTCATCAACCGCCCCAGCGGCGCAGCGGCGGCGGCGCTCCGCGCACATCTGACGCCGAGCTCCGCCCTTTTCCGCCACGCGCTGCGCGTCGCCGTGGTCACGGCGCTGGGCACGGCGGTCATCACCCGCTTCGACTTCTCGCACGGGATCTGGCTGCCGCTCACCTCCCTGGTGATCCTGCAGCCCGAATATGGCGGGACCGTCGCGCGCGCCGTACAGCGCACGATCGGCACCATCGCCGGCGCCGTCGTGGCAGGGGTGCTGCTCGCCACCGTGCACGGCACCGCCGCGTTCGACGCCGCCATCGCGACGCTGCTCTTCGCCACCTTCGCGCTCATCCGCCGGCGCTACGGCTACGCCATCACCTTCCTGACGCCGATCATCATGCTGCTCACCGGCGCCGGCAGCGCCGATCCGTGGCGCGATGTCGCCGAGCGCATCGCCTATACGGTGGTCGGCGCGGCGCTGGCGCTCGCGGCCGGTTACGGCCTCTGGCCGCAATGGGAGCGCGAGCGCCTGAGCGACCGCCTCGCCCGCGCGATCCGGGCCGACCGCGACTACCTCGCGGCCGCGCTCGCGGCCCTCGGCAAGGCCGCCCCGCCCGATGCCGCGCTCGCCGAGCTGCGGCGTCATGCGGAGATCGCCGTCGGCAATGCCGATGCGGCCTTCCAGCGCATGCTCGGCGAGCCCGCGCATCGCCGCGCGCGTGTCGACACGGGTTTCACCCTGCTGGTCTACATCCATCGCCTGTGCCGCCACACGATTGCGCTCGCGGCACATCTCGGCGCCGTCGCGGCACCCGATCCGGCGCTCGACACCTTGCGCCGGCTCATGGCGGAAGCGCTCGAGGATGTCGCGCAGGCGGTGCTCGACGGGCGCCCGCCCGCGCCGCGCCCGGCCTTCGACGAGCCGCTCGCCCGGCTGCGCGCCACGCTCTCGGGCGGCGGCGAGGCGACGCCCGGCGGCACGGTCGCCGCCCTCCTCGATCAGCTCGTCAGCGACGTCACCGGCCTCTGCATGGCACCGGTGGCACCGCGGGCGCCGGCCTGAGCCGCCGCTTCAATCGCGGAACGAAGGATCGCGCTTGTCGAGCTTGCGCAGCAGGCCCGGCCATTCGAGCAGGCCGTAGCGGCGGATGATCCCGGGATCGTACATGGCGATCGATTTGCGCACGGTCTCGGCGGGCATCTCGTTTAGCGCGGTATTGCAGGCCATCGCCGCCACCTGCGCCTGGCAGGAGCGCTCGAGCCCGTACATGGCGGTGAAGGCCTCGGCGATGGTGGCGCCGACCGTGAGCAGTCCGTGATTGCGCAGGATCATGTAGTTGTGCGGCCCGAGATCGTGTGCCAGCGACTCGCGCTCGGCCGGGTCGCGCTCCGGCCCGTTGAAATCGTGGTAGGCGAGCCGGCTGCAGAACCGCGTCGCCGTCTGCGTCAGCGGCAGCAGGCCGCATTTGAGCGCGGACACCGCCATGCCCGCGATGGTGTGGGTGTGCATCGCCGCGTTGATGTCGGGCCGCGCCAGGTAGAGCGCGCTGTGGATGACGAAGCCGGCGCGATGCAAGCCGTATTCGGGCTGTTGCTGGTACAGCACGGTGCCGTCGAGATCCACCTTGAGCAAAGCGGACGCGGTGACCTCGTCGAACAGCAGGCCGTGCGGGTTGATGAGGAAATGGCGCGGCTCGTCGGGCACCCGGACCGATATGTGGGTGTAGATCATGTCCGACATGCCGTAGAGATCGGCCAGGCGATAGCACGCGGCGAGATCGATGCGCGCCTGCCATTCCTCGTCGCTCACCCGCGAGCGCAGCGGCTTCACTCGCGCGTCATGGAGCGGGGCGGTCTTGGTCGTCATCGGCAATGCTCCTCGGCCCGGAGGGTCCGGGCCGGATATTAGCACAAGGACAGAATGCGGTTGCCGCCAGGCCCGCGCGCGGCCGAAGATCATCGCCGGAGGACCGCCATGCGCGGACGCGATTTCAGCCTCGGCTTGGCCGGGCTTGCCGCCGTGCCCGGGCCTGGCGGGGCCGATCCGTGCGGCGGCGGGAGAGGCGGGCGAGGTGCGGATCGCGCGGTAATACGGCTTGCCTTACCTGTCGATGATGGTGATGGAGCGACAAGCCCTGATCGAGAAGCACGCGACGCAGCAGGGCTTGCCGGGTTTGCGCGCGCAATGGACGACGCTCGGCGGCACCAGCGCCCTCACCGACGGGCTGTTGAGCGGCCGGCTCGACTTCATCGTCCCGGGCGTGCCGGCGCTGGTGACGCTGTGGGACAAGACGGTCGGCACGGCGCAGGAGGTGCGTGCGCTGAGCGCGGTGCAGTCGACGCCCTTCGTGCTGGTGACGCGCAATCCCGCGGTGCGCAGCATCGCCGATTTCGGCGCGGGCGACCGCATCGCGCTGCCGGCGGTGAAACTCTCGGCGCAGGCGGTGGCGCTGGAAATGGCCGCGGCGAAGCTGTGGGGGTTCGCGGCGTACGACCGGCTCGATGCGCTGACCGTGACCTTGCCGCACCCGGACGCGGTGACGGCGCTGCTGGCGGGCAACTCGCCGATCACCAGCCACTACACCGTGTCGCCGTTCCATTATTACGAGCTGGCCAACCCGGCGCTGCACGCCGTGCTCAAATCCTACGACACGCTCGGCGGCAAACACACCAACGGCGTGCTGGTCGGCACCAAGAAGTTCCGCGACGCCAACCCGAAGCTCTGCGCCGCGGTTCTCGCCGCGCAAGAGGAAGCGAACGGCTTCATCGCCGCCCACCCGCGCGAGGCCGCGGCGATCTACGTCGCCATGACCGGCGATACGCGCAGCCCGCCCGACGAGATCGCGCGCATGGTCGCCGATCCCGATGTCGAATACACCACGACGCCGAAACAGCTGATGGCCTTCGTCGATTTCATGCGCAAGGTCGGCCGCGTCAAGCACGCGCCCGAATCGTGGAAGGACCTGTTCCTGCCGGAGGCGCAGGCCTTGTCGGGGAGATGAGGCGCGCCGCGACGCCCGTCACTTCATCCGCACATAGCGCAGCGGGAAGAAATTGTCGGCCGGCTGGGCGAGATCGACATTGTCGCGCGCCGCCCACACCAGCACTTGCTGATGCAGCGGGATGGTGGGGACGTCCTCCTTGGCGATTTTGAGCGCCTCGCGCAGCATGGCCTGCCGCTTCTCCTTGTCGGTCTCGACCTGGATCTTGTCGATGAGCGTGTCGAGCGCGGGATTCGAATAGGCGCCGGCGTTGAAATCGCCGCGGCCCTTGCCGCTGCGCGTCGCCAGCACGTTGGTGAGCATGTCCTGCGCGTCATCGGTGGCCGCCGGCGCCCAGCCGAGCAGGAAGAAATCCGTGTTGTAGCCGCCCAGCACCTTGGCAAAATACTTGGCGCGCGTCTGGATGAGGGCGTCGACCTTGACGCCGATCTTGGCAAGCATGGCGACCACCGCCTGGCAGATCCCTTCGTCGTTGACGTAGCGGTCGTTGGGGCAGTCCATGCCGATCTCGAACCCGTCGGGATATCCCGCCTGCGCCAGCAGCTTCCTCGCCGCCTCCGGGTCGTAGGGCAGCAGGCGCTTGTTGCGCGCGGGATCGAAGCCGTTGACACCGGGGCCGACCATCAGCGCCGTCGGCACGGCGAAGCCGCGCATCACCTTGGCCTTGATCGCGTCCTCGTCGATCGCCTGGTAGAAGGCCTTGCGCACGCGGATGTCCTGGAAGGGGTTCCTGCCCTTGACGCTGCTCATCTGCAGCTCGCTGCGCCCGACGGCAAGTCCCAGATAGATCGTGCGCAGCTCCGGGCCCTGGATGATGCGCAGATGCGGCGCCTTGGCGATGACGTCGATCTCCTGCGGCGGCACGCCATAGACCATGTCGATGTCGCCAGCAATGAGTGCGGCGACGCGCGCCTCGGTCTCGGCGATGGGGCGGAACACGACCTCGTCGAGATTGTGCTCCGGCCGGTCCCACCAGGCGGGATTCTTCGCCAGGACGGTCTGGGCGCCGGGCTGGCGATTCTCGAGCAGAAACGGCCCGGTGCCGTTGGCGTGATTGGTGGCGTAGTTCTCGTCGCCCTTGGCGATGTCGGCGGGATGCACCGCGTCGTTCTTCTCGCACCACGCCTTGCTCATCATGTCCCAGGCCGCGATCTCATCCGGCAATAGCGGGTCGGGCCCCTTGGTGACGAATTCGACGGTGTGATCGTCGATCTTGCGCACTTCCTTGACGGTGGCGACGGCGCCGGAGATGCGCGAGCCCGGGCCGCTCGCGCGATCATAGGAGAAGAGCACATCCTCGGCACCGAACGGCGTCCCGTCCTGGAAGGTGACGCCCGGGCGCAGCGTGAAGCGCCATACATCGGGCGCCGGCTGCGACCAGTGCGTTGCGAGCGCCGGCTCGAGCCGCAGATTCCGATCGCGGCGCACCAGCGGCTCGTAGATGTTGCCGTCGAAGGACAGCAGGAACACTTCCTGGCGGACATAGGGGTCGAGCGAGTCGACATCGGCATCGTTGGCCCAGCGAAAGGTCTTAGCACTCGCCGGCGCCGCCATCATCAACGCCGCCAGTGCCGCCGCGCACAGCGCCTTTTGCATTTGCGTTTCCTCGCGCCGGCGGTGCCTTGCGCGGCCATGGCCGCCCGGATCGCCGTTTTTCGGTTCTGAAGGTTCTTCGCGCCGCGGCGCGAGTCAACCGGCTATCACGCCGCGGCCGTGCTCCGGGGCGGGAAGGGCAGCGGCGGCTGCCGGTCGTCCTCAAGCGCATGGCAGGGGATGAAGTGCTCGGCCGGGCTGCGGAAGAACACCGTGGCGAGATCCTCGAGCAACCGCACCGCCTCCTCGCGGCCGAGCGCCTCGAGCGCGGGCATGTGGCGCACGCCGTCGAGGGTAAAGCCGCGCGTCGTGGTGTCCGGGCTGATGCGGAAGACATTCTCCGAGCCGATCAGCGTGTGCGCCATGGAGATCGCCGAGGATGATTGCGCTTTCATGAACACGTCGGCGATGCGCGCGCTCCAATAGGAGGTGCCGAAGGAGAGCCGCTTGTTCCAGGCGACGTCGAGGTGCTGCGAGGTGCAGCCGAGGCTCAGCACGCGCACGTCCTCGCGCGGCCAGTCGAGCACGCCGATCGCCTCGACCACGGCGAGCGCCAGCGGATTGCGCGCCCACAGGCTGCCGTCGACGAAGGCGCCGTCATCGGTGAGGTGGATCGGGAAATAGGTGGGCGCCGCGACAGTGGCGAGCGCCACTTCGATCGCCGGCAGCTTGTAGTCGTTGACCAGGCGCGGGTGATGCGCGGTCTTGTAGATGTAGACGCGCTCGGCGGCGAGGTCGAGCGCCGGCACCAGCACGCGCTTCCTGCTGTGGCCGAGGAGGCGGCCGCCGAAGGCCTTGCCGACAATGTCGCGGAGCGGCTCGAGGCTGTATTTGGCGCGCAGCAGCCGGCGCAGGTTGCCGGTGACGACGCGCGCCTGGAAGATGCGCGCGCCGAATTCCTTGTAGAGCTGCAGCAACTCGCCGGCGGTGAGGCCGAGCCCGAGCCCGATGGCGAGGATGCCGCCCGTCGAGGTGCCGGCGATCAGGTCGAAATAATCGTAGATCGGCTCGCCGATGCGATCCTCGATCTCGGCCAGGAACGCGGCCGGGAACACGCCCTTGATGCCGCCGCCGTCGATGGTCAGGACACGCCGCAAACTCGCCTCATCCGGACGCACTGGTCCGCTACCGTAAGGCGAAAACCTTAACAGAAATTATTTACTTTCGCGTGAACGAGATCACAGGCGTCGCGCAGGGTGCGGACAAGCGCGATTGGACAGCCCGGCCGCGCGGGCCTTAGCATTCGAGCGTGGCAAGGGGAGCATCGCAATGCCGGCGCGCAAGACCTGGCTCGAAGTCTCGCTCAACGGCCCGTGGACGCGCCGGGTGCAGCCGGGCATCCCGATTGCCGTCGAGGATATCGTCGCCCAGGCGATCGCCTGCGTGCATGCCGGCGCGGCGATCGTCCATGTCCACGCCTATGATGAAGCGACGGGCCGGCAGAACGACGACCCCGATCTCTACGCCGCCATCATTGCCGGCGTGCGCGCCGAGGTCGACGCCATCGTCTATCCGACGATCCCGCTCGCCGCCAGCGGCGATGCGCCGGCCAAGCCCGCGCCGCGCGAGCGCTATGCGGCCATCGCGGCACTGGCGGAGCGCGGGCTCCTCGAATGGGCGGTGGTCGATCCCGGCACCGTCAACCTCGCCCGCTTCGATGCGATCGCCGGGGACCGCGAGGGCTTCGTCTATCTCAACCCGGAAAGCGACATCCGCGCCGGGCTCGCACTGGCGGCGCGCCACCGCTTCCATCCCGCCTATGCCTGCTACGAGGCAGGATTCGTGCGTCTCGGCGCCGCGCTCGCGCGCCGCTACCCGGCCGCGCCCAAAGCGATCTACCGGCTGATGTTCTCGGACGCCTTCGCCTTCGGCTTTCCGCCCGAGGCGTTCGCGCTCGACGCCTATCGCAAGCTCCTCGAGCGCGAGGCGCCGCGCGCGCCCTGGATGATCGGCGGGCTCGGCGTCGACCTGCTGCCGCTGGTGCCGGCGGCGGTCGAAGCGGGCGGCCATGTCCGCGTCGGCCTCGAGGACGCGCCGTTCGGCTCGCCGCTCGGCAATCTCGATTGGGTCGCCCGCGCCGGGGATGTGATCGCGGCGGCCGGCGGCGCTCTCGCCAGCGCGGCCGAGGTGCGGGCCGCGCTGGCCGCGGGCTAGGCGGCGGCCGTCACCGGCGCTCGCGCCTCGAAGCGCAGGTCGGGACGCAGCCGGAGCGCCATCAGCGCGCCGAACAGCAGCAGCGCGATCGAGCCGAGGAAGGGATAGGTCCAGCTCCCGGTGACGTCGATCATCTTGCCGAAGAACCACGGCGAGATCATGCCGGCGAGGCCGAAGCCGAAATTCATCATGCCGCTCGCCGTGCCCGCGTAATCAGGCGCGATGTCCATCGGCACCGACCAGATCGGCGCCACCACCAGCTCCGCCGAAAAGAAGGCGAGCGACAGGCACAGCGCGGTGAGCGCGAGGTCGTGGACGAAGACCACCGGGATGAGGAACAGAAACGCGCCGAAGAGGCCGGCGGCGATGACGCTGCAGCGCGCGCGGCGCACATCGCCGCTGCGCTGCAGGAGGCGGTCGCTGATGATCCCGCCCAGCGTGTCGCCGATCACGCCGGCGAGGAACACGCCGGAGGAGAACAGCGCCGAGTCCTTGAGCGGCAGGTGGAAGCTCTCGTAGAAGAAGGAGGGGATCCAGCTCAGGAACAGCCACAGCGTCCAGCCGTAGCAGAAATCGACCGCGGTCACCGGCAGGATGCGCCGCGCCAGCGGCGGCCACTCGCGCAGGCGCTGCCGCCACGAGCGCGGCGCCTCGGCGCGGCGCGCCGCCGGCAGCGTCGCCAGCTCATCGGCGCCGATGAGCGGGTGCTGGCGCGGCTCATCGCGGAAGAACCACACCCAGACCGCGACCCAGACGAGGCTCACGAGGCCCAGCACCACGAAGGAGCCGCGCCAGGAGAGATAGCCGATGAGCAGCGCGATCAGCGGCGGCGTCAGCGCGTTGCCGATGCGGGCGAAGGAATGGGTGATGCCCTGGCCCCAGCCCCATTGCCCCTCGGGCAGCCAGCGCGCCATGGCGCGCGTCGCCGTCGGAAAGGCGGCGCCCTCGCCGACGCCGAGCGCGAAGCGCGCGAGATAGAGCGAGAGGAAGCTGCTGACCGCGCCGGTGAGCGCCGTCGCGGCGCAGGCGATGAAGCCGAAGATGCCGAGCGTGCGGCGCGCGCCGAGCACGTCGCCGAGCCAGCCGCCGATGAGCTGCAGCGCGGCGTAGGGATAGGCGAAGGCGGCGAAGACGAGGCCGAGCGTGGCGTTGTCGAAGCCGAGCTCCTTCTTGATCAGCGGCGCCGCGGTCGAGATGTTCACGCGGTCGACATAGAGCAGCAGGTACATGAGGCAGAGCAGCCACAGCACCCGGTTCGAGACGGTGGGCCGGAACAGCTGCCGCCAGTCGCTCGTGGCCGGACCCGCCATGGCTTGCCTCTGCGCGATGTTCGTTGGAGTCAGACCGCCGGGCGCGCCGTGGCCTTGATCTGGGTGCGGTGCATGATGCGACGCGCGGCGGGATCGAAGGGATCGCGCCGGTGCATGGTGCAGCGATTGTCCCACAACACGACGTCGCCGACGCGCCAGGCGTTGTACCAGGTGTACGCGTCGCGCGTGGCATAGGCCCAGAGTTCGTCGAGCAGCGCCTCGGATTCGCCGAGCGGCAGGTCGACGATGTAGGCGTTGCGGCGGCGCCCGAGATAGAGGCAGCGGCGGCCCGATTCCGGATGAGTGCAGACCAGCGGGTGGATGGCGCCGGGTGATGTCCGCGGATCGTCGCTCGCGGTGACGCCGGCGCGGAGATATCCGCCGCTGTTGTAGGTGCCGTCATGCTTGATCTGGAGGCTGGCGATGCGGCGCTTCACCGCTTCGGGCAGCGCCGCGTAGCCGCTATACATGTTGCAGAAGCCGGTGTTGCCGCCTTCGGGCGGGATCTCCAGCGCGTAGAGCATGCTCGCCATCGGCGGGTCGGCGAGATAGGACATGTCGGTGTGCCATACCGCTTCGCCGGCGCCGAGGCTGCCGATGGCGACACCGTTCTCGATCACGTTCGACACGACGTAGATCTCGGGCTTGCCCGCGACGAAGCGCCGCCCGTTCTCCTGCACCGGCGCGTGGTCGAGCGCGCCGAAGCGGCGGCTGAAGGCGATGAGGTCGTCATCGGAAAGCCGCTGGCCGCGGAACAGCAGCACCGAATGCTCGACAAAGGCGCGGCGGATCGCGGCAAAGTCGCCGTCGGCGATGCTCCGCAGATCGATGCCGGCGATCTCCGCGCCGACGCCGGCACCGGTCGGACGGACGGCCATCCGCCAGGAGGGTGGTGCGGTGCGCTCGGTGATCGCGGCCATGGACACGTCTCCTAAGCTCGAAGCTTTAGCATAGGAACGCCGATGCGCTTCACACAAGCGCCAATCGCCCTTGCCGCACTAATAACGAACCCGGCGCGTGAATTAGCGGGCGTCGCCTGCGTGCACCGGGCGTTTCGGCCGCTGGGCAAGCGTCTGGTGCTCGACGAAACGCACGCGCCGGCTCGCCTTTGGCCCGCTGCGCGCCGCCGATGATCGAACGCGCACATAGGATGCCTCAGATAAGCGCGCCGCGCGCTAGAGCGGAACGCGTGCGAAATTGCCGCAGTTGTCCCGGTAGATAACGACGTAGTTGGACAGGACGCATCCATGCCGGTCGACGGGACCGCCGTGGAGGCGCAGCACGGACGCGCCGGCGAACGTCGCCTTGGCCGGCGCACCGTTCTCGGCGCCGCGGCAAGCTTGGTGTTTCTCGCTGGATTCGGCCGCGCGGCATTCGCGCTGCCGCGCGGCGAACGGCGCCTGTTGCTCTACAACCCGCATACCGACGAGCGCTTCAGCGACGTCTTCTGGTGCGACGGCAGTTACGTCCCGGACTCGCTCAAGCTCATCAACTGGCTGATGCGCGATTTCCACCGTGATGCGGTGGCGCCGATCGATGTCGATTTGCTGCAGCTGCTGCATCGCATCGGCCAGCGGCTCGAGACGCGGCGGCCGTTCCGCATCCTGTCCGGCTATCGCACACCCGCCACCAACCGGCTGCTGCAGCGCGAAGGCTGGGCTCCGGCGGCGCGCAGCGAGCATCTCGTCGGCAAGGCTGCGGATATCTGCGTGAACGGCGTGTCGCTGCGGCATTTGCGCCGAGCAGCGGTGTCGCTCAAGGCCGGTGGCGTCGGCACCTATCCGCGCGATCATTTCATCCATGTCGATGTCGGTTCGGTGCGGGTGTGGTGATGCGGTCCAGGAACCCGTCGTGCGCGTCGATGTTCTCCTGGAGAGTGCGTGGAGAGATGCGGGAGAGACGCGGATGAACTGGGATCAGATCAAGGGTAACTGGAAGCAATTCACCGGCAAGGCCAAGGAGAAATGGGGCAAGCTCACCGACGACGACTGGACGGTCATCGAAGGCAAGCGCGATCAGCTCGTGGGCCGGGTCCAAGAGCGCTACGGCATCGCCAAGGACGAGGCGGAGAAGCAGGTCGCCGAGTTCGAGCGCAATTACGAGAACGTCTGATCACCGCCTATCGGCAGCGGGCGGGAGCCGACAGGTTCCCGCCCGCCGCTTTTGCTTCTGCGGCGCTTGTCCGGCGTTTGCGCGCCGCCCGCCACGTCGAAGGACGCAGCATCAGGGTGCAGGCTTAGCCGCGCCCAAATACCGGAACCGCGCGTCACCGTCGCGCGCGATCTGCGCCACGAGCCCGATCTCCCAGCGGAGATAGGCGTTCATCGCCGCCTCTGCCCCGGTCTTGCGATCATAGGGCCGGTACCAGGCGTCGATCGGCGCATCGGCCATGTGCTCCTCGCCGGCGGCCAGCGGCTGGCCCGCCGCGCGCCACGCATCGGTGCCGCCGGCCAGCACCTGCACCGGCCGGCCCGTCAACGCAGCAAGTTCCGGCGCGGCCAGGCGCGCCAGCACGCCGTCGCGCGAGGTCAGCACCAGCGGGCCCATGCGCGGCAGGTTGGGCAGCGCCTGCGCGAGGCGCGAGCGGATGGCGAACCACGCGCCGGGGATGTGGCGCTCGCGATAGGCGAGGCTGGTCTCGAGATCGAGCACCACGGCCTCGCCCTGCGCGAGGAGCGTCGCAAGCTCGGCAACGGTGATCGTCGGTGCATCGGCCGCATCGATCCCGAGTACGCGCGCCTTGTCGGGCCCGGTCTCGACCGCGCCGTCGCCGACCTCGAGCACGTAGACGTCCGGCAGGCCCATCTGAAGCAGCCACGACGCCGTCATGCGCGCGCGCACGCCGTCGCCGTCGGCGAGGACGATCCGTGCGTTGCGCGTGCCGACATAGGCGTCGGTCGCCTGCACGAGCTGGCCGCCCGGCGCCGAGCGCGCGCCGGGCAGATGGCCCGCGGCGTATTCCTCGGGCGTGCGCACGTCGAAAAGATAGAGCGTGCGCTGCTCCCGCTCGTGGCGGAGTTCCTCGAGACGCGCGCCGCCGATGACCTCGACGCCGCAACGCTCGGCGACACGCGCGGCGGCTTCGCGCGCCCGCGCGGCGCCATCCGGCGTCGGCGCCGCGGCGTGGCGCGTCTCGCCCTCCGCCAAGGCGAGGCCGGCGAGGTGCCAGCCCATGGTGCCGTTCTCGAGCGCGACGACGCGGTTGGGGACGCCGGCCTCGATGAGCGACTGCGCGCCGATGATACTGCGCGTGCGCCCGGCGCAGTTGACCACGACCAGGGTCCCGGGCGAGCGCACCGCGTCGTGGAAGCGGTAGACCAGCTCCGCACCGGGGCAATCGATGCCGCCGGGGATGCTCATCTTGCGGTACTCGTCGAGGGGGCGGCTGTCGAGCACGACCATGTCGGCGCGCCGATCCTGCAGCGCCTTGACCTCGCGAGCGGCCAGGCGCGGCGTGCCGGCGGCATGTTCGATGAACTCGCCGAAGGCCTTGCTCGGCACATGCACGCCGCCGAAGAGCTCATAGCCGGCCTCGGCCCAAGCGCGAACGCCGCCCGCGAGCACCGCGAGGTTGCGGTAGCGGAAGCGCATCAGCTTGGCCGCGGCATGATGCGCGAGGCCGTCGCCGTCGTCGCACAGCACGACGCGCGTCGCGCGCCGCGGCACCAGCGCGTCGAGCCTGAGCTCGAGCCGGCTCAGCGGCAGCGACGCGGCGAAGAGCAGGTGGCCTTGGGCGAATACCCCCTCCTCGCGGAGGTCGAGCAGCGCCAGCTCCTCGCCGTCGCTCAGCATCGCCTTGAGTTCGGCCGCCGGCAGCAGCGGGCAGGCGATGTTGGGCGGCGCCCCGAACACCGTGTAGGCGCCGCCATCGGCAGCGGAGAAATAGATGCGCTCCGGGAGGTTCTCGAGGCTCATGCCGTAAAGGTGCAGATGCAGCGACGGTTTCTCGCCGGTCACCTCGATGGTGTGGAAATCGTCGGGCAGGAAGGCGCAGGCATTGCCTTTGCGCACCGTGAGGTCGCCGGTCTTGCGGATGCGGCCGAAACCGGGCCGGTCGCGGTTGTCGATGCGCTCGTAGAAGACGTTGTGCTCGTCGCCGAAGACGCCTGATATCACCGCCCAAGTGGTGTGGTTGTGCGGCGGCTGCGCCTTCCCGGGCACGCCGGCCGAGGCGTAGAGGGCGAAGCGCCGGTCGGCGTCCTCGGCCAGGCGATAGACCTTGCCGTGGCCGCCTTGCGCCACCGGGAAATGCTCGGGCGGGAAGAGCTCGGTGCGGGCGGCGAGCGCGATCAGCACCGGCTTGAGGGCGTCGAGCGTCGCGCGGGTCACGGCCCTCTCCGCCGCGATGCCGCGGATTTGGGCGAGGGTCTGCTCGACCGCCTGCGCGCGCTGCTGCATCAGCGACATGCCTTCCTCCTTCCGCCTGCCGTGGCTTTATGCTAGGGCACTGCCGCGCGCCGCTCAAATGCTCGCTCGGGCGGGCGGCCAGAGGGAGAGGATCTTGATGAGAGAGGCGCGTATCAGGGTCGGTATCGGCATCGTCATCGTTGCGGCCGCCGCCGCCGTGGCGCCGGCGGCGCGCGCCGCCGAGGGCGACTGGTATGTGAGCGCCTCTGGCGGAGGCATGTATCTCGAGGACGCCCACAACCGCGGCAACGGCAATCCGCTCGATTTCAGCAGCTCCGCCAAGACCGGCTACGCCTATCGCGCCGCGGTCGGCGTCTATCGCGCGCCGCAGGTCCGCGTCGAGGGCGAGGTCGGCTACCGCCGCGCCGGCCTCGACAAGCTGTCGCTGAACAACGATGGCGGGCTGGGTGCCGCGGCCGGCGCGGCGCCGCTGAGCGGGTCGGTCGCCGCGAGCGGCCATGTCACGGCGATCAGCGCGATGCTGAACGCCTTTTACGACTACGACACCGGCAGCGCCTGGCGGCCCTATATCGACGCCGGCATCGGCGCCGCCCGCTTGTCGATGAAAAACGTCGCCGCCGCCGGCGTGCCGGTGGTCAACGCGTTCGACAGCGTCTTCGCCTACCAGCTCGGCCTCGGCATCGGCTACGAGGTGACGAAATCGCTGACGCTGGCGCTCGACTACCGCTATTTCACCACCCTCGACCCCACCTTCAGGGACGCGGCCGGCAACAGCTTCAATTCCGAATTCACCAGCCACAATTTGTCGCTCGGCATCCGCTACCGATTTTGAGCGTGCCCGGCTGCGCCACCATGGCAACGATCGGTTGCCCGAACGGTTGCCGCTGTTAACATGAGCGCGCCCGCACGAGGGCGGATCGCCGCCGCGAGAAGAAGGGCCCAAGGCGACCGCCGGGAGGAAGCATGGCCGCGGTCGAGCTCGACCACCTGACGAAGCGATTCGGCGCGCTCGCCGCCGTCGACGATCTCAGCCTCAAGGTCGAGCACGGCGTCTTCACCTGCCTGCTCGGCCCCTCCGGCTGCGGCAAGACCACGGCGCTGCGCCTCGTCGCCGGGTTCCTGGCGCCCGATGGCGGCACGATCCGCGTCGGCGACCGCGTGCTCTCCTCGGCCGCCGGCGTGGTGCCGCCCGAGCGGCGCAACATGTCCATGATCTTCCAGAGCTATGCGCTCTGGCCGCATATGAGCATCGCCGAGAACGTCGCCTACGGCCTCAGGCTGCGGCGGCTGCCGCGGGCGGAGATCGAGCGGCGCGTCAACACGATCCTGGCGGTGACGCGCCTGACGGCGCTGGCGGAGCGCTATCCCGCCGACATCTCCGGCGGCCAGCAGCAGCGCGTGGCGCTCGCCCGTGCCCTCGTGGTCGAGCCCGAGATCCTGCTGCTCGACGAGCCCTTGTCCAACCTCGACGCCAATTTGCGCGAGGAGATGCGCTTCGAGATCCGGCGGCTGCACGACGCCTACCGCTACACCACGCTCTACGTCACCCATGACCAGGCCGAAGCGATGACCACCGCCGACCTCATCGTCGTGATGAACCAGGGGCGCATCGAGCAGGTCGGCTCGCCCGAGGAGGTGTATCAGCGGCCGCGCTCGGAATTCGTCGCGCGCTTCCTGGGCGGCACCAACATCCTGCGCGGCCGGCGGCTCGGCGACGGGCTCGCCGATTGCGGCGGCGTGGTGCTGCGCTGCGGCGAGGGCGAGTACGGCAGCGGCGATGAGGCGATCGTGTCGATCCGCCTGCACGACATCGAGCTGTCGGCGCAGCCCGCGACCGCCGCCGAGCCCAACGAGACGTGGGGCACCGTCGCGCGGCGCGTCTATCTCGGCGCGCAGCGCGACTACCTCGTCACCCTCAAGGACGGCCAGCAGCTGCGCGCGGTGACGCCGCTCTCCGTCGATATCGCCGAGGGCAGCGCCGTCCGAATCCGCCTGCCGCCCGCGCGCTGCCGCGCGCTGCCGTTGTGAGGAGCCGGAAAATGGAGAGGAAGACCATGACCATGACACCGCACTCGCCCGCGCGCACGATCGTGCTGGCGGCGCTGGGCGCCCTCGTTGCCGCTGCCGCATCGGCGGCGCCGGCGCCGAACCCGGTGACGCCGGAGCTGATCGAAGCCGCCAAGAAGGAGGGCAGCGTCGTCTTCTACACCGCCATGGATGTCGAGGTCGGGGCCAAGCTCGGCACCGCCTTCGAGGCGAAATACCCGGGCATCAGCGCCCAGGTCGAACGCTCCGGCGCCGAGCGCATCTTCCAGCGCGTCGCCCAGGAATACGCCAGCAACATCCATGCGGTGGACGCGATCGATTCCTCCGACGTGGCGCATCTGCTCTACTGGAAGAGGCAAGGGATGCTCGCGCAATATCAGCCCGAGGATGTGCCGCGCTGGCCGCAAGGCGCGCGCGATGCCGATGGCTACTACGCCGCCAACCGCGCCACGCTGTCGGTGGTCGGCTACAATACCAAGCTGGTGACGCCGGCGGAGGCGCCCAAGAGCTATGCCGATCTGCTCGACCCCAAGTGGAAGGGCAAGATCGTCAAGGCGCATCCCGGCTACAGCGGCAACATCATGACCGCGACCTTCGAGCTGAGCCGCGCGCTCGGCTGGGACTATTTCAAGAAGCTCGGACAGCAGCAGATCATGCAGGTGCAGTCCTCGACCGAGCCGCCGAAGAAGCTGGCGCTGGGCGAACGCCCGCTGATGTTCGACGGCAACGAGTACAACGCCCTTCTCGTCAAGGCGCGCGGTGCGCCGGTGGCGATCGTCTATCCCAGCGAGGGCACGCCGCTGGTGAGCGGCAGTGCCGGGGTGATGAAGGATGCGCCGCATCCCAATGCCGGCCGGCTCTTCATCAGCTTCCTGTTCTCGCGCGAGGGGCAGCAGCTGCTGGTCGATATGGGCCAGCTGCGCTCCTTCCATCCCGACGTCAAGGAGCCCGCCGACCGTATCCCGCTGTCCAGCATCAAGCTGCTGACCGCCGATCCCGCCGAGCAGGAGAAGGCGGTCGAGGAGATAAAGCGCCGCTACGCCGAGTATTTCGGCACGTGAGCGATGCGGCCATGAGAGGCACCCGCACCTTCGCGCGGACGCGGGTCCACGCATGACCGTCGCCGCGGCCCCGCGACGCGCGCGGCTCGACGCGTCGCTGCCGGTGCTGGGCGTGCTGGCGCTGGTCCTCTGCGTCCTGGTGCTGCTGCCGCTGGGGTGGCTGCTGTGGTACGGCTTCACCGACAAGACGGGCGCGCCGACCCTGGCGAATTTCGCTCGCCTCGCCACCGACCGCAGCTTCGTCGGCCCGTTTCTCTCGACCATCGCCATCGCGCTCGGCGTTGCCACCCTCTCCTGCGTGGTCGCCACGCCGCTCGCCTGGCTCGTGGCGCGGACCGACATGCCCGGCCATCGCCTCGTACGCCTCCTCGTCATGGCCTCGTTCGTGACGCCGCCCTTCCTCGGCGCGATCGCCTGGGAGATCCTGGCGGCGCCCAACAGCGGCCTCCTGAACCAGTGGTATCGCGCCCTCCTCGGCCTCGATCCCTACGCGCATGTCTTCGATATCTACACCGTGGAAGGCCTCACCTTCGTCATGGGCTGCTATGCCTTCCCCTATGTCTTCGTGCTGGTGGCGAACGCGCTCGAGCGCATCCCGGCCGAGCTCGAGGACGCGTCGGCGATCCTCGGCGGCGGGCGCTGGCACACCTTCCGCCGCGTCAGCCTGCCCATCGTGCTGCCGTCGCTGCTGGCCGGCGCGCTCATCGCCTTCCTCCAGGCGATGACGCAGTTCGGCGCGCCGGCGATCCTGGCGCTGCCGGCCGGCTTCCACGTCATCACCACCAAGATCTGGAGCCTGTTCCAGTTCCCGCCCGACCCGCATCTGGCGGCCGCGGCCTCGCTGCCGCTCCTCCTGCTCACCCTGCTGCTGCTGCGCGGCCAGCATTGGCTCTTGAAGGGGCGCGGCTACACCGTCATCGGCGGCAAGAGCGGCCCGCCGCGGCGCATTGCGCTCGGCGCCTGGCGCTGGCCAGCGTTCCTCTTCGCGCTCGCCATCGTCGCGCTGCCGGTGCTGCTGCCCTACGCGGCGCTGCTCAAGACGGCCGTGGTGCGCACGGTGTCGGAGCCGCTCACCTGGAGCGCGCTCACTTGGCGCAATTTCCGCTTCGTCTTCACCGAGTTCTCGGCGACGCGCCTGGCGCTCGCCAACACCTTCATCCTCGGGGTGTTGTCGGCCACCATGGGCACCGCGCTGGCGCTCGTCGTCGCCTTCCTCGCGGCGCGGCGGCTGCTGCCGGGCGCGCGGCTGCTCGGGTTTCTCGCCACGGCGCCGGCGGCCATCCCCGGCATCGTGCTCGGCGTCGGCCTCTTCCTCGCCTATACGCGACCGCCCTTCGTGCTTTACGGCACGCTGATGATCCTGCTGCTCGCCTTCGTCACCATCGAGCTGCCCGCGGCCTACCAGCAGCTCCAGGCGGCGCTTGCCGGCCTCCACCCCGAGCTTGAGGAGGCGAGCCGCATCCTCGGCGCGTCGCGGCTGACGGCGCTGCGCCACATCACCGCGCCGCTGTTGCGCTCGAGCGTCGTCGCCACCTGGTGCTTCATCTTCATCGGCGCCATCCGCGAGCTCTCGGCGACGATCATGCTCACCACCGCCAACACCAAGCTCGTCTCGGTCATCATCTATGACCTCAACGAGAGCGGCGATCTGGGCGCGATCTCCGTGCTCGGCATCAGCCTACTGGTCCTCACCTTCGTCACCGTCGCCATCGCCAACCGCCTGCCGACGCTCGGCCGCGGCGGCACCGCGCCATAGGAGAGAGGCATGCTCGAGGGCTTCACCCGCCGCGACATCCGCACCAGCGGCGCCACCATCGTCGCCGTCCAGGGCGGCAAGGGCCCGCCGCTGCTGCTGCTGCACGGCAACCCCTTCACCCACCTCTCCTGGCATTCGGTGGCCCCGGCGCTGGCGCGCGACTTCACCGTGGTCTGCACCGATCTGCGCGGCTATGGCGATTCGTCGAAGCCGCCGGACGGCGAGAACCACATCAACTATTCCTTCCGCGCCATGGCGCAGGACCAGGTCGAAGTGATGGAGACGCTGGGCTTCCCGCGCTTCGCCGCCGCCGGCCACGACCGCGGCGCGCGGGTGCTGCACCGCATGTGCCTCGACCACCCTGCGCGGGTCGACCGCGCCGCCTTCCTCGACATCCTGCCGCAGCATCATCTCCTCAATCACCTCAATCTCGGCTTCGCCGTGTTCTCCTATCACTGGTTCTTCATGGTGCAACCTTACGACTTCCCGGAGCGGCTGATGGGCGCCGACCCCGAATATTTCATCCGCCGCAAGCTCGCCAAGACGCCGGCGGGCTTGAGCTTCTTCAAGCCCGAGGCGCTCGCCGAGTACATCCGCTGCATCAAGAACCCCGCCACGATCCACGCCATGTGCGAGGACTACCGCGCCACGGTCGGGGTCGATCTCGACATGGACACGGCGGATGTGGCGGCCGGGCGCAAGGTCGACTGCCCGGTGCTCCTCCTGTGGGGCGCCACCGGCGGGGTCGGCCGGCACCACAAGCCGATGGAGGTATGGCCGCGCTATGCCAGCGACATCCGCCGCGGCGTGGCCCTGCCTTGCGGCCACTATCTCAGCGAGGAATGCCCGGTCGAGACCGCGGCCGAGCTCGGCGCCTTCTTCTCGGAACGGGCGAGCTGAGCCAAAGGGGCCGCGTCGCCCGTTCGGCGAGCCTTTTTCGGCAGAATGGGCTTGACGCGGACGGGCGGTGTTTGCGCTAAGATGGGAGGAAATGACCCGGAGGAGGGTATGCGTATCTACACCGTGACCAAAGCGGATCATCCGCTCGCCGTCGTCCGCGCCTCGAGCCGCGTCGACGCGATCGACACCGCCCTGGCGATCATCGGCACGCTCGAGCCGGGGGATGCCCTCGACGTGCGCGATCCCAGCGACGCCGAGATGGTCGGTTGGATCGAGCGCCGCTCCGACTACGCCGTCGAGGAGCGGACGACGGCCGCCTGAGCGGCGGCCAAAAGCGCCCATGGCTCGGCTCCGGCAACGCCTGCTCCTTGCCTCACTTCTGAGTATGCTGTGGCTCGCCGCCGCTCAGGCGGCGGCGCCGATCCGCATCGGCTTCAGCATGGCGCTCACCGGCGGCCTCGCCGGTACCGGCAAGGCCGCCTTGCTGGCGACGCAGATGTGGGCGGAGGACGTCAATGCCGCCGGCGGGCTGCTCGGCCGCAAGGTCGAGCTCGTCTATTATGACGATCAGAGCAGCGGCGCCACGGTGCCCGGCATCTACACCAAGCTGCTCGATATCGACAGCGTCGACCTGATCGTCTCCGGCTACGCCACCAACATGGTGGCACCGGCCGTGCCGATCGCCATGCAGCACGGCATGGTGCTGATGAGCCTGTTCGGGCTCGCCGTCAACACGCAGTTCCATTACGACCGCTATTTCCAGATCGTGCCGAGCGGCGACGATCCGGAGCTCGAGTTCTCGCGGGGATATCTCGACCTCGCCATGGGCATGAGCCCGCCGCCGCGGACGGTGGCGATCGTCGGCGCCGATGCCGAGTTCGGTCGCATCGCCATGGCGGGGGCGCGCGACAATGCCGGGAGGCATGGGCTCAAGGTCGTCTATGCCCAGAGCTATCCGCCGGGCACGGTCGACTTCGCGCCGGTGATCCGCGCCATCCAGGCGAGCCACCCGGACGTCGTCTATGTCGCGTCATACCCGCCGGACAGCGTCGGCCTGGTGCGCACCGCGCGCGAGCAGCGCCTCAAGACGCGCATGTTCGGCGGCGGCATGATCGGCCTGCAATACGCGGCGGTGAAGCAGCAGCTGGGGCCGCTGCTCAACGGCATCGTCTACTGGGACGTCTATGTGCCCGAGCCGACGATGGACTTCCCGGGCATCAAGGATTTCCTGGTGCGCTACCAGAGCCGGGCGGCGGCAGCGGGCGCCGATCTGCTCGGCTTCTACACGCCGCCCTATGCCTATGCGCGGCTCCAGGTGCTGGCGCAGGCGATCGCGGCGACCAACAGCCTCGACCAGAAGGCGATCGCCGCCTATCTGCACGAGGCGTCGTTCAAGACGCTGGTCGGCGAGATCAAGTTCGGCCCGACCGGCGAGCCGGCCGATCCGCGCGCGCTGTTCGTCCAATACCAGGGCATCGCCGGCAACGATCTGGCGCAGTTCAAGGAGGCGGGCAAGCAGGTCATCCTCTACCCGCCGGCGCTCAAATCGGGCGCCTTCGCCTACCCCTTTGCCGACGCGCCGCGCTGAGCGCCGGGGGCCCGCCGCGATGTCACTCCGCTTCAGCCATGTCGGGCTCTACGTCACGGACATGGCGCGCATGGTCGATTTCTACAGCCGCGTGCTGGGGTTCGCGGTGACCGATCGCGGCAAGCTCGGCCAGGTCGCCCTCACCTTCTTGAGCCGCGATGCCGGCGACCACCACCAGATCGTGCTGGTGGAGGGGCGGCCCGAGGGCCTCCCCGACCGCATCATCAACCAGGTGTCGTTCCGTGTCGATACATTGGGCGAGCTGCAGCGTTTTTACCGGCGCCTCCGCGCCGAGGGCCGCGAGTTGTCGCCGGTGACGCACGGCAATGCCTGGTCGATCTATTTCCGC
>WNFA01002079.1_pt1 | contig 27132 bp, 23 predicted proteins | sample 5400481 | NCBI WGS metagenome assembly WNFA01 (sample SAMN13153340, study PRJNA577476) | soil metagenome | isolation source: 120 cm saprolite under Douglas fir tree site 2 hole 1 replicate 2 | place: USA:California | collected 2015-04-18 | reverse complement strand
AACTGCTCTGCCACCAAACTCTCGACGTATGCCCGGGCTGTCTCGATGAGGTGGTCTTGGCACTCGTTCACCGCCAGGAACGAGTCCGCGCCGGCGTCGATCCGCCGTTTGATGCGGCGCGCCACTGATCCGACAAGGTGCTGAGCGCGCCAACGAAGTGCACCGAGCAGGAACGCGCGATCGCGGAGGTGGGCTTCGTCAGTGATGCGCGTGACGACGGGGTTGAGTTCGCTGATCGCCGTCCCCGCCCGCGCCGCGAGGTAGCGGACCAGGTGGCCGAGATTCATCTCGCCGAATTGCTTCTTGTGCCCAGTCACCAAGCTCTTGCCCAGGAGTTGTAGCAGCACCGTGTTGTCCCCCTCGAACGTCGTGAAGACGTCGGTGTCGGCCTTGAGAGCGGCAAAGCGGTTCACCGCGAGGTAGCCTTGGCCGCCGCACGCTTCGCGGCAGGTCTGAATGGTGTTCGTCGCGTGCCAGGTGCTGATCGCCTTGAGTCCGGCGACGATGCCCTCCAGCTCCCTCTGATCCTCGGCACGTGACGCCCGGTAGCGTCGGACGAGGTGCTTGAGAGCGAAGTCGAGGGCGTACGTCGCGGCGAGGCGCGGCATGAGTCGGCGCTGGTGGCTCAGATAGTCGAGGATCGGCATCTCGGGGGCGCCCTCTGGACCGAACTGCGGCCGCCTGCTGGCGTAGCGGACGGCGATCGTCAGTGCCAGCTTGCTCGCGCTCAGTGCAGCGAGGCCGACGCCCATCCGGCCGCCGACGAGCGTGCCCAGCATGGTGAAGAAGCGCTTCGAGGAGCTCGGGATCGGGCTCGAGTACGCACCGTCGGGGCTCACCTGGCCGAAGCGGTCGAGGAGGTTCTCGCGGGGAATCCGCACCCCATCGAACCAAAGGCGCCCGTTGTCCACGCCGTTCAGGCCCATTTTCTCACCGCAGTCCTCGATGCGAACGCCGGGGGCGGGCCGTCCGTCGGCCTGACGAATAGGCACCAGGAAGGCGTGCACCCCGTGCGACTCACCGCTGACCTGGAGCTGCGCGAAGACCGTGGCCATGCGTGCATCGAGCGCGGCGTTGCCGATGTAGTCCTTGCGGGCACGATCGAGCGGGGTGCGGAGGACGAACTCCTGCCGCGAATGGTCGTAAGTGGCCGACGTTTCAATGTCGTGCACATTCGAGCCGTGGCCCGTCTCGGTCATTGCGAAGCAGCCTAGGAGTTCGAAGGAGCGGACTTGTCGCAGGTACCGCTCGTGGTGGTTGCGCGTGCCGAGCTGCTCGATGCTCCCGGCGAACAGTCCGAACTGCACCCCGAACTTGACGAGCAGGCTTAGGTCGCCAAAGGCCAGCGTTTCAAAGGTCGCGAAGTACCGCCCGTCGTTGCTCTCGCCCCCAAGACCCTGGGGATATGCGCCGTGGCCCCGTGACGCGAGCTCTCCGCACCAGGCGAGCACCTGTTCGCGGTACGCCGCGCGATCGAGTCCCGGCTCAACACGGAACACCGGTTGACTGAGCAGGCTGCGAATCTCGTTCCGGAGAGCCCGATGATCGCCGTCGAGAAGCCGGCTCATCGCTTCCGCGTCGAACGCGGGCTGAGGCTCCGCTGCGGCAGAAGGCGGCCGCTCCCCAATGAGAATCCGCCTGGTTGCCTCCTCTCCCGCAACGCCGAGCGCCGCTTCGAGGGCGCGCAGCGCATTCTGCACGACGGGCTGGACGGGCTGGCGGGTGGTCCGCACGAGCCCCATCCCCAGGTCGGTGAGGGTCCGGTTCTGACTCGCGGTGAGACCCTCGGCGCCGCGGCGAATGGCGGCAAGCAGATCCTGGATCCCCTGCGCCGAAGGTGGAGCCTCGGGGTCCAGCCAGCGACCGAGCGCGGCGCGGACCGACGGTGTCAGGCCCTCGGCGGCATCTACTTTGGACCTGATGAGGCGCAGCTCGTCGGGCTCGAGCTCGCCGTCGGCCCAAGCCACGTACAACAGGGGGAGAAACGGGACGAGCCCAGGATCTCCCAACAGGGATGCAATCTCCGCTCCGCGTGCTGCAAGGGTATCACGCGTGGACATGACCCTCCTCCTTGTTCCCGGAGCGCTCTTTGCCGACGCGGCTCAGTCGCGGGTGATCAACCGCGCGGCCCGCTCATAGAAGAAATAATCCCACGCCCAGTTGATCAGTACGAACAGCTTGTTCCGAAAACCGATCAGCTGAATGATGTGAATGCCGAGCCACATCACCCACGCCACAAAGCCGGTGGCCTTGATGCCATAGACGTTCGCCACCGCCGCATTCCGACCGATCGTGGCGAGCGTGCCCTGATCGCGGTAGCGAAACGACTCGAGCGCTTGGCCCCGTGCCTGACGCTTGATGTTGCGGGCGACGAACTGGCCCATCTGGATCGCGACCGGCGCGACCATCGGCAGTGGCTCACCGTCCTGCTCGAGATACGCCGCATCGCCGATGATGAAGACGTCGGGATGACCAGGAATCTGCAGCGTCGGTTCGACGGGAATGCGGCCTTGCCGACCCGGCGCAACGCCCAACGTGGCGTTGAGCGGTGACGCGCGGACGCCGGCGGCCCAGATCACCGTCTGCGCGGGGATGATCTCGCCGCTCTTCAGCCGGATCTGCTTGCCGTCGTAATCGGCGACCTGCGCGCCGAACCGGACGTCGATCCACTTTCGCCACAGCGTCTTGACCGCCGCCTCACGCAGCCGCTCCGGCATCGCCGCGAGCAGCGTGTCGGTCGCCTCGAGCAACAGAATCCGGACATCCTTGATGTTGAGCCGGGGATAGTCTTTGACGAGCACCAGGCGGATCAATTCGGAGAGGGCGCCCGCCATCTCGACGCCCGTCGGTCCACCACCAACGACGATGAACGTGAGCAACGTGCGACGCTTTTCGGGGTCGGGCTCGAGCATCGCCTGCTCGAAGCAGGTGAGCACGTGATTGCGGATCTCGATCGCGTCGGGGATGTCCTTGAGGCCGAGGCCATGGCGCTGCATCGACTCGAGCCCGAAGAAGTTCGTCTCCCCCCCGGGGGCGAGGACCAGGAAGTCGTAGCTGATCGGCCCGGCGCTGGTCTCGAGACGCTTCGCCGCGAAATCGACGCGCGTCACGTCCACCATGCGAAAGTCGAAGTTCTTCTGGCCGCGCAGAATTGCTCGCGCCGGTCGCGCGATCTCCTCGGGCTCGAGGCCCGCGGTGGCGACCTGATAGAGCAGCGGCTGGAAAAGATGGTAGTTGTTGCGATCGACGAGGACGACCTGCACCGGCGCGCGACGCAACGCCCGGGCGGCATTCAGCCCCCCGAATCCCGCGCCGACGATGACGACCGTCGGCGTCACTGCTGGTCCAACCGCAGGATCGTTTGCAGTAACACGTTCGCGCCGTTCGTCACGTCGTCGGGTCGGGTCAGCTCGAGCGGCGAATGGCTGATGCCCTTCACCGACGGCACGAAGATCATTCCCATCGGGCCAATGCGCGCCAGGTCTTGCGCATCGTGACCCGCGCCACTCGGCATCACCTGGCTCGATAACCCCAGCCCCTGAACCGCGTCCGCAATGACGCCGCGCACGGCCGGTGTCGAGAGCGCCGGCAGGTTGGTGTGCTGAAGTGTGTAGTCGAGCGTCACGCCGTACTGCTTGGCGCTGGCGAGCGCTTCCTCGTGAATCTGTGTCCACAGCCGCTCGATCTTTTCCGTGGAGAGGTCGCGAAGCTCGACCGTCAGGTCGACCTGCCCCGGGATGACGTTGGGCGCTCCCGGTTTCACGAGCAGCCGTCCCACTGTGCCAACCTGCCGTCCCTCGACCGACCGTACCACCCGATCGACGATCAGCACCAGCTCGGCGGCGGCCAGCATCGCGTTCCGGCGCCGGTCCATCGGCGTCGTGCCGGCGTGGTTCGCGAAGCCGCGCAGCGTCACGTCGTAGTGGTGGATTCCGACGATCCCTTCGACGATCCCGATGTTGATGCCGCGCTCGTCGAGAATCCCGCCCTGCTCGATGTGCAACTCGACATAGCCGGCGATGCTCCCGGGGGCATGTCGCATCTCGGGGATACGGGCCGGGTCGCCGCCGATGCGGCGGATCTTTTCCGTCAGGGCGATCCCGTCGCGGCCCGACTGCGCGATTTCGTCGGCGGGGAGGTCACCGATGAACCCGCGGCTTCCCGTGAGACCGCTTTCCTCATCGCACCAGATCACCACGTGCAGCGGATGCCGGTTGCGATAGGACCGTTCGGCGAGTGTCTGGGCCACCTCGATCGCAGCCATGGAGCCGACGTCGCCGTCATAGTTGCCGCCCTCGGGCACTGAATCGATGTGCGAACCGAAAAGAATCGGGAGTGCGTTCTGAGTGGAGCCGGCGCGCTCTCCGATGATGTTGCCGACGGGGTCGATGCGTACGGTGAGTCCCGCCTGGCGCATCAGGTCCATCGCGAACCGTCTTCCAGCGATGTCCACCTCGGTGAATGCGACTCGACTGACGCCCCCCTGCGGGTTTGCGCCGAAGCGCGAGAGATCGGTCAGGTGCTGGTTGACGCGCGGGCCGTTGACGCGCCAGTCCTTCCAATCGCCCGGTCCGGTCGGGGCGCGCAGGGCGACGGCGCTAGCGGCGGCCGCCGCCGTCCGCAGGAAGTCGCGCCGGCGCATGACGCTCACTCCTTCGCTCGCTTGGGGAACTCCCACATCCCGATCATGGTCTTCTGTGTGATCGGATATCCGAGCAACCGGGCCTGCAGCACGATTTGACCGCGCGTGTGCGCGTCGTGGATCATGTAGTACGTCAGATACCCCGCCGCGTCGTGGTGAAACCCGACAATCTTGCCATCATCCTTCAGCGCCCCACCCACGATCGCGAGCACCGCTTTCCGCTTGGCCCCGAGCGCGCGCACCGCCTGTGGCTGGGTGACGCGCCGGCGGTCCAACTCGCCGGGAACGGGGAATCCGGGGGCGGTCCGCTCGAGGTAGCGGAGGCCGCAGTTATGCAGGTGAGCGACCTGCGCTGCAATGGTGCGGGTTTTTGGACCCGGCGGCGGCGCCTGCCAGACGGCAGGGTCGAGCTGTTGGACCAGGTACTGATTGATGCGCGCGCTGGCCGAGTACGCCTTGAGCAGCGCGTCGCCGGGGGGGGCGCTCAGCCGGTGAGTTTTCGCCACAGTGCCGCCAACGGATCGTAATTCGTGTCGACGACCCGTTCCTTGAGCGGAATGATCGCGTTGTCGGTGATGGTGATCGATTCGGGACAGACCTCGGTGCAGCACTTCGTGATGTTGCAGAAGCCGATCCCGCCTTTGTGGCGCAGGTAATCGCGCCGGTCCGCTTCGTCGAGCGGATGCATTTCGTAGACCGCGGCGCGCACCAGCATCGCGGGGCCCATGAACTGCTCGTGCTTCTCGTGCGTGCGGAGCACGTGACAAACGTCCTGGCACAGGAAGCACTCGATGCATTTGCGGAACTCCTGGGGCCGCTCGACTTCGAACTGATACATCCGCCACGTGCCGTCGGGGGCGTCTGGCTTGCGCGGCCTGAACTCCGGAATCCGCTTGTTCACTTCGTAGTTCCACGACACGTCCGTGACGAGATCCTTGATCACGGGGAACGCCCGCATCGGCGTGACCGTGATCGTCTCGTCCGGCGCGTAGTCGGACATCCGGGTCATGCACATCAGCTTCGGCTTGCCATTGATCTCCGCGGAGCACGAGCCGCACTTCCCGGCCTTGCAGTTCCAGCGCACCGCCAGGTCGGGCGCCTGCTCGGCCTGGATGGTGTGCACGGCGTCGAGCACGACCATCCCCTCGCCCGCGGCGACCTCGTACTCCTTGAGCTCGCCGCCCGCCCGCGTGCCCCGGAACAGCCGCAGCTTCCGCTGCTCGGCCACGTTAGTTCCCTTCCTTAATGAGTGCCATGAACTCCGCCGGGATCGGCGGCTGCGGCTCACGCCGCACGGCCATGCGGTCCCCGTCCTTCTTGATCACGATCAACTCGCGCGCCTGTTTTTCGTCGGAATCGGGATAGTCACTGCGCGTGTGGCCACCGCGGCTCTCGGTGCGCTCGAGGGCCGCGCGGGCGGTCGCCTCGGAGACGATGACGAGGGAGTGCAGGTCGATGGCGGTGTGCCAGCCGGGATTGTATTCGCGGCTGCCGGGTACGCCCACCTTTCCCGCCCGCGCCTTGAGCTTCTCGAGCTCCTCGAGCGCGTTTTCGAGGCCGGCCTTGTCGCGGATGATCCCGGCGTCACGCTGCATCACGGCCTGCAGAGCGGACTGAACGGCGAACGGATTCTCGCCGTCGCGCTCGAACGGCTCGAGCGCCTCCCGCATCGTTTGCTCGACTTCGGCGTCCGGGATCGCCGGGGGATTGCCACGTTTTCCTGCCGCGTGCTGACCGGCCCGCCGCCCGAAGACGAGGAGGTCGCTCAGGGAATTGCCGCCGAGGCGGTTGGCGCCATGCATGCCGCCACCAACCTCGCCGGCGGCGTAGAGGCCCGGGACCGTCGACTCCTGCGTCTCGGGATCGACTTTCACGCCGCCCATTACGTAGTGGATGGTCGGTCCGATCTCCATCGGGTGTTTGGTAATGTCGACGTGCGCCAGCTCTTTGAACTGGTGATACATGCTCGGCAGCTTCTTCTTGATGTAGTCGGGGCTCTGCTTGGAGGCGATGTCGAGAAGCACGCCGCCGTGCTCTGAACCGCGGCCCTCCGCGATCTCCTTGGTGATGGCCTTCGCCACGACGTCGCGCGTGAGCAGCTCGGGCGGACGACGGTTCTTCTTGCGATCGCCCTTTACCCACGCATCCGATTCCGCCTCGGTCTCCGCGAAATCGCCTTTGAACATGTCGGGCATGTAGCGGAACATGAACCGCTCGCCCTGCGAGTTCTTCAAGACACCGCCTTCCCCGCGCACGCCTTCGGTTACCAGGATCCCGCGCACACTCGGCGGCCACACCATCCCCGTCGGATGGAACTGCACGAACTCCATGTCGATCAGCTCGGCGCCCGCGTCATAGGCCAGGGCGTGGCCATCGCCGGTGTACTCCCACGAATTGCTCGTGATTTGCCAGGCCTTCCCGATGCCGCCCGTCGCCAGCACGATCGCGCCGGTCTTGAACAGCACGAAGCGACCTGTCTCCCGGAAATAGCCGAGCGCCCCTGCGACCTGTCCACCGACGACAAACAGCTTCACAATCGTGCACTCCATGTGCACGTCGATCCCCGAATGCACGCCCTTGTCCTGCAGGACGCGGATCATCTCGAGACCGGTGCGGTCGCCGACGTGCGCGAGGCGACTGTACGTGTGGCCGCCGAACGGCCGCTGGTTGATGCGCCCGTCCGGCGTGCGATCGAACAGCGCGCCCCACGCCTCGAGCTCGTTGATGCGAGCGGGGGCTTCCTGGGCGTGGATCTGCGCCATACGCCAGTTGTTGTGCATCTTGCCGCCGCGCATCGTGTCGCGGAAATGGACGCGCCAGTTGTCCTCGGGGAACACGTTGCCGAGTGCCGCGGCCGCGCCGCCTTCGGCCATCACGGTGTGGGCCTTGCCGAGCAGCGATTTGCAGACGAGCGCGACTTTGGCTTTCTGGGCACTCGCTTCGATGGCGGCACGCAGCCCGGCGCCCCCCGCGCCGATGACGACGACGTCGTAGGTGTGACTGCGAAGGTCGGACGCGGCCACTAGAACAGCCGCACGTCGTGGATGACGCCCATCGCGCAGAGGCGGATGTAAACGTCAGTGAGTGCGACCGAAAAGAGCGAGCACCAGGCGAACAGCATGTGAGAGCGGTTGAGCGCGCTCACGCCGCGCCAGGCCTCGAATCGTGCGCGCCCACCCCGCGCGCAGGAGAAGCAGTCGACGTTGCCGCCGATCAGGTGCCGGAGCGAGTGACAGCTGAAGGTATAGCACGACAAGAGAACCACGTTGACCGCCATGGCGAGGGTGCCGATGCCGACACCAAACTCCCGTGGCCCCGGGGCCAAGGCCCCATTGGCGAGCACGCCGTTTACCGGCCAACGCATTGCGAGGAAGACGTCATACGAGAGAATGAAGATGAACACCACCGCCGCGTAGAGGAACCAGCGGTGCACGTTCTGGAGAATGAACGGGAATCTGGTTTCGCCGTTGTAACCGTGCCGCGGCTCGCCGACGCCACAGGCGACGGGGTCGAGGAAAAACGCCCGGTAGTACGCTTTGCGATAGTAGTAGCACGTAGCTCGGAATCCGCCCGGGAAAATCAGAATCAGGAATGCGGGGGACAGCGGCCACCAGGACGTCTGGATCAGTGGCGAGTAGAAGGGGGAGAGGTAGGGTCCCCACTCGTAGTGGCGATTGACCCAGGCCACCCAGGTCGCGTAGACAGCGAAGCTGCCGAGGACCAGGGCCGTGAGCGCGGGGGCGAACCACCAGGCGTCGCGGCGCAGGGTCGCGCCGAAGCTGCGTTCTTGCAGGTCGCGGACGGAAGTCGTCATTCCACTTCTCGGATGAGGGCGCCGAAATATAAGCGCCCTCAAGCCGAGACGGTGGGTGCTGCCGTCCTGCCTACTTCGGCGTCAGCGCGGAAGTACCGGCAGCGTCTGCGGCGATCGCGAACTGAGCCACGCTGCGCCCGAGGGTTTGGCCGGCTTCGATGTCGAACCGATAATGAATGCCGGCGTACATGCGCGACAGCCCGGCCTCGATGACCATCGCGTCCAGCTGGGCGCGCTCTTCGGGGAAAAACGCACTCAGCACTTCGGCCGCTGAAGAAGACACGCAGCTGTGACCCGAAGGATAGGAGGGGTGGTTGGGCATCCCGACCGCGGGGACCACGGTGATGCCGGGATCCGCCTTCCACGGCCGAATGAACCAGTACGTGAGCTTCGCGTCCCAGCAACCGATCTGCGCGTCGGCCATCGTCGCGCTGACTAGCGCGAACACATGGGTCGCCTCACGCTCCGAGAGGCCATGCTGGAGGACGTCCTGCGACGCGACGTCGAGCCAGAATCCCGAGCCGGTGGGCGTGCCGGCGTTCAGCGCCCAAAACATGGCGATACGCACCTGGTCGGCCGTGCGGGTGTCGGCGATCTGCCGGATCTCCGCGAGCCCGGCGTGGAATGCCGGTGACCCGAACGCAGGTGGCGGATCAGGCCGGAACTGGCTCGCGGAGGTGAGAAACCAGCGATTCACTCCCGGCAATTGGCCGCCGTTCACCGGTTGCGGCGGGATTGCGCTGCTGGTCCAGAATCCGGGTCCCACGGGTGGCAAGGCCGTGTTGGGCTTGGTGAATCCATCGGTCGTCGCCCGCGCAACGATCTCAGCGCCGACGGCGCGGCCGATCGCTTCGCCCGCCGCGAACGCGGGGTGTGGTTGCCCCGGACCCGTTTCCGCCTGCGCGGCCACGGTGTCTTCGAGCGCTTGAGCTTGGCTGGGGAATAAGTAGCTCAGCACTACGACAGATGCGCCCGCCACGGCGCCGCGATCGGTCTCGAGCAACGCCCGACCCCCGACGTCCGCGACGGCCTCGGCCCGTTGCACGGCCAGGTACTGCGCGACGCCGAGCAACGGATAAGCATGCGCCGCGGGAATGGGACCGAGCCTCGCCTGCACCACGAGATTGCGCGCTGTTTGCTGCCACCCGGGGCTCGCCAGCCCTTCGGTGAAGGGGACGCCGATACCTGCGGCAGCGAATCCGAGATCCGCGGGACCCATCGCGCGATTGTCGGGACTGCAGGCGAGGCCCAACGTGGCCAGCGCCAACGGCATCAATCGTTTTCTGTGGCTCGTCATTGTCCGTCTCCTGTTAAGGACGTTGGTGCAACCACGCGGGATCACTATCCAGTCCCGTATCGGTGCCGCGGAGTGGGATCAGCGCGGAGCCGTCGGCGTGCATGATGTAAATGCTGGTGATCTCCCAGCAGTCGTTGTAGTCGTCGCAGCCCTGCTCGATCTTGGTGAACGCGATGCTGGAGCCGTCTGGAGACCACGTCGGCTGCAGATCGTCGCCGTAATCGTTGGTCAGCCTCGTGAGTCCGGATCCATCGACGTTCAGGACGTAGATCTGAGCGATTCCGTCACGATTGCTCCGGAAGGAGATGCGCGTGCCGTCGGGCGACCACGCCGGCTCGGCATCCAGAGCTGGATCATTGGTGAGCCGAGCGACACCTGAGCCGTCAGCGTTCATGATGTAGATCTCGTAGTTGCCGTCGCGCGCGCTCTGGAACGCGAGCTTGCTGCCGTCAGGCGACCACGCCGGGTTCTCGTCTCCGGTCGGTGAGTTCGTCAGACGAAGCAGCCCCGAGCCGTCGGCATTCATCAGGTAGATCTCCGAATTGCCGTCGCGTTGACTCGTGAATGCGATCCTCGTCCCGTCAGGGGACCAGGCGGGCTGTCCGTCGAAAGCCGCATCGTCGGTCAGGCGGGTAACTGCGGATCCATCGATGTTCATGCGGTACAGCTCATCATTTCCGTCGCGGTTGCTCCGGAACGCGATCGTGCTCCCATCAGGCGACCAAGCGGCCTCACCGTCGAACCCTACCAAGGTTGTGAGCTGCACGAGATTTGTGCCGTTGTTGTTGATTGCGTAGATGTTGGCGTTGCCATCCCGGGTGCTCGTGAAGGCGAGCCGCGAGACAGGAGCGCAGACGACATCGAAATGCGTCGTCGCCGTGTCACCTGGTGATACGGCGATCGTCCTTGGGTTTGGCCCGACGACGACACAGTTGGCCGCAGCGTCCACCAGCTGCACGCTCCAGTCGCCAGGGATCCAGGAGTTCGTGATGGACCCCGCATCGGCGATAGGGCTTTCCCACCAGAACGGTGTGGTGATCCGGACTGTATAGCCGTCAGGATCGGGGTCGACGCCGGTCGTCGCGGTCGTCACCCGCAGGTGACCCTTTTGGACGACGACGATCATCGTCCCGCCGCTCCGGCCCTCGGCAGTGGCGGTGATCGTGGCCGATCCGGCCGCAACCGCGGTTACGCTGCCGTCCGCCGATACTGCGACCACTGCAGGCCGGTCGCTCGACCACACGACGGGGCGAAACACGCGGGCCCCCGCCGAGCTCCAGACTTTCGCGACGAGCTGCACCGAACTGCCTTCGAGGAATGTCCCGGCGGGCGCCGCCACCGTGACCGATTCAGCTGGCGCGCCGCGAACCGCATCCCACGTACCCGTCGAATTCCCGCAGACCGCAGTGCCGCGCAGATGATCGGGTGGAGAGCCAATGACCGCGCCCCGGTATTGGCAGGTCTGGCCGAGCCCCACCAGGAAGGCGATGGAATCGACGGACACCGTGCCGCCCCCGACTGGGTCGCGGTGGTCGTTGCGCTCGATGACGTAGGCATTGACGGGACATGATCCCACCTGCTCGGACGTCCCGCTGAACGAGCTGCCCGACTGAGAAAAGACGTACGTCCCCGTGTCGTAGCAGACGCGGTTCGTGAACTGCTCGGTCCAGTCCCAAGTCCCCGCGATGTCGAGGTTCGCCAGCGCGACGCACGTGATGGTGAACGTGACGTGAGTGTTCCCGCCGGCTTCGACGCTCGCCGCTCGGGGGTTGTCACCGCCGATCCGGCAGTTGGCTGCATTGCCCGTGAGCAGCACGGCATGGGAGCCGGCACCCAACCCCGTGAAGGTCGCGGTCCCGTTCATGGGGACGTGCTGGCCGGGATTTCCGTCAATCGCGACGAGATAGCCGTTGGTATCGACGTCAACGCCGGTGGTGAGGGTGGCGATCTCGAGCACGCCGCCGCCGGTCGGCGCCGTTGAGTCGGTGCACGCCATCACCACCAGGAACAGGGCGCCGACAAGGGTCAACGCATGGCTTCGCATTTGCTGCCCCTCCGCTGGGGACGTAGGTTCAAGCGCGTAGGGCCAACTTGATGCGGTCGCGTCACCTGCGTGTTGGGAAATCGTCACGCGGGCCGTGACGGCAGTTCCGGCCGGATGAGGCTCGGCGTGCTCGATTTCCGTCTGCTTGGAGCGTTGGACGTCACGCCCCCGAGGGGCCGGGCGGGCGCGAGTCTTCTCGCCCAGCCCCGTCGTCTTGCTCTTTTCGCCTACCTCGCCGTCGCGACGCCCCGCGGCACCCACCGCCGCGACACGCTGCTCGGCCTCTTCTGGCCGGACCTGGACGCCACTCGCGCCCGCGCGGCGCTGCGTCAATCGCTCCATGTGCTGCGCGATGTGCTGGGTCCGGACGCGCTGCTACGGCATGGGAACGAAGATGTCGGGCTCAACTTCGATGCCATCCGCTGCGACGTCGGGGAATTCGATGCAGCTGTGGAGGCGGGTCGACTCACTGAGGCGCTCGAGCTGTACCGCGGCGACCTACTCGAAGGCTTCTTCATCTCCGACGCACCAGAGTTCGAAAAGTGGCAGGAGCAGGAGCGCGCGCGCTTGCGGGAAGCGGCGTGTCATTCCGCAGAGACGCTGTGCGAGCGCGCGGAAGCACGCAGGGATCTGCCGGGCGCGTCGCTGTGGGCGCGTCGCGCCGCGCGCTTCGCCCCACACGACGAGGGGTTGTTGCGTCGTCTCGTGTCGCTGCTCGACCTGCAGGGTGATCGCGCGGGCGCGCTGCAGGTCTATGACGAGTTCGCGCGCCGGCTCAGCATCGACTTCGAGTCGCAGCCGTCGGCGGAGACGCAGGCGTTAATTGCCGCAGTCCGGGCTCGCGCCGACACACCGACACGCCGGAGCGCGGCGGTCACGGGACGGACCGCGCCTGCCCGCCACACCGTGGGCCGCGAGCGCGAGCGCGCGGAACTCCACACGGGTTTTGAGGAAGCGGCCGACGGTCATGGGCAGGTGTGGTGCGTGGCGGGTGAGTCAGGAATCGGCAAGACCACCTTGGTCGAGAGTTTCTTGGCCGAGCTGTCAGCCCGTGGCAGCCCCTGCTCTATCGCGCGCGGGCACTGCTCCGAACGTCTGGCGGGCACCGAGGCGTACTTGCCGCTCCTGGAAGCGCTGCAGAGCCTGCTCCACGGCGACAGCCGGGAAACGATCGTCCGCGCGTTGCAGCGGGCGGCTCCGACGTGGGAGGTGCAGCTCGTGCCGCCGAGCTCGGGGGTTGCGGTCGTCCCCGGTCGAGACCTCCCCGTCTCACAAACGAGGATGAAGCTCGAGCTTACGGCGCTCCTCGAGGAGGTTTCATCTCAGTGGCCCCTCGTCCTCTTTTTCGATGACGTGCAATGGATCGACCCGTCCACCGTCGACCTGTTGGCATTTCTCGGTGGGCGGCTGGCCACGCTCCCTCTGTTGATCGTCGTGGCGTATCGCCCGTCGGAGATGCTGCTGGCGCAAAACGTCTTCTGGCCCGTAAAACTCGACCTGCAGGCACGCGGTGTCTGTCGCGAACTTCCGCTGGAGTTCCTCACGCGTGAGGCCGTGGCCGACTACCTCGCCCTGGAGTTCGCGGGTCACGGTTTCCCACCTTCTTTTCCCGACAAGGTGCACGCCCGCACCGAGGGAAGCCCGCTGTTCATGGTCGACCTGCTCCGCTATCTGCGGGACCACCATGTCATCGTGCAAACGGGCGGCCGGTGGGCGCTGGCCGATTCGCTCCCCGACATCGAACGCGGGCTCCCCGAATCGGTGCGCAGCATGATTCAGCGGAAGATGGGGCAGCTCGCCCCCGCGGATCGCCGCGTGTTAGTGGTCGCCAGCGTGCAGGGCCAGGAGTTCGATTCCGGCGTCGTCGCGAAGGCCCTGACTCGGGATCCCGCAGGGATCGAGGAGCGCCTGGAGGCATTGGACCGCGTGCACGGCTTTGTCCGACCCGCGCAGCAGGCTGTGCGCGGTCGAGCGCAGAGCGTCCGCTATCGGTTCGTTCATCTGCTCTATCAGAATGCGCTGTATGCGTCGCTCGCCCCGACACGTCGCGCATCGCTGTCGGCCGCCGTAGCCGAGGCCCTGGACCAGTTCCATGCCGGTAACCGCTCCGCCGTCGCGTCGGAGCTCGCGCTGTTGTACGAGGTGGGACGCGATCCTGAGCGCGCGGCAAGATGCTTCCTGCTCGCCGCCGAGAACGCCCTTCACCTCTGCGCCGTCCAGGAGGCCGCCACCCTCGCGCAACGTGGGCTGGATCTGCTGCAGACCGCGCCTCCGTCAACCGAACGGGCGCGTGCCGAGCTCGCCCTGCAAATTGCGCTGAGTGTGTCGCTCACCGTGACGAAAGGTTGGGCCGTGCCGCAAGTGGAAGCAGCGTATCAACGGGCTCACCAACTCTGCGAGCAGGTGGGCGACCCCTCCCAGCGGTTCCGCGTGCTCGCAGGGATGTGGCGCGTCAACATCGTGCACGCGCGACTCCGCATCGCGCGCGATATGGCCGAGGAGCTCTTGAAGCTCGCCGAGTCTCTCGGCGATCCGGCGCTTCAGGTGGAAGCCCATCAGGCGCTCGCCTATCCGGCAAGTCATGGTGGCGAACACGCCGCGGCCCACGAGCACGCGAAGCGAGGGCTCGCCTTGTATGACTCCCAGCACTTCTACGGGAACTCACTGCTGCTGACGCAGGATCCGGGAGTCGATTGTCACAACCAGGCGGCCCGGTCGCTGTGGGTCCTGGGCTACCCGGACCAGGCCGAGGCGACAACTCGAGCGGCGATCGCGCTGGCGGAAGGGCTCGCGCAGCCGACCAGTCGGGGATGGGCGTACCTCGCCGCCGGGATCATATACCAGCTCCGCCGCGAACCCACCCGTTCACTTGAATACTGGGAAGCGACGATCCGCGTCTCCCAAGAGCACAGCCTGAGCCAGTTTCTCGCGTGGGGGAAGGCGTGGCGCGGCTGGGCGCGTGCCAAGTTGGGGTACCGGCCTGAAGGCGTCGCCGAAATGCGGGAAGGTCTCGCCGAGCTGCGCGCCATGGAGACGACTCTCACGCGCCCGCAGTGCAACGCGCTCTTGGCAGAGATCTTGACAGAAGACGGTCGCGCCGACGAGGCATTGGTGTTGATCGCCGACGCCCAGGCGATCGTCCGCGAGTTCGGCGCCGGGTATTACGAAGCCGAATTGTACCGTCTGACGGGAGATGTATTGCTGCTATCCGCGGAGCGGGCGGTCGAAGCAGAAGGCTGTTACCGGCAGGCGCTGGGAATCGCGCGCGGCCGACGTGCAAAGTCCTTTGAGCTGCGGGCGGCGATCAGTCTCGCTCGCCTCTGCGAGCACCAGGGACGCAGGGAGGAGGCGCGAAGCGAGCTGGGGAACGTCTACGCCTGGTTCACCGAGGGATTCGACACTCCAGATTTGCGAGATGCCAGAGGGTTTCTCGACCAGCTGTCATAGCGGCGAGTGAGGGCCTGGGACCCGCGTCCCACGCAGCAGTCCGGTGACCCGCGCATGTTCCGCTCTCGCGCCGCAGGAGTGTGAGGGCAGCAGGAAGGTGGTTCGCTGGAGGGCGCGCCGGATCGCCCCTTTTTCCTCGAGCAGACTAGATGTGAAATTGTTGGAGACCTGCGGCTCCCACGCCGCGATCGTTTGGAGCGGCGCCACGAGCTGGTCTGGCACATTGTAGATCACGTCACTGCAAATCGTCGCGATACCCTCGTCGGTCTCGACTCGAATGAACATGAGTCCCGGCGTGTGTCCCCCGGCGCGTTCGCACACGACGCCGGGTGCGATTTCGATCGGTCCGCTGTAATCGAGGTCGAGCAACGCGAGCGCCCCGGGCGTGTACACGCGGTCCAACAGGTGGTGCACGTCCTCGTGGGCGTAGAACTCCCCTTGCGCGCCGCTCGCCGCGAATTCCATCTCCCGGCGGTTGACCACGACGGGCGTGGACATCGGAAACGTGTGAATCTTGCCGGCATGATCGCAGTGTAAATGAGTCATCACAACACAGCCAATGTCGCCCGGCGCGAGCCCGTGTCGGGCGAGCTGGGCCTCAAGGCCGCGTCCCTCGGGAACCTCCGCACCCAGACCAAGACGAGTGAGGACGTCGGGACTGCGGTATCCGGTATCGACGAGAATGGGGTTTGCCCCGGCGCCCCGTAGGAGGAAGGCGTACACCGGGATCGTGATCGGGACTCCCCACGGGCGACCGCGAACCAAGAACGCCTGGTCGATCGTCACGTTGCCCATGTCCAGCACGTCGATGGTGATGCCCACGCACGTTAACGTATGCGGGCACGCTCGAACCGCTAGGCGCGCTAGAGCGTCACCGCTGCCATCGTCTGTTTCACCCCGTCGGCTGACTTTTTCAGTGCGCTCTTCTCGTCTGCTGTCAGCTGGACTTCGACGATCTTCTCGAGTCCATTCCTGCCCAGCTTGCAGGGCACGCCGCAGTACATCCCCGACAGCCCATACTCGCCCTCGAGCCAGGCGGCGCAGGGGAGCAGCCGCTTCTGATCGAGCACGATCGATTCTACCATCTGCGCGGTTGCCGCGGACGGCGCGTAGTATGCCGAACCCGTCGCCACGATCTCGGCCCCGCCGTTGCGGGTGCGGTCGACGATCTTGTCGAGCTTCGCCTTGTCGAGGAGCTGGGTAACGGGGATCCCCGAGACGGTCGTGTAGGAGATGAGCGGCACCATCGTGTCACCGTGCCCGCCCAGCACCATCGCCTGGATGTCGCGGACGGACACATCGAGCGCTTCGGCGAGGAACGCGCGGTAGCGCGCGGTATCGAGCACGCCCGCCATTCCGATCACGCGCTCGCGTGGGAATCCGGTGACCTGCTTCGTGACCCAGCACATGACGTCGAGGGGATTCGAGACGACCACGACGATGGCTTGGGGACAATGCTGTTTGATCTGCTGCGAGACCTGCTTGACGATGTCGGCGTTGGTTCGGACGAGGTCATCGCGGCTCATCCCGGGCTTGCGCGCGATGCCCGCCGTGACGACGACGAGCTCGGAGCCGACAGCTGGGCCGTAGTCATTGGCGCCGATGATGCGGGTGTCGAAGCCCTCGATGGGCGCCGACTCGTACTGGTCGAGTCCCTTGCCCTGGGGGATGCCCTCGATGACGTCTACGAGGACGATGATGCGTGCGAGCTCTTTTTCGGCGAGGCGTTGTGCGGTGGTGGCACCGACATTCCCGGCGCCAACGACGGTGATTTTGGTGAGCATGGTGCGGGGGAAGTTAATGACCCCCTTCATCCTCCTCTAGTATGCATTTCTCTATGTGGATCAGCACGAAGTCCTTCGACCTGAAACAACGGCGCGCGATTCGCGAGACCGAGCCGCTCTTCGGCGCCGCGATCGGTCCGCCCCCGCCACGTCGCTGCGATCAGATCTGCCAGCTCGGCGTCGCTGGCGCCGTTCCGTAACGGCGCGCGCAGATCGGTGCCCCGCTCCGCATAGAGACAGAGGAACCAGGTCCCATCGGCGGTGAGCCGGCTGCGGTCGCACGCACGGCAGAACGGCGCGGTGGTGGACGCGACGATGCCGAACGTAGTGCCGTCGGGCAGGCGGAAGCGCTCGGCCGGCGCGCTGGGATCCTGCGTGGTGACGGGAGTGATGGCGCCGTAGCGAGCAGACAGGACCTCGAGAATCTCGCGCTGCGACACGACTTGCTCCGCGGACCATCCCGTGGCGCCGCCGACGTCCATGTACTCGATGAACCGGACCTCGGCCTCGTGCGCCCGCGCAAATTCGATCAAGTCCACCAGTTCGTCCTCGTTCATGCCCCGGATAACCACGGTGTTGAGCTTCAGGAGGAAACCGGCAGCTCGGGCGGCTGCGATGCCCTCGACCACGTCGGCGTGCCGGTCGGTGCGGGCGAGCTCGCGCATCCGGTCCGGTCGCAACGTGTCCAGGCTGACTGTGACGCGACCCAAACGGGCCTGTTTTAGAGACACCGCGTGCTTTGCGAGCAGCACACCGTTGGTAGTCAGGGCGAGATCGCGGACGGCTGGATTCCCCGCGAGCATGGCGGTGAGCGTCGGGAGGTCGTGGCGCAGTAAGGGCTCGCCTCCCGTCAGCCGAACCTTGTCGACGCCCAATGACGTGAAAATGCCCACCAGGCGGGTGATTTCTTCGAACGTCAGGATCGACTGCTTGGGGAGCCAGACGTAGTCCTGCTCGGGCATGCAGTAGCGGCACCGGAGATTGCAGCGATCGGTAACCGACACCCGCAGGCTCCCGAGCGGGCGACTAAGTCTATCGGTGATCATGGGCCTCGACCCATTTCTCGCTGCCGTCCCCACGCAGCTCCTTCTTCCAGATCGGCAAGCGCTTCTTCACCTCTTCGATTACGTACCGGCAAGCCGCGAACGCAGCGTCGCGATGGGGCGCCGCCGCGGCGATGGCGATACTCGCTTCACCCACAGGAATGAGACCGAGGCGGTGCTGTAACATCACCCGCGAATCGGGCCACCGCTCGTGCGCCTCCGCCAGCATACGCTCGATCTCCTCGAGTGCCATGCCGTCGTACGCCGAGTACTCGATTCCAGTCACGCCAGCGTCGTTGCGAACCGTGCCCAGGAACACGCATGTGCCCCCACGCTCCGCGCTTTGGACCGCTGCGAGGAGGTCGCCGACATCGATCGGGTGACGCGTGAGATGCATCATCAGCCGCCCGATAGTGGCGGGAGCAACGCCACTTCGTCTCCTTCGTTGACGAGCGCGTCGTGTTTGACCTGACGCCGGTTCAAGGCGGCCAGAGGCCGCGCCGGCATCGCCTGCGTGCCGGGGAAGACTTCGCGCACGCGGGCGATCACATCGCCGACCGTCGCCGGGGTGGACACGTTCACCGCCGACCAGTCGCAGCCGGCCAGCTCGGCATAACGCGCGAAGAACCGCACCGACACCTTGGCCATGTCCGATTATAGTCCCGACGCCAGGCCCTGCCAGATCTTGGCCTGTTTAGGGGTCGGATGAGGCGCGCGCTCGAGGCTGACGCTCGACGTCGCGCGCTCCTGCACCGTGCCATTGAGTGAGAGCGCACGTCCGTCGCGCTGGACCGTGATCGTCAGCGGCTGTCCGGCTTTGCCCCGATAGCGGGTCCGAAACGTCACGCCCCAATCCTGGTCGACCGTCACCGGGATGCCACCGACGTTCGTCAACACGTCACCCGGCTGCACACCGGCTGCCTCCGCTGAGCTGTTCGGACTGACCTGCTGCACTACCATGCCGCTCGGCGTGGGATTCGCCGAGATCCCGGCAAACGGACTGGTGACGACCTGGCGATGAAACACGAGCCCGGCCTTGGCGAAAACCGTTTCGAAGGGAAGCGAATCGCGGCCGTCGATGTAACGGCGATAGAAGGTGTCGACGTCCGGCATACCGGCCACCCGGATCTCGCTCAACAGGTCCGCGGTCAGGAATCCCTTGTTCAGCCGGTAGTAGCGCGTGTAGAGCGCGCGCATCACCTGATCGAGATTGCGCGCGTTGTCCGTCGCATCGCGAATCGAAATGTCGAGCAGGAATCCGAGCAGCGAGCCTTTGGGATAGTAGAGCTGGGAGCTGTTGACATAGACCTCGTGGATCCACGTCGCCTCGCTGCCGTCCTCGGCGCTCCACGGCTCGAGCGCATCGTCCACCTGCTTGATGTTGCTGACCGCGTTGGCCAGAAACTGATCCGGACTCCACAGCCCCGAGCGCAGGTTGGTTAGGTCGGCGTAGTAGTCGGTGACGCCCTCTGACCACCACAGCAGCGGCGTGTACTGCTCCGCGTGGTAGTCGTACGGCCACATCTCGGCCGGTCGGATGCGCTTCACGTTCCAGAGATGGAAGAATTCGTGCGACAGCAGCGGGTACATGAAGTCGCCGAGGGTGCCTGACGGATCGGCGAACGCCGGCGCGGGCATGATGTCGTACTGCGAGGAGCTGTGCTCGAGGCCGCCGCCGAAATCGATCGGCCCGTGGATGACGTTGAAGAAGACCGTGTACACGTCGTACGGCGCTTCGCCCATGATCCGGTTCTGGACCGGCGCCATCTTGGCGATCCCATTGCGGAGATTGCGCGCCACCGCCGGCGTGTAATCGGACGCGGGCCACACCGCGATGCGAATCCACTTCCCATCGGCCTGGAGCGAATCGATGCTATAGTGGCCGACGAACGTCATCGCATCCGCGAGCTCGTGGTAATCGGCGGCCCGATAGACTCCGCTGGTGGGGCCTTTGAGCGCGGTCGTCACTTGCCATCCCGCCGGTAAACGGAAGCGCACTTCCGCCGGGCGGGCCCACTGCCCTTCTTCGAACATGAACAGATTGGTGCCGAGGAATTGCGCGAAGTCCCGCGCGGCTCGCGCGATGGAGAGATCGATCGTGTCGGACGAATAGTCGAACTCGACGGTGACGCGATCGGACCGGCCGGTCGCGACGCGCCACGTGTCTTTGTCGGCGCGGTCCCAATACAGCGCCTCACTGCTCGCATTCTTCGCGCGGAAGCCGTGGAGGTAGCGCGCGTAGTTCTGGATTTCATAATTGCCCGGACTCCAAGCCGGCAGAGAGACGAAGAGCGTGTCCTTGCCGGTGGCGGGAAACTCGGCGGTGACATGGAACGCCCCACGAGCGACGGAGACTTCATAGCGAACGGTCTGTGCCAAAATTGGCGTCGCGACGACCAACGGGATCAGTAGTAGCGAGAAGCGACGCATCATCACTCCGGGCAAGAAGTTGAGAGATACCTAAAAACTAGCGGCCCCGGGCAGCAGCGCCGGGGCCGAAGTCTTAAGTGGTGCCGCGTAGCGGCTTACGACGTAACCTTCGCGCTCGCGTCAGCGACCATCGCGCGCAACTCCTTGCTGGGCTTGAAGACAGGCACCGGGCGCGCCGCCACTTCGACGGGATCACCAGTCCGTGGGTTACGCGCCATGCGCGTCTTCCGCTGACGGATCTTGAACGTCCCAAACCCGCGTATCTCAATGTTATGCTGCTCAGCCAGCGCGGCTTTCACGGCATCGAGGAAGGAGTCAACGACCCGCGCGCAGTCCTTTTTTGAAATGAGGGGACCGGCGGTGCGAGCGATTTGCGCGGTGACCTTTTCGACCAGATCGGCCTTCGTCATTGGTCCCCCCCCGAACATCTGCCGGGTCAAAGTCGGGGGCTATCATACGGGCTTACTTATTTAGTGTCAAGAGCTTGTAGGAATTGTTGAAAGTGTCCCTGGGCGTCATGCGGGCCCGGTGACGCCTCCGGATGGTACTGGACGGCAAAAATCGGGTACTCCCGATGCTTGATCCCTTCGACGGTCCCGTCGTTGAGGTTAAGGTGGGTGACCTCAAGCGACTTCGCGCCGGGAACGCCATCCGTCTCCCCCCGGACTGCGAATCCATGATTCTGCGACGTGATAAGTACTTGTCCTGTCGCTAGATCCCTCACTGGATGATTGCCCCCTCGGTGTCCATAGGGGAGCTTCACCGTCTCGCCTCCCAATGCGAGGCCGAGCAACTGGTGGCCGAGACAGATGCCAAAGATCGGCAGCTTCCCATCCGCCAGCGTGCGAATTGTATCGATCGCGTAACCGACGGCCGCGGGATCACCAGGACCGTTCGACAGGAAGACGCCGTCCGGTTTCAGCGCGCGTGTCTCCGCCGCCGTCGTCGCCGCCGGGACGACGGTGACGCGGCAGCCGTGCTGCACGAACAGCCGCAGAATGTTGCGCTTCATCCCGAAGTCGAACGCGACGACGTGATACTTGGCGCGCTCGGGTCCCTCGGTGTACGCCGTGGGAATAGTCGCGGCAGTCGCGAGATCGAGTCCGTTCATCGACGGCGATGCGGCGAGTGCGGCGCTGATCGCATCACTCGGCTTCTCGCCGAGCGCCAGCACGCCGCGCATTGCGCCCTTGGAGCGAATGTGGCGCGTGAGCTGCCGCGTATCGACGTCGGAGACCAGCGGGACCTTCGCTCCCGCGAGCCAGTCGATCAGTGTGCCGGTCGAGCGCCAGTTCGAAGGCGTTGCCGACAGCTCGCGCACCACGACGCCGACGACGCGCGGGCGGTCTGATTCGACATCTTCGGGATTGATCCCGTAATTGCCGATCATCGGCGCCGTCATCACGACGATCTGCCCGAGATAGGAGGGGTCGGTGAACACCTCCTGATAACCGCTCAGGTTCGTGGTGAAAACGACTTCCGCGTAGGCCGGCTCAAACGGGAGAGGCGCGGTTCCGGGGAACCAGGCGCCGTCCTCCAGGAGGACGTAAGCGGGCGCTGGGCTAGGGCCGGCGATTGGGCTGCGGCCGCGTGGCGGGCGGGGGGGCCGCCGGAGGAGGCGCCGTCGGTTGAGTTTCGATCGGCAGCGGCGTCGGCGCCACCGGCGTGGGCGCTTGTCCCTGCCCCTGACCCTCGAGCACCGAGTGAACCTGCGTGCCCGACTGCGTCATGAACGTCAGCACCAGGGAGAGGGACAGAAAGATTCCAGCGGTCCACCATGTGACCTTGGTGAGCAACGTGGTCGCCTGACGCCCACCCATAATGGTCTCGGTGCCGGCGCCGCCACCCATGGTGGCGAGCCCACCGCCCTGCCCCGCCTGCAACAGCACGGCGGTGGCGAGGATCAGCGAGTCGAGAATCAGGATGCCGACGAGGATTCCGTACATGCGCGGGGCAAGATACCTACGCTACGGCGGTGCGCACAAGTTGCGCCCAGGCGCGTGGATCGAGCGACGCGCCGCCCACCAGCACGCCGTCCAACTCGTGCTCGGCAAGAAGCTCGGCGGCGTTCTTCAAGCTCACGCTGCCGCCGTACAGGACCACGTGCGGCGCGGTGGTGACTGCCTGCTTCTTCAGCCAGCCTCGAATGGCCTGGTGCACTTCGGCAGCATCCTTTGGCGTCGCGTTACGACCCGTACCGATTGCCCAGACGGGTTCGTATGCGATCGTCACCCGAGCCTTGCCATCACGCCCACCCAGCGCTGCCTCGAGTTGGCGAGTGACAACCGCCAGGGTCTCGCCCGCTTCGCGCTGCTCCAGCGTTTCACCCACGCACAACACCGGTTGCAAGTCGGCCGCGAGTGCCGCGGTGACCTTCTTGCCGGTTTGCTCGTCCGTCTCGCCGAAGACGTGACGCCGTTCGGAGTGGCCGATGAGTGTCAACCGCGCTCCGGCCTGCTTGGCCAGTAGCCCGGAGGTCGCTCCCGTGAACGCGCCCTTGGGCTCCCAATAGATGTCCTGGGCACCGACGGCGACGTTCCGATGACTGGCGACACCCTCCGCGACCGTCTCGATCGACACTGCCGGGGGAAAAAACCAGACCGATCGCTCGCGCGGGATTTCGCCGGCCGCAAAGAATGCGCGCAGGTACTCGTGGGCTTCGACCGGACCCACATTCATCTTCCAGTTTCCGGCAAAGACGAGCGGCCTCATGCGTCCTCCAACGCCGCCACGCCAGGCAATTCCTTCCCCTCCAGGAACTCGAGCGACGCGCCGCCGCCGGTCGAGACGTGGGTGAGCTGATTCTCTATCCCCGCGACGGCCGCGACCGAATCTCCGCCGCCGACGACCGTGACCGCTCCCTTCTTCCCCGCCTCGACGAGCGCGGTCGCAATCGCACGCGTACCCGCGTCGAACGGCGGCGTCTCGAACACGCCCATCGGGCCGTTCCAGAAGATCGTCTTCGCGCGCAGCAGGCGTGCCCGGAAGTCGTGCTGCGTCGTCTCGTCGATATCGAAGACCGCCCAGCCCTTGGGGATCGCGTCTGCCGATACCGCGCGATGCTCGCTCGCGCGCTCGAGCGATGGCGCGATCACGGCGCCGCGCGGGAGAATCAGTTTTTTGCCGCTGGTCGCGAGTAAGTCTTTGGCGAGCGCTATCCGATCCGGCTCAACCAACGAGTCCCCAACCTCTAGCCCCATAGCCCCGAAGAATGTGCACGCCATTGCGCCACCGATGAGCAGCCCGTCGACGCGCGGGAGCAGCGAGCGGATCACATCGATCTTGCCCGAGATTTTGGCGCCGCCCAACACCGCGACGAAGGGATGCTTCGGGTTGCTGAGCAGCTGGCCGAGATACGTCAGCTCCTTCTCCATCAGGAAGCCCGCGACGGCGGGCTTGAGGAGATGGGCGACCGCTTCGGTGGACGCATGAGCCCGATGCGCCGACCCGAACGCATCGTTCACATAGAGATCGCCGAGCGCCGCGAAGACTTTCGCCAGCTCGGGATCGTTCTTCTCCTCGCCGGGCCAGAAGCGGGTGTTCTCGACGAGCGCGACACCGCCGCGCGGCAGCCGCCGTGTCGTGGGGACACCGGTTGCGGGATCGGGAATGAACTCCACGGGCGCGCCGAGCAGCGTCTCCAGATCGCGGACGACCTGCTGCAGCGAGTACTGCGGGTCCGGCCCGCCCTTGGGCCGGCCGAGGTGCGAGAGCAGCACGACGCGCGCGCCTTTGTCGCGGAGGTACTGAATCGTGGGAAGCGACGCGCGCAGCCGCGTGTCGTCGGTGACCTTGCCGTTCTTCAGCGGGACGTTGAAGTCGACCCGCACGAGCGCGCGCTTGCCATCCAGCGCCTGCGGGGGAAGATCCCGCAGGCTCCTTTTCTTCAACGGCGGCGACCGATGTACGCGAGCAGGTCCACGCAGCGCGCCGAGTAGCCCATCTCGTTGTCGTACCACGAGGAGATGTGCACCAGCGTTCCGTCGATCACCGCCGTCGACATCGTGTCGATCACACTCGAATACAGATTGCCGATGTAGTCGTGAGAGACCAGCGGCTCGTCGCTCGTGTCGAGAATCCCCTTCAGGGGACCGGAGGCGGCCGCCTGCTTGAACGCCGCGTTCACGGCTTCCACGGTGGTCGGTCGCTCGACGTCGGCGACCAGCTCGACGACCGAAACGTCCGGGGTCGGAACGCGCAACGAGATGCCGTCGATCTTGCCTTTCACTTCCGGGATGACGAGGCCGGTGGCCTTGGCCGCGCCGGTCGTGGTCGGAATGATGCTGAGGGCGGCGGCGCGGGCTCGGCGCAGGTCCTTGTGCGGCAGGTCGAGGATTTGCTGGTCGTTCGTATAGCTGTGCACCGTCGTCATGAAGCCGTGCTTGAACCCGAAGCTGTCCATCACGACCTTGACCATCGGGACGAGGCAGTTGGTGGTGCACGACGCGTTCGAGATGATGTGATGCTTGGCGGGATCGTATTTCTCGTTGTTGACGCCCATGCAGATCGTGATGTCTTCGCCCTTGGCCGGTGCCGAGATCACGACTTTCTTCGCTCCCGCGGTCAGGTGCTTCGACGCGCTCTCCTTGTCGGTGAAGCGCCCGGTGCTCTCGAGCACGAACTCCACGCCGAGGTCCTTCCAGGGCAGCTTCTCGGGCTCTTTGATCGCGGAGACCTTGATCGTCTTCCCGTTGACGACGAGTGCGTCGCCCGTGGCTTCGACCGTACCGGGAAAGCGTCCATGCACCGAGTCGTATTTCAGCAGGTGCGCCAGGGTTTTCGTGTCGGTGATGTCGTTGACGCCGACGAACTCGAGGTCGGTCTGCTTCGCCATCGTGGCCGCGCGGAGCACGTTCCGCCCGATGCGGCCGAACCCATTGATCCCTACCCGAACCGCCATGACTTTCCCCTTAAGTGAAGTCTGGAATAGCCGCGCGGGCGAAGGTGACGCCGTAAATGCGCCTCGCACCGGCTTGCTCTAACGTCCTGGCTGCCTCGGCGAGTGTGGCGCCGGTGGTAAATACATCATCGACAATGATCAATGTCCAATGATCATTGATCATTGGACATTGGACATTCGCGACAGCGAAAGCTGCGCGCACGTTCGCTAGCCGAGTCTCCGGTGTCAACGCCGTTTGCGTCGGCGTCTCCCGCGTGCGGACGAGCACGTCGAGAGCCACGGGAATCCGCCACTGTCGGGCCAGCGCACGCGCCAGCATCTCGCTCTGATTGTAGCCTCGCTCGCGCAAACGCTTTGGAGCGAGCGGAATCGGGATCAGCGCCGACGGTCCGTCGGTCGTGGGCCGCAGCGGCAGCATCGCGGCCGCCAAGTCGTCGGCGATCCGCGGCAATCTGCCGTACTTGAGACCGTGCACGGCCGGCCGGGCGCCCTCGTCGAGCCAGACCGCCGATCGGACGCAGGTGAGCGCGGCGGGCCAGTCGGCGCACAGGCGGCACGGGCCGAAATGCGGCTCCGGTTGCCCGCACCGCCCGCACCACGGCGGCCGCACCGCGCGCCATCGTTGCCGGCACAGCGGGCAGACGATCCTCCGTGTGTCACGGGAGCTGAGCAGGGCGTGACAGAGCAGGCACTCCGCGGGAAGAAGCAGCTGCTCGATGGCGGTGCTAAACACGGAGCGCGCGTTGCACGGCGGCGCGCATCACCTCGGTGGGAGCGTCGGTGCCGGGGAAAAAGCGCTCGAACGCTGCCGCCCCTTGCTGGACGAGCATCTCGCGACCGTCCATAGCCTCGATCCCGCGCTCACGTAGGGCATGGACCCATCGGGTCTCCCCTCGCGCGTACACCAGGTCGAGCGCGCGTTGCACACCGGGGATGTGATTGACGTCGATCGGGAGCGGATCGTGTCCGGCGAGTCCGAGCGGTGTGGCATTGATGGCGAGGTCGACCTCGATCGGGCCGTTCGCGACACTCGTCGGGACGCCGATGCCGGTCGCCCACTCGGCGAATGCCGTGGCGCGCGAGGCATCCCGCGAGCGCACGAAGAGTTTCGCACCGCGGTCCGCGGCGGTCACCGCCGTCGCCCGCGCCGATCCGCCGGTTCCCACCACGAGCCACCGCTCCCCGTGTTGAGCCGCGCCGATCTGGTCGAGCGCAGCCGCCACGCCGAATACGTCGGTGTTGTCGCCGACCAGCCCGCCATCCTCCGTCCAGAACGTATTGCACGCGCCGACCCGGGCGCAGACATCCGTTTTCCGCGCGACGGATCGTTCGACTGCTTCTTTGTGAGGGACAGTGACGTTCCCCGCACCACCGATGGCGGCCTGCATGGCGAGCAACACGGGGAGCGATGGCGGCGGTACCTGCAGCGCCACGTAAACGGCGTCGAGGCCGAGGGCGCGACACGCGGCGTTGTGCATCGCGGGGGACAGAGAGTGGGCCACCGGGTCGCCGATGACCGTGAGCAAACGCGTCTTAGCGCTGATCTCCACGCTTGCTCTCAGCCGCGAGTCGATCGGCCACCGCGGCCGCGAGGGCCTCGAGCTCCTGGCACGTGTCGCGGTACACGCCGAGATCGCCGCCAAACGGGTCGCTGACCTCGTCGCCGCCCTTGCCGGCGTATTCGCCGAGCACGAACACCTTGCCCTCGCCGCCGAGCTCGTCGACGCGGGC
>WNFA01000675.1_pt1 | contig 27143 bp, 24 predicted proteins | sample 5400481 | NCBI WGS metagenome assembly WNFA01 (sample SAMN13153340, study PRJNA577476) | soil metagenome | isolation source: 120 cm saprolite under Douglas fir tree site 2 hole 1 replicate 2 | place: USA:California | collected 2015-04-18 | reverse complement strand
CGATGGTCAGACGGACAATGGTTTCGTCCAGGCCGAGTTGTTTCGCGATATCCGTGGCATCGTGCGCGATCCACAGAACGTTCTTTGCGGGATTGTGATGCATTTCGCCATGAGCCTGGACGTCGTAGTACTGCTCCATGACGCGGGCTTCGTCGGGGGGGAGCGCTGCGCGGAGTTCTTCGAGACTCCAGGTGAAATAGTCACCGTCATCGTCGAGAGAGTAGTCAGCATCCTGGCTGGCGTAGAAGCCGCCATTTTCCTGATCCGACAAAACTTCATTCACCCAGCCGATGATGCCTTCGGCAGTCTGGCGCAGAAATGGGTTCTGCGTGACCTGCCAGCCGTGGAGATAATTTTTCAAGAGTTCGGAATTGTCGTAGGACATTTTTTCGAAGTGGGGGACGAGCCAGCGCTCATCGACGGAGTAGCGGTGGAAGCCGCCGGCGAGCTGGTCGTAGACGCCGCCGCGGGCCATTTTTTCGAGGGTAGTCTCGGCCATGGCGAGGAGATGCTTGTCTTCTTCACGTGCGGCCGCAGAGCGGCCGACGGTTTGCTGGTAGCGCTCGAGAACAAGATCAATGGCCGAAGAGTGCGGGAATTTCGGGGCGCGGCCAAAGCCGCCATTCTTGACGTCGAAAAGCTGGGTGATGGACTTGATGTGCGCGTCGACGACGCCGAGATCGAAATCGGCGCGGGCGCCAGTGAAGACTTCGGCTTGGGAGACAGCGTCGGCGAGGGAGTTGGCGGCGCGCTCAAGCTCGGCGCGTTTGTTGCGGTAGGAATCGGCGACGGCGAGAAGAACACGGCGAAAACCGGGGCGGCCCATTTGGTCTTCGGGCGGGAAATAGGTGCCGCCGAAAAACGGCTTTCCATCGGAGAGCAGAAAACCGGTGAGCGGCCAGCCGCCCTGTCCGGAAATGGCGCTGACGGCGGACTGGTAGCGGGAGTCAACGTCGGGTCGCTCGTCGCGATCCACTTTTACGGCGACGAAGTGTTCGTTGATGATTTTGGCGATCTCGGGGTTCTCGTAGCTTTCGCGGTCGATGACGTGGCACCAATGGCACCAAACCGCACCGATATCGAGGAGGATCGGTTTGTCTTCGGATTTAGCGCGCGTGAAAGCGGCGTCGCCCCATTCGTGCCAGTCGATGGGCTGGTGGGCGGCGGAACGCAGATAGGGGCTGGCGGAATCTTTCAGGCGGTTTTCTGAGTGGTCGCTCAAAGTCGCTCACAGTATGGAGCGGCGAAGAATGTGGCGTTGAGATCCTTCGCTGCGCTCAGGATGACAGCAAGAGAAAAGCGCCGGGCCAAAGCCCGGCCACTACAAAAACGTGACGAGAGCAAAAAAACTCGCTCAAAGAAATCGCGCCGCAAGGTGCAACACCTGCTAAAACAGGACGAAGATGCACAGGCTAAAGCCTGTGCTACTGAATGGTGTCGCCGGGGCCGAGGTCGCGGGGGTCGAGCGGCTTGCGACCAGCGAAGCCTTCGTCCTGGCGATGATAAAAGCGGATGCGGTCTTCGCCGAGCTTCCAGCAAAGATAGACCTCCTGCTGGTTGATGACGGCGGGAAAATCAAGAAGGCCGACGTCGAGATCCTTGATGATGCAACCGGTTTCGAGAATGTGGTTGAGCGCGGACTTGAGCGTTTCGGCGAGCTGGTTATGCTGCATGCGGACGGCAGCTAGTTTTTCGTAGGGGACGATTACGCCGCCCATCATCATGATGCGCGCGGCAACGGCGGCGAGTTCGTTATCCAGGCCGGAGAGTTTTTTGCGGGAGTCCATGGCTTCGACGAGGAAGGGCTCGAGTTCCTGGCGGGTGCGCTCGGCTTCGGTCAGCGTGAAGAGACGTTGTGGTGGTTCCGGAGTTTCGTCTTGTTCCTGATCATCATCGTCTTCATCTGCCATGGTGATTCCGTTCCGGGGACATTGTTGCGCCGACAAAGAGAACAGGCTGAAGCCTGTTCTAGTCGATGCTAGCGCAAAGCGAGCATGCGGTCGAGAGCAACTCGCGCATGATGGCGAGTGCGCTCGTCGACGGAGATGCGGTTGACGACATGGCCTTCGCCCAAGTTTTCGAGCGCCCAGAGGAGGTGCTGGGGAGTGATGCGGAACATCGTGGTGCAAACGCAAACGCTGGGGTCGAGCGAGATGACTTTGTGATTTTTCAATTCCTTGCTGAGGCGGTTGACCAAGTGAATCTCCGTGCCGACAGCCCACTGCGTGCCCGCGGGAGAAGAGTTGATGGCTTTAATGATGCGCTCGGTCGAGCCAATTTGATCGGCGGCCTGGGCGACCTCGAAGCGGCATTCGGGATGGGTGATGACCCGAATGCCGGGATGCTCGCGGCGGACGCGTTCGACTTGCTGAGGGGTGAAACGCTGGTGCACGGAGCAGTAGCCCTTCCAGAGGATGATGCGGGCGTTGCGGATTGCTTCCGGTGTGTTTCCGCCGAATTCCTGGTAGGGGTCCCATACGATCATTTGATCGAGCGGGACGCCCATGCGGTAGCCGGTGTTGCGGCCGAGATGTTCGTCGGGGAGAAAGAGGACTTTTTCGCCGGACTCGAAGGCCCACTTCATGACCTCGGCGGCGTTGGAACTCGTGCAGATAGAGCCGCCGTGCTCACCGGTGAAGGCTTTGATGGCGGCGGTGGAGTTCATGTAAGTGACGGGAATGATCTTGCGCGAATCGACGAGCGAAGAGAGTTCGCTCCAGCAGGCTTCCACCTGGCCGATGTCGGCCATGTCGGCCATGGAGCAGCCGGCATTCAGGTCGGGAAGAATGACGGTTTGGTGCTCGCGGCGGAGAATGTCCGCGCTTTCGGCCATGAAGTGGACGCCGCAGAAGACGATATAACGGCCTTCGGCCTGGGAAGCCTGGAAAGAGAGCTTGAGGGAATCACCACGGAAATCGGCGAACTTGACGACTTCGTCGCGCTGGTAGTGATGGCCAAGAATCACAACGTCCCCGCCGAGGCGGGCCTTAGCGGCTGCAATGCGCTCATCCAGGGCATTGTCGGGCACGAGGAGGTAGGAATCGAAGTCGCAGCCTACGCCGGCTTCGAGTTCGGGCGCGCGGAGGGTTGGCGGCTGGTCTGCGCCGATGAGGGTGCTGCTATCCGAAATGGATACTAGGTTGCCCATGGAGTTTGTTTCGTCTGTCTAGAGGCTGTTGCCTTGCGGTCCCTGGTCCTGCCTGGAAACCTCATTTTCTCATATTTCGGGTAATTTGCCACTATCCGCCGATGAAAACCATGGTACGGGAAGGTGGTACGAAACCCGGTTCGTTGATACGGTGGCCCTCTTCCTTTTCCATGACAATCGAGGTGATATAGGTGACCAAATCGTCGTCGGAGGCGCCTTCGCGGAGCATCGCGCGGAGGTCGTGGTCGTCCTTGCTGAAAAGACAGGTGCGGAGCTTGCCGTCGGCGGTGAGGCGGATGCGGGAGCAGTGCCCGCAGAAAGGCTGGGTGACCGGGGCGATGAGGCCGATCTCTCCGGGCGCGCCGTCGGCGAAGCGGTATTTGCGAGCGGTCTCGCTGCGCTCGTGAGGGATCTGCTGGAGGGGCCAGCGGGTGTGGATGCGCTGGTGGACTTCAGCGGCGGGAACAACGAGGCCGCGGGTCCAGTGGCGGTCGGCGTCGAGCGGCATGAACTCGATAAAGCGCATGATGACACCGGTTTCGCGGGCGTAGGAAGCAAAGGCTTCGACTTCGTCATCGTTGATGCCGCGGACCAGGACGGCGTTGACCTTAGCGGGGGCAAGGCGTGAATTCTGGGCTGCGGCGATACTTTGCATTACGGTTGAAAAGGACTTGGTGCGGGTGATGCGTCCGAATTTCTCGGGATCGAGCGAATCGAGGCTGATGTTAATGCGGCGGAGGCCGGCGGCGATCAGGCGGTCGCAGCGTTCGGCTAGCAGGTGGCCGTTGGTGGTCATGGAGAGGTCTTCGACGCCGAGGGCGTGAAGACGCGCGATGTAGTCCTCGACGCCTTCGCGTACAAGCGGCTCGCCACCGGTGATGCGGATTTTGCGGATGCCCAGGCTGAGGAAGATGCGGGCGAGACGGTCGAGCTCAGGCCAAGAGAGAATTTCGTCGTGATCGCGGTAGTTTTCGGGATCGGCAGAGCGGCAGTAGACGCAGCGGAAGTTGCAACGGTCCGTGATGGAGATGCGCAGGTCGGTGATTTGGCGGCCGAATTTGTCGTGAAGGGTCATGGCTCGTCGTACTTCTTGGATGCAGCTCACCGCATGCTGGACGTAAAGAGGCTGCAAAACAAAACAGCCCGATCCAGTTCTGGGAATCGGGCGCTCACCGAAAAAGTACTCATTTTCGGGGTGATCGCTCCTTTCCAAGCACGGGAGGCCTGGGCGTTTCCCCCCAAACCTTCGGCCCCGATTATTACTCAGGGCCTCGCCCCGGCAGCCGTGGGTTATCTCTCCCATAGGCTTCAGGGGTCGGAGTTACAGCCATAGTCTACGCCGACCACATGGAGTACGCAATTGGGGCGCCTGAAAACCACGGCTAAGGGCGGCCGTTCGGATTGTGGTAGAGTTTTGGCCACGCCATGCGGATCTTCGTTCTAGGGGCCGGAGCGACCGGCTCTCTTCTCGCACAATTGCTGGAGCGGCAAGGACATACGGTGTGGTGCGGAGACCGAGATCCGGAGCGCGCGCGGCGCTTCCTGGGCAAAAGGAGCACCATCGCGGTAACGGAAGTGAATGCGCGAAACCTGCGCGGAATCGTGAAGGCCGCAAAGGGCTGCCAGCTCATCGTCCACGCTTCGGCGTCGGTGTTCAATGAGATTGTTCTGCGCGCGGCGCTGCGGCTGCGCGCGCACTACGTCGATCTCAGCTCCCACCTGACGCGCCATCCCTTCAGGGCTGAGCAATTCCGTTACGTAAAGAAATTCGAGGAAAAAAACCGAGTCGCGCTGATCAATACCGGAGCCGCGCCCGGGCTGACCAATTTGCTGGTGAAACGCGCGGCGGACACACTGGACGAGGTATGGGCAGTGCACATCCGCTTATATGAAAGCAGCGAGAGTGACGATCCTATTTCTCAATGGTCGCCGGAAGTTTCGTTCGACGAGGCGGTCTCGCACCCGCAGATTTATCGCGGCGGAAAATTTCAACTGGGCAAGCGCTTTTCGGAGATTGAAAAGTTTAGATTTGCCGATCCCATCGGCAACGCGCACGTAGTACTTGCGGCGCAAGATGAAGTGGCCACGCTGCCTCGCTTCATTCCCATGCGAGAGCTGGACGTAAAAATCGGCGGGAATGAGATCGACCGGCTGCGGCGCTGGCACAAGCAGGGAAAATTGTCTCGGTCACGCGGCATGACGAAACAGCGGTTTCCTCAGACGTCTTCTCCGAGGATGATCGCAAAGCTGATTCGCCAGGGGATTTTGCAGAACGCTCGTTTCGCCGCGGCGGTGCTGGTGCGGGGAGTGAAGCACGGCAAGAAGGAAGATCAACACTTGCTGATCCGCAGCGATTGCATGTTTCCGACGCTCTATCAGATACGGCAGCAAGGACGGTTTACAACGCCGGTAGCGTATGCCACAGCGCACGTTGCAGCACTTTTCATCAAATTTTTTCCACGCGAACTTGCGGGAGTCTTTGCTCCGGAGATGCTGCCCGCCGAAACCCGGCGCGCCATCCTCGCCGGAATCCGCAACAACAGCATCCGGATCACCCACAAAACGACTGTACTCAGACAAAATAGTGAGGACGAGGAAGAATTCTAATCGGGCAGCCGAGCTTTGCTTATCGGCAAAACTCGGCTGCCGGATCGATTCGAATTGAGGATCAGTCCGCGGAAGCGGGCTTTGCATTTCCAGAAAAGTGGATGGTGATCAGGAACCCATTCGTCCCGTCGTAAGAGAACTTGTGGCCGTCCCCTTCAAAAGCCTCGTGCTTGTTCTTCCACATGCGGAAGCCATCGTTGGACTGGGCGCTCCAGTATTTCAAGTTGTGCATGACGACTTCGTGGCTGGAATTATCGCCCTTGACACGCTCCAGAATGACTTCGCCCTTGCCATTGCTCATCTTGGCGTGAGCCACGCCATCCTTTGAGTCCACATTCCATGAAAACGCAACGGTGTCCACGGCTTTTTTCTGCCAGGGAATCGCCGAATAGAGCTGGGGGAGAATGTCGGCCAATGCGGTTTGTTGTTCCTTGCTGACGCTGGGATCGAAGTTCATAACCAGCCAAGAGTCTTTACCGGTGCTCCAGTCGCTGCCTAGATCGGCTGCGAGCCAGACTTTGGCGCCATCCAGCTTGGTTTCCTTGTAAAAGCCCTTGTCTACTTTGAGTACGAGATTGGCGCGGCAAAAATGTTCGTCCATGTGATGCTCGCCCATCCCCATATGATTCGTGGAACGGGTATTGAAGTAGCAGGGACAGAACATGTCGCAGCTGCAAGCTTCGATGTAGCTGGCGGTCATATCAAAATCGGGTTTGGAAGATTTCTCCTGCGCGGAAGAACTGAAATAGACGAGGCTAGCGGCTAGCGCGAGGAGAGGAAGCAAAAGTAGACGAGGCATACGTCGCATTTAACCCTCCTGAGAACTGTGATGTGCGGGGCCCGACCGGGAATAGCGCGAGTCTACTCTCACCTCGTAGGCAATTCAAGAAGCCAGTCCCAAGTTTGGAAGGCAGGGATGGAACGGGTTCGAAGACGGCTGAGTTGCCGAGTCTAGATTCCACTCAAGCTGTAGATCCTACGGCCGGGCTTCGAAGATCAGATTGAACGGCGTCTGTGTGGCGCGGCGGAAATGCGAGAAGCCTCCGGACGTCACTACTTCGCGGAGCCGCTTTTCACCCGCTTGCGCCCCAAGCGCGAGGCCTACTTCCTGCGACAGCGAAGCCGGGGTACAAATCAACGCCGACGCACCATAGAAAGCACGGCCGATGGGATTGAGATTATCTTCAAGCTTGTCGCCAGCGAAGGGTTCCACGATCATCCAGGTGCCGTCTTTTTTAAGTGTGCTGCGGACGTGCGCGGAAGCGCCGGCGGGATCGCCCATGTCGTGCAGGCAGTCGAAAAACGTTACGAAGTCGTAGTCCTTGCCCGGATAATCCTTCGCTTTGGCTACTTCAAAACGAATGCGATCGCCCACGCCGGCGTCTTTGGCGCGCTGCTGCGCGGTTTCGATGGACTTGTCGTGATAGTCGAAGCCCGTAAATTCGGATTTCGGATAGGATTTGGCCATGAGAATCGTGGATGCGCCAAGGCCGCAACCCACGTCAGCAACTCGCGCGCCATTTTTTAGCTTGGCGTCAATGCCGGTCAGCGCGGGGATCCATGTACTGATGAGATTTGCGGCGTAGCCCGGACGAAAGAAGCGCTCCGTGCCCACAAAGAGTTCGTGATGATGTTCGTGCCAGCCGAGTCCTTCTCCGGTCTTGAATCTTTCCGTCAATTTTTCCTCGGCCTTCACGGCAGCCAAAGCGCACTGAAAAGCCCCCGGCAAGAAGACCGGGCTCGACTCGTCGGCCATCGCAAATGCCTGCTCTTCACTCAAGTGAAATTTGCCAGTGGAGGAGTCGTAGGTGACGTATCCGCCCGCCGCTTGAGCGCTCAGCCACTCGCGAATATAGCGCTCCGCGGTTCCGGTGCGTTTTGCGAGTTCTGCCGGCGACTGCGATCCGCCGGAAGCGAGAGCTTTATATAAGCCCAGCTTGTCGCCGATGCGAATCAAAGCGGCGTTGAAGGTGGCGCCGAAATCGACGATAGCTTTGCTGAGAAATTCGTGCAACTTGTCCTGGTTGATAGCCATGGTTACTGCCTCCGTTTAGGTGGTAAGAGTCAGACAGAGTTGCGCTGGATTGTAAAACCTGCTGGCTGGAGCGGCAAGCAGAGAGTTTCAACAGCAGCGGTTTGGCTTGGAATAGCGGCGGTTGAGTTGTTCGACATAGAACTCGGCGGGCGTTAGCGTGCGGCAGGAACCGGACTGGATGAGCTTCGAACGAAGATAGCTTTCGTAGGCCGCATCGCCGCACCATTGGCGAAGACCGCGCCAGAAGCGGCGGAGGAATCGAGACGGAGTTTTCGCGGCGTGTTTCATCAGTCGTCTCCATGGGCGGCGCCGGAGAAATCAGCGCTCCAGCGCGTGGCAATGTACGGCGACTCGTGAAGCACGGGTTCTTTGCGGCGGCTGAGAATCGAATACCAGTGCACGAGTGCCTCGACAATCAGAACGAGAATCATGGCGGCGAGAACGCCGGTGACCGCGGCGTCGAGGCGCTGGTTGAAAACGAGGCGGTGCGTTTCGGCAATCTTCTCGGCGGGAATTTTCCCGGCTGCTATTTGCGCCGCCAGGGCATTCGCATACGCCAAAAAGCCGATGCGCGGATTCGCATCGAAGATTTTCTGGTAGCTCGCGGTCATGGTGATGATGACGAGCCAGGCCATCGGCAGCAGCGTTATCCAAATCCAGCGCAGGCGGCCCATTTTCATCAGGATGGTGGTGGCCACGACGAGCGCGACGGCCGCGAGCAATTGATTGGAGATGCCGAAGAGCGGCCAGAGCGAATTGATTCCGCCGAGCGGATCGACGACGCCTTGATAAAGAAAGTAGCCCCACAAGGCAACGATGATGGCGCTCGAGACTAGAACGCCGGTCATCCAGCCAGTGCGGCCAAAGGGCTTCCAGACGCGGCCGCCGAGATCCTGCACCATAAAGCGCCCCACGCGTGTGCCAGCATCGAGCACGGTAAGAATGAAGAGCGCTTCAAACATGATCGCAAAGTGGTACCAGATGCTGAGGAGGCGCTCGCCTCCGATGGTGCTGGAAAAGATTTGCGCCATGCCGACAGCGAGCGAAGGCGCGCCACCGGCGCGATTCCAGAGCGTGATCTCGCCGACTTTGTGGGCAAGATCAGTCATGGTTTGCGTTTGCAACGGATAGCCCCAGCCGCTAATCGTTGCGGCAGCTGCGTCTCCCGCGCCCCCGACGATGCTGGGAGGGCTGTTGATCGCGAAATAGACGCCGGGCGGCATCGCGCAGGCAGCAACCATGGCCATCACGCCGACAAACGACTCCAGCAGCATCGCCCCATAGCCGATGAAGCGAGCGTGGCTTTCGCGAAGGATCATCTTCGGCGTGGTGCCGGAAGAGATCAGCGAGTGAAACCCGCTGATCGCGCCGCAGGCTATGGTGATGAAGCAAAAGGGGAAAATCTTTCCGGCGAAGACCGGGCCCGTGCCGTCGATGAATCTTGTGAGCGGCGGCATTAAAACTTGCGGCCGGACAAACAGGATGCCCGCCGCCAGGGAAAATATCGCGCCTGCTTTGATAAACGCGCTGAGATAATCGCGCGGCGCGAGCAGCAGCCAAACCGGCAAGGCCGATGCCGCGAAGCCGTAGGCAATGATGACGAAAGCAAGCGTGACGCCACTCAACGTAAATACGCGAGCCCAGGAGGGGGAATCAGCCACCCATTGCCCGGCGACTACCACAAAGAGAACGAGCGCCACGCCCATGACAGAAGCTTCCAGGACGCGGCCGGGCCGGATAAAGCGAAGGTAGAGTCCCAGAAGCAACGCGATGGGGATGGTCATCGCTAATGTAAAGGTGGCCCAGGGAGAAGACTTGAGGGCGTTCACGACGACGAGGCCAATCACGGCGAGAAGAATCGTCATGATCGCCAGCACAGCGAGTTGCGCGATGAAGCCGCCGCGTTCGCTGACCTCTTCGCGCGCCATCTGGCCGACCGATTTTCCGTCGCGCCGAATCGAGCAAAAGAGAATAACGAAGTCCTGCACGCAGCCCGCGAACGCCGCGCCGGCAATCAGCCAGAGCGTGCCCGGCAGATAGCCGAACTGCGCAGCGAGAGTTGGGCCCACGAGCGGGCCAGGTCCCGCGATAGCGGCGAAATGGTGGCCGAAGAGAACCCATTTGTTGGTTGGCACAAAGTCGCGGCCGTCATCGTGGCGCTCACTGGGAGTGGCGCGCGTATCATCGAGCGCGAGAACTTTGGCAGCGACAAAGGCGGAATAGAGCCGGTAGGCAACCAGATAGCAGCAAACGGCGGCCACAACGAACCAAGTCGCGTTGAGCGGCTCGCCGCGATGCAGGGCGATGGAGCCGAGAGCGCCGGCACCTAGTGCGGCAACAGCAATCCAGACAGCGATGCTGAAGGAGCGCTTCATTTCGCCGGATTCGCCGCAGTGCTCGATTTGATGAATTGTGCGATATCTGCCTTGAGCTTGGCCAGCGAGGGCGGGTGAACGTACATCATGTGGCCAGCATCGTAATAGGCACCGCTCAGGTGGCCGCGCAGTGTGGGATCGAGGCCAAGGTGATCGAAGGTATAGTCAGCCGCAAAGAAGGGTGTGGCCAGGTCGTAATAACCCTTGGCGACGAAAACGCGTAGGAACGGATTTTGCGTCATAGCCTTACGTAGCGTCTCAGCCACGTTGACGTATCGATTTTCGTATGGCGCATAGTTCCACGGGCGCACGCGGCCGGTCAGCACCTCGTAGTGAAGATCGCTGTCGAATTTTAGATCATTGCGCACATAGTCATTCAGCATTCCCGAGTAGGGACCGATGATCGCCGCGATGCTGGGGTCGAACTCCGGCTCTTCGCCGGCGGCATCGCGATCGATGCCTGTGAAACGGGCATCGATGCGTCCGATGGTGCGGCGCTCGTTACGCAAGAGTTCTTTCGTGAAGCGCATGATCTCAATGCGCAGGTTGGTGCGATCGATGTAGTCCGGCGAAAGGCCGGTGAGGCGGGCGAGCTTTTGCATGATTTCCGTGTGGCGGGCAGCGGGCAGCGCGTCTCCGGTCATGAGCGCGTCCGCGTATTCGCCAACGGCGAACTTGCGCGATTCTTCAACGGCTTTTTGCACATCGCCGCTTTGCAAATCCGCGGGAAGTTTTTTGTGAAACCACGCGATGGCGGTGTAGGTCGGCAAGTAGAGGATGTACGGCAGGTCATTGCCAGTATCGAATTCCGCTGTCTCAAAATTCAGGATTGCGGAAATCAGGACGATGCCGTTGAGATACATGCCGTAACGCTGCTGGAGATAACCGGAAAGGCCAGCGGCGCGCGTGGTGCCGTAGCTTTCGCCAGCCAGGAATTTTGGCGAAGACCAGCGCTTGTTGCGCGTGGCATAGAGCCGGATGAAATCCGCGACGGACTCCACGTCTTCCGTGACACCGTGGAATTGTTTCGGCGCTTCCCCGGGAACGGCGCGGCTGTAGCCGGTCGAAACGGGATCGATGAAGACGAGATCGCTGATGTCGAGGAGCGACACGTCGTTGTCCACCAGCTTGTAGGGTGGCGGAAGGAGAGTGCCGGCATCGCCCATCTGCACGCGTCGCGGACCGAGCAAGCCGAGATGCAACCAAACTGATGCGGAACCCGGGCCGCCGTTGAAGCTGAAAGTAATCGGGCGCTGGCTCGCATCGCTAACGTCATCCTTGGTATACGCAACGTAAAAGATGCTGGCCTTAGGCGTGCCGTCTTCGAGCTTGAGGAGGATGGTGCCAGCCGTGGCTGTGTACTTGATCTCCTGTCCTCCGACCTTCAATGAGTGCTTGGTCTGAACGATTTTTTCTTCGGGAGTGGGCGGCTTCTTTTCTTCTTTCGGCTTTTCCGCTGCTTTATCCGGGGCTGGCGGTGGCTGCTGAGCGAAGCTCGGATTCGTCCAGAGAAGAAGTAGCATGGCAGCGCGCAGGTAACGCATTGTCGACTTCATAGGCGGCGGAGCTCCCTTTCAAACCTCATAAAATGAAAAGTTGTGACGTGCGGCATCGTATGCGAGAGTGCGCGCAGCGTCAATCGTTTGGGATGGCACGCCGCCGCTGGCCCCTCATCGATTTTTTTGGCATTGCGCGGATTCACAGATAGAATGCGGCCCTCGGATGGAACCTGCGCACAAGGAGCGCCGCATGCACCGCGCTGAATTTCCTGCCGCTATTCCACTGTTCATCGCTGCGGCGATCTTGTTTCTTTCGGCCCCGGGCGCCGCGCAGCAAAAAACCGACCAGCCGCACCCGAAAACCCTCCAGGAATTGCAACAAGCGATTAAGGACGTGCTCGGGAAAGAACATGTTCCTGGAGCGGGCGTAGCGCTCGTGGCGAATGGCCAGGTTCTGTGGTGCGGCGGAATCGGCGAGGCGGACATTGCCGCGAAGCGTGCCGTCAACTGCGACACGCAATTCCGCGTAGGCGGGATCAGCAAGACCTTTGTCGCACTGGCTCTGCTGAAATTGCAGGAAGAAGGAAGGATTAATTTCTACGCAAGGTTGCAGGATGTTGCACCAGAAATCCCTTTCAAGAATCGTTGGGAGGCAACTCATCCCGTGCGCATCGTGAACCTGCTCGAACACACAGCGGGCTTCGATGACATGGAGCCCAGCGAAGTCTACAACGTGCATGATCGCTACTATTTCCCGCTACTCGAAGTTTTCAAGCGTTTTCGGGCACCCCAGATGGTGAGATGGCCGCCGGGAACGCGCATGTCGTTTTCGAATCCAGGAAATGCAGTTGCAGGTTACTTGATCGAGAAGGCCACTGGAAAACCCTTCGATCAGTACATCCGCGAAACGTTCCTGCGTCCGATGGGAATGGAGCGCGCTGACTATCCCTTCACCGAGGCGAACAAGGCCCTGCTTGCGACTCCCTACGAGGGCAATCCGCCGAAAGTCTCTGGTTATCCCTTCATCTATCTGCGGCCGGCAGGAGACCTGAAGGCGTCGCCGGGAGAGTTGGCGAAGCTGGTGCAATTTCTTCTGCGGCGCGGTAAGACGGGTGACGCGCAACTGGTGACAACAGAATCGATCCTGCGGATGGAAGCGCCGGAGACTACATTGGCCGCGAAAAACGGCCTGCGTCTTGGGTACGGCCTCTGCAATTATTCGAGCGTGGAAGGTGGCGTGGTGACGCATGGCCACGACGGCGGGATTGACGGCTTTATTTCTTCGTATCGTTACATGCCGGAGCAGAACTGGGGTTACGTCATTTTGCTGAACAGCGACAATTCACAGAGGGCGCTCGAAAGCTTGAATCGCGTGGCAATTGATTTTCTTTCGAAAGATTTCCTGAAGGCCCAACAGCCCGCGATCTTTCCTGATCCTAACCGGCTGAAGCAGTTCGCGGGGTATTACGCGCCGCGCGCGCCGCGAAGCCAACTGCTTGCGTTTGTGGATGACTTGGCCGGCGGGACGCGCATTCGCGTGATCAATGGCAAGCTGACGCGCTTCGGACTATTCGGTCGGCCCGAGCCGCTTCTCTACGTCGGCAGGAACCTCTTCCGAGGAGAAAAAGAGCCGGAAGGAACGACTGTTTTTTTCATCACGGAAACCGGAAATCGGGCGGTCGTAGGCAGCGGTCTCGATGGCATTTCTTACAGTGAGCGGGGCAGCTTGGCCGCGCCGTTTATTCGTATCGCGCTGCTCTCTCTTTGCCTGTTTTTCATGCTGACTTCGCTGCCGTACGCGCTCGTTTGGCTCTTCTTGAAACTCATCGGCGCCATGAAGGAAGTGCGTCATCTATCCGTCCGCGTGGTGCCACTGCTTGCGACGCTGGCGCTGCTCATCGTACCCCTCTGCTTTATGAAACTCGGCGGATCGCAATTCGGCTCACTAAACGTCTGGACTGCAGGGATCTTCCTGGGGACGTTTTTCTTCCCGTTATTGTCGATCCTCGGGTTGACCTTGGTTCTCCGCGTGCCGAGGGAAGAAATCCACCGTGGCGTGAGGATTCACTCGCTCCTGGTTTCCTCCGCTTGCTGTGTGCTTACCGGTTTCCTCTTGTCGTGGCATCTACTCGCGCTACGCCTGTGGGCGCCTTGAGGCAAATCACCAGCGGTTTAGAGTGCGCGAGTGACCACGTAATTCCGTGAGATTTTATCGACAGAGATGGTTCCTGCCTGACGCATGATGGTTTTCAATTCGCGACGCAGGATTTCGAGCACGGCCTCGACACCCGGCTGGCCGAACGCGGCCAGACCCCATGCGTGAGGCCGGCCTATGCCCACAACTGACGCGCCAATGGCGAGAGCTTTGAAAATGTCCGTGCCACGCCGGACGCCACCGTCCACGATGACAGGAATCCTCCCGCCGACAGCTTCGATGACTTCGGGCAGACTTTCAATCGTGGGGCGAAGGGTTTCTTCAGAGCGCCCGCCGTGATTCGAGACGATCAGGCCGTCCACACCGTGCTCGACCGCGAGCTGCGCGTCTTCGCGCGTGACAATCCCTTTCAGGAGCAGCTTGACGGTCACGGTATCGCGCAGCCGCTTCACGAAATCCCAACTCAGATTCCCGGGCTGCGCAGCAGTGACCTTTGACAGATCGAGGCCATCAAACATCGGCTTCCGGGCCGCGTATTGAGCGAAGCCTCCTGAGCCCCCTCTGGCCCTTCCTCGCGCGTCGCCAGTGTAGGCGCTTTGATGGCAAGCGGAACACTCTCTCTTATCCACACGTTCAGCACGGAACAGAGTTTCGCGGTTGCTCCCTTCCTGGAGGTCCACCGTGAGCACGATCGCGGGAGCGCCCGCAGCTTCGGCGCGTTTCACAATCGCCCGGCCAACTTCCCAAACGTTTGTGGGATAGAGCTGCTGCCAGACGGGGCCGCCCCGCGCGGCAATAGCGTCTTCAATCGACGAAGTAGCAACGGTGGACAACATCATCAGGTGACCCTTGGCGCGCGCCGCGCGGGCCACGGCGACTTCGCCCTCGGGATGGAAAGCTTTTTGGCCGCTTACGGGGGAAAGCACAATTGGCGTGTTCCACTTTGCGCCGAAGAGGTTCACCGACATGTCGATGTCTTCCACATTGATCAGCCTGCGCGCGCGAATCTGGATCCGCGAATAGCCCTCGCGATTCGCCCGCACGGTTCCATCGTCATCCACGCCGGTCGAGAGATAGCCGAAATGCGCGGGTGGGAGTGCCTTGCGCGCGGCAGGCTCGAAGTCCATCACATCCATGGCCTGGCCCGGCGAGGAAATGACTTCGTCGCTTTGCTGAAAGGAATCCAGCCAGCTAAGAAACTTCTTCTCGGTAACTTCGGCCGTCGCCAGAAGATTGCTGAGGGAACCGGCAAGCAAGCCCGGGCCAGCCAGCAGGGGACTCGCCGACAGCATCTGGAGGAATTTTCGCCGCGTCTTGATCAATTCAGTAACGCGATTCATGGTCTCTCTCCTCTTCCTGGTCCGGCAACGAAGTGAAGCGCAATAGCGGGTAAAGCTCGTAAAAGACCTTTGCTATGTCGCGCGGAAACGAGGCGGTCGTGGCATCAGTGGGCGTGAATTTGCGTCGGACAATCCACGCCAAAATCTTTTTCCAATCCTCCGGGGTGGTGGGCCAACCGTCGTGTTTCGTCCATTCCCCCTTCACCGTCGTGTACCAGTAACTTTCGTATCGCCGGCTGAGGCGCTTCTTGTGTTTCGCCACCCAACGGGAATCTGCCGTCACGCGCGGCTCGGCGACCAGTGCAATCGTGGATTCTTTGCGCTTCCCGCCCGAGTAGATGCGGAAGCCCGCCGTGACGGTGTCCGGCGATAGGCCAACATAGAGCTGGCCGGTTTCGCGCTTACCCGGCGCAGGAACGGAAAACTTCAAGTACATATGCGTTTTGTAAAGCGTCTTGTCCTTCGCAAAACGGATGTCGCGGTTGATGCGCGAAAAATTGGCGCCTGTACGGCCGGAAGTGTCAAAGTCCGAGTTGAGTTCCAGCACGGCGGGCGCGACTTCCTCCAGCAATCGCCGAAGAGGTTGAATGAGCGCTGATTGGTATCGTTCGCGGTTCGCGTCCATCCACTCTTTGCGGTTGTGTTTGGCAAGGTCCTTGAAAAATTGAAACGTCTCGCGGGTGAAGATAGCCTTCGCGGGTCCCATGAAATGCCTCAATACTTTCGTTCGATGTCCGACGCAGCGTCCCACAGCCTACACGATTCCCGTCGAACGTCAATTCCGTGGACCAGATTGGCACTTGCCGCGAGCCGTGCCTGCCAGCTAGTCTGCCTAAATGAACAACTTCACTCCTACAGAACGAACTAGAGTGCGCCGCAAGCCCGATCGCGGCAGCTACGACCGCGAGCTGCTCTACTCCATTCTCGATGAAGCCTTCGTCTGCCATGTCGCTTTCATCGCCGATGGCCTGCCCTTTGTCGTGCCGACGAATTACGTGCGCGTTGGGGACAAATTGTTCCTGCATGGTTCGATTGCCAGCCGCCTGATGAAGACTCTTGGAAGTGGCGCGCCCTTCTGCCTCGGCGTAACGCTGCTCGATGGTATCGTATGTGCCCCGACGGCCACAGGCCATTCCGTCAACTACCGTTCTGTCGTCGTCATGGGCAAAGCCGAGCCGGTCGAAGGCAAAGCCGCAAAGCTGGCGGCCATGCGCGACTTCGTCGAATACGTCATTCGCGGCCGCTGGGCCACGGTACGCCCTCCCAGCGAGCAGGAATTGAAGGGCACCAAGGTCTTGGCAGTGCCGCTGGTCGAAGCGTCGGGTAAAGTGCGCACCGGCTTCGCCGTCGATAATGGCGAAGAGTACGAGTCATCAGCATGGACCGGTGTCATCCCGATGAAGTGGAACGCCCAAACGCCGGTTCCAGACCCACGCGGAAATTCAAAGATTCCGGCGCCGGCAAACATCCTGCATTATTCGCGGCCGCAATAGCTCGCGGCCAAATAATCTCCCGCACCGCACCAAGTGACACTAAGCTTTGCAGGATCTACTTTGAACGCGAGCCGGAGAATGCGGACGCCAGCCCCAGCGCGATGAGCGCTCCTCCCGAGACGTTTCGCTGCGTACGGCGAAGGCGCAGGCTGCCGCGAATGCGTTCCGCCACGGTCCCAGCGATCACGGCATAGACAGAGTCGCTGCACCAGCCCATTAGCGCAAACAAGACTCCCAATTGCAAGATTTGGAGCGTGACATGTCCGCGCAACGGATCGACGAATTGCGGCAGAAAAGCCAGAAAGAAGAGCGCCGTCTTGGGATTGAGCAGATTGACGAGCAAGCCCTGACCAAAGAGGCGAATCAACTTTGTCTCGCCGGTATCGGCTTCCACAAGCTGCTCATCATTCCGCCGCAGCGTCTTGATGCCGAGATAGATCAGGTACGCCGCCCCGAGATACTTTACGAACTGAAACGCCACCGCCGAAGAGGCCAGCAGTGCCGAAATTCCCAGAGCCGCTGCAACCACGTGGCACAAGGTTCCGGCCACGATGCCCATGACGGAAACGAGACCAGCAGCCCGCCCATGTCCTATGCTCCGGCTGACCACATACGTCACCGCCGGGCCTGGGATCACCAACAGGATCGCGGCGCCAGTGACAAACAATAACAGCGACGAATGGCTGATCAACATCGGGTGGGGGCTCCCTTAACAAGTCAGTTGCAGCCGCATCCGCCACCACAGCAACTTCCGCCTCCACTCGAAGACCCGCCGGATGACTTCGCCGAAGCGCCGTTGCTCGACCCATTCGCCGCGCTGAACACCGAAAGCTGAATCGCGTTCTTCTTCCCCGCGCACTTCGGGCAGGCAATCTCCTGCGTCTTGTTCAGCACAATCTTTTCAAAGTGCGTCTGGCAGTCCTCGCAAATGTATTCGTATATTGGCATCTTCGAACCTCGACCACAATTATAGCAGCCTCAGCAAGTCATCCCTCCATCCCAAAAAGCAATGGCTCCATGCAAAGCATGGAGCCATTGGCCCTGCGGATTTGGACAGGATACTTTAGTCGCCGGCGACCGCTTCTGCTGCCTTCTCGGCGGTCTTGGCGGTGGCGTCGTTGCCGTTGGAGTGGCCATTGCCATTCGCTGGGGCGATGGAGACCGGCTTGCCCGCGTTCGCGAAATTGGCAGGCACCGCTTTGGCGATGTCGCTGACTGTGCCAATCTGCACGACCGTCGGCTGAGGCTTCTTCAGGACCAGTTCTTCATAAATCGCGCGAACCTTGGCCTGCTCTTCGTAAGCCTTCTTGCGGCGAGCCCGGTCCTCTTCCGCCGCGGTCACTGGGATGTCGTGCTCCAGGTGGCGCACGCGAGCGGCGTCATCGGCGTCAATCTTCAGAGAATGCTCAAAGCTCTGGAGGTTGACGTTCTTGCCCTTGGCGTAGATTTCGTGTTTACCGTGGTTCTTGTACCACTCGGCCACGGTCGCGTTCTTGTGCATGTTTTCGATGATCTGCCGCCATCCCACGCCGGTGTTGTACGCGCAGAAGCTGATCTCGCCCTGCTGCGTCGCGTAAGGAATGATGCACATTTCCGTGCGGCGGAAGTCATAGTTGAACAAATCCTGGAACCACATCCCCGCGATGAACAGGAAGTTCCACGGATCCTGCTGGCGGCGCTTCATGGCGTCTTCGTATGTGCGGTCCGGAGACGTCCTGCCGTATTTCTTCTCCGCGCCTTTGGTCAAAGCCCAGGTCTTGTCAAATTTCTTGAAGAGGTCGTACAGCTTCAGCCCCTTCGGCCCCCGGAACGGGTGGTAGTTCTTCAAGAGGGCCATGGCCATCATGAAGTTTGAAAAATTCTTGCTGCGAGCCGCGTCGGTAATTGCCGTTACGTCCTTCGTAAGTTGCTCGGCATCCAGGAATCGCGGAACGGGAGCCCATTCCTTCGTTTCCTTGTTGATCATCAGCGCCGTGCCCACGCCGCAATTCGGGTGGCAGCCGCAGGAGAGCGAGCCCCAGTTCGACTCTTGCCCCTTGACCATGTCCGAGAATCCGGCAAACGTGCTGATGAACGAAATCGGGAACCAGTCGCGCGTTGGCTCAACCTTGCCCACCTGGCTGCTGACGTCTTTCGCAAGATGCGAAAGCGTGTAGCGCTGCCGCAGGCGCCGTTCCGGAGTGATGTCTTCGTCACGGCCGGTAAACGAAACCGGCTGAAAGCTCACGAACGCGATTTTCTTGGGGTTCTCCATCGCAAACTTCACGATAGTGCCCACCTGATCGTTGTTCACGTTATTGACGATGGTCACCACCAGCACGATTTCGATACCGGCTTCGTGCATGTTCTCAATGGCGCGCAACTTCACGTCAAACAAGTTGCCGATCTGCCGGTGGCTGTTGGCGTCGTTGCCGATGCCGTCGAATTGCAGGTACGCGTAGCGCATGCCCGCTTCGAACGCCTTTTTGCAGAACTCCTTGCTCTTGGCGAACTCGATGCCGTTGGTCGCCGCCTGCACGCTGTTGTAGCCGATCTTCCTCGCATAGGCGACCGCGTCAAAGAAGTACGGACTCATGGTCGGCTCGCCGCCCGAGAACTGCACGGACATCTGGCGGCGCGGCTTGATCTTCAAGGCGTTATCCAGGATTTCCTTGATCTCATCCCAGCCCAGCTCGTGCACGTAGCCAACCTGGTTGGCGTCCATGAAGCACGGATCGCACATCATGTTGCAGCGGTTGGTCAGGTCGACTGTCAGTACCGACCCGCGCCCATAGCGCACCGTAGAAGATCCATGCTTATGCAGGTCTTCGTCGTTGTGCGCCGGAATATCGCGGCCAGGGAACTGTTTTTCGATCCACTCGAGGAACTTGGAATCGACGGCCATCATGTCTTCGTAGTGGCCGTGCAGCGGGCAGTCCTTCACCATCCAGACTTGCCCATCGCGCTCGATAATCTGCGCCTTGATCTCGCCGACCTTCTCGTGCATCAGGTCGCGCCAGTCTTTTTTGCCTGCGATGATCGCCTCGCGCGCTTCCTTCACGCACGCGGGACACAGAGAATCGGTCTGCCGCGGGAAGCCCAGTGTCGGCTTGGTCTTCTCCCACGATTTCAGCAACGGCTTATCCGACCACTTCGGCGTGACCGAAGGATTGGGATTGCGCTTGTTGAAGTACTGGATGGTGTCAAACGTGATTCCAGCGGTCTTGCAAACTACCCAATCGAACGTCCTCGCGATTTGCGTGCCTACTTGATTCGGCATAAACCTCTATCCTCCACTTTCAAAAATGCTGACCACTTGGCCCTTGAGTTAGATGGAGCCCCCTCAGTCGTTGGATACAAAGCCCAAACAACTGCCCCCGGGCCCACTTTTGCGTGCCTAAAACCGTACCATGAACACCAGGTACGTCCAATAAGCCTTTGGACACCAATAGTTTGACCGTTACCCGGGCGGGACGCCAGCGCCTTGCAGCGAATGGCAAGAATCGGGGGTCGAACGGCATCTGGGGCCATTGAACGGTAATTGTTCGTCCCTGAAAAGGGGGTTACTAGTAGTGCGAATGGACTGGAACTTCCCCCCTTCGCGGAAGATTCCTGCGCATTTTCTAAGGAAGACTTCCTACTGGTTGAGGGCTGGCCTGAGGACTGCGATGACAAAATGCGCAAAATTCGATGCGCCTTCATCGAGTTGCAGCCAACGCACCACACAATGATCGGCAAGATATTTCGCCACGCGCGCTTCCGGTATTCCCAGATGCTCGGCGAGTTGCGGCTTGATGGAATCAATGCCGCGGCGGCTCGATCCGCCACGCAATAAATTGCCGATGGCAATTCGCAGCGTTTGGCAGGCTTCGACGTAGTAGTAGCTCGTCAGGTCCGAATCCGTCAGCACGTAAACTCCCGGCCCCACTGGTGCGGTATCCGCCTCGTTTAGGCTCACCGGCGGGCACGTCAGCAACCGGCGGAATTGCATCTCCAACAGCGAGAGCCGTGAAGAAAGTCCTGGGTCCCCATAACGCCCTTTGACGCTGGGTCCGCCCGGCTCCCCCACCGGCTCGATTGGCAAGCTTGGTATTGCCCGGCTGTGCGTCACCCGAGGAGGCGTGGGCTCTACCGGTTCATTGAACACCACTGGGGACAAACCACGCCGCAGGGCAGGTGTCTCCAGAGAACGATCTGCCGGAGCGCTTGCTGGTTCCTTGGCAATGCCGCCCTTGCGCCGGTTCCGGCCGCCGCGGCGTCCTCGCCGGCGGCCTTTTTTCTCAATCCCGCCAGTTGTGGGCGCGTTCGCTAAGATTTCCGTTGCCTGCTGGATCTCGCTGCTGACCGCTACGGAAGATTCCAGCGCTTCCGGATTCTGTTCGAATGGCACACTCGGCTCCGGCATCGTAACCGTCGGCGACGTCAAAGCAAACTCCCCCCCTGGCGGTGTCCCCATTTCCAACGGTATCTCACCGGGCGCGCCACCCAGCCGCACCGCAGCTTCCTGCGCTTTGATTTTCCAATCGGCGCGGCGAAATCTCTCCGCCGCGGCGGAATACCATTTCGCGGCATCGGTATTCTGCCCCGAAGTTTCGAAAAATTTGGCCAGTTCGAACGCCACCATGGCGTCTCTCGTCTTCTGGTAGAGATTCGAAAGTTGCTCCGCGGGATCTTTGCTGGTGCGCGCGCGGCGGATGCGAGCGGTAATCTGTTTCCAGTCAGTCATCTTTTGCTTGCATTGTAGCAGCGGAACGCCTCATCGGCTAGCAATCTCCGCTCGCCTCTGCAGACCGTAACTCTTTCTTTTCCAGAGGTGTTTACCGATTGACGCCGCAGAGTTTCCTCAGTATTCTTCGGGCAGCCCTCTTGGAGGCGTTTAATGACGCGTCTGCGCGATGACCGTATTGCGGTCACCAGCAGCATCGACCGTGTTATGGTCGCAGATAGATTGAAATGCTTCGCAGCCCCCAGTCGCAATGACTGCATTTCGTTTGCGAAAACCATCCTCGCCCTGCTCGTCACTTTCTCGCTCCTGACGACCCCTGTCTGGTCCGCTTCATCTTCTTCGCTCGGTACGGTAGTTTACGCCGATCGCGCCCGCATTGGTGCTTCTGGGGCCTCCGCTGGCGCGACTGTTTTCAGCGGCGACCGCCTGACCACGGAACAAGCCGGCAGCATCCAAGTCCGCGCCGGAGCCGCCCGCCTGCTCCTTTCCAGATCGAGCAGCGCCACCTTCTTTCAGGATGACGCTACCCCGGCCGCTACGCTGACCTTTGGCTCCGCCACTTTTTCAACATCCAATTCGAACGCTTTTGCCTTGCACGTAGCTTCCGCAGTGATTCGCCCGAACACCAATCAGCCCACCATCGGACAGGTTACCGTTCTAAATCCGAAAGAACTGGTTGTGAAGAGCACTCACGGGTCACTGACGATCGCCGTTGAAGATGATGTGCGGGAGATTCCGGAAGGGGCCGCCTATCGCGTTGTTCTCGATCCCAACGCTTCCGACCCGCAAGGGCCACGCGGTGCCGGCTCGAAGGGTTACGGCAGCCCGCCGGTCAAGGCCGCTAAGAGCAAGTTCATCTGGTACGCTGTTGGCATCACCGCTGCTGTCACCGTGTTTGCCGTTCTCGAAGTCTTCGAAAGCCCCGACCGCCCGTAATTCACACTCTCTTTTAAAATCTCTTGCAACAGCTTCGATCGGATTCAACATCTGTTTTTGTACGATTCCATGTGTTTCGATAATTCGTCCGGTTTAATGCGCTATTAACGTCGATTGGCTGGCCACGCATTGCCAGCTGCCGCCTTGCTTGATCCATACGTTCGTGAATCGCCCTCGCCGCTGGAACGGTTTGCCCTTCTCCACGCCCTTGTCCCGGTAGATGCCGGTGCTCACCGCCACATTATTGTTGTAAATCCGCACGCTCACACCTTCATTGTTGATCTGCTCGGAAGTAGTGTTCCCGCTTTTGGCGCTCTCCAGGAACTGCTGCTTGGTTTTCAGGCTGCCGTCATAATCCACGTACACGAGATTGTCGGCCAGCAGGCCCGCGAGCGCTGCCGCGTCCTTGTTTTGCTCAGCCTGGTCCCACGCGGATTCCAGCGCGATGATCCTTCCCTCTTCCCCGCTCGGTTTCACCGATTCCTGCGCAATTCCCATCGCCTCCCAAGCGCCCAAAAACACGAACAGTGCAGCCACAACCTTCATAGCGGAGCCTCCTCGTTGTGCATCAGAAAGGGATATCCCAGCCTTTGGGGCTCCAGATTCTAGGAAACTCCGGTGGATTACAACACTTTCTTGCTGCCCTCGAAGGAGGTTCCCTGTCTTCGGCGATATCAGTCACCACTTCTCGCGAATTTCCATGACCACTTCACGAATGGCCTTGAGTACTGCCTCTGGGTCGATCGCGTGATTGCTGTGCTCTACAATGACCTGTCGTCCCTGAGTCGAGAGCCGAGCAAGTTGTGCCTGGAATTGATGGACCCAGATTTCGTGAAAAGCCGCTAGCTCTTTGTCTGCTTCCGGATCACCTACTCTGAAGGGCTGCCCCGCTGTCAGGACAATCAGTGGACGGTCCCCCAGATTGCCCGCAGCCCTCATTTGCGCGGAGACTTTCTCCTCAAAATTGCAGACTGCGGCAGCCACGAACGATTTCGGTTGGAGTTCAAGGCCTTGGAAGGTGGCCGCTTGCTCAGCCGTGAATCCTGGCGGTATGTTCCTAGGAGGTTGGGAAGTCTTCAAGAGGAGCCGCACTAGCCCGACTCGGGCCGCCAGTGGCACGCCTGTGCAAAGCAGATTTCGAATCTGCTTTGGAAGCCGATTAACGGGGGCGAGTGTAGCGCGCGGTTCGTAACGGTATTGGTCTTCGTGCGCCGAATCCACCAGAACCGCCCCCGCAACTTCCGATGGGTATTTGCCTGCGAAGACGCGAACATTAAAACCGCTGAAAGACGCGCCGACTAGGATGTAAGGAGGAGGAACGCCGGCCGCGTGCAACAACGTATGCAGGTCGTCCGCGATTGCCGCGCTTGTTTGCTCAATGGGACTTGGATCACTCCATCCCAAGCCGCCGCGATCGAACCAGCACGCCTGCGTGAACTGCGCAACTTGCCGCTGAAAGAGTAAATTCCCATAGCCGGGAGCAGACCCTCCCGTATCCAGAATTACGGCTGGCCCTCCTTCGCCTGAACAATAGATGTTGAGCGAACGCCCGCCAATATCCACCGAGTGGCCAACTTGCGGGAATCGATTGGGGTCCTGTCGCTCACCAATCTGTTCGTACGCGATGCCCACAAGAAGCAACACGACCAATAGCAGGAGAAAGCATTTTGAAACAAATCGGATCCACAGTCTTAGCTTGGGTTGCACGCTTTTCTCCTACGTGCTCAGTCATACGGGTGCAGGAAGATAACGGCCTGAATGAGGGCTCCTAAGACGGCGAGGACTATCTTCCACATCCCGGAACGCACAACCCACTGTCTCGCGAGCGAAACGATTCCGTCGTAGAAGAGAAATGCCTTTCCCAGAGTGGTTGCTGTTTCGTCGAATATCCATGCCATCTCTCCGGCATAGCGTTCGCGGAACCGCGGCGGGTATAGCCAAAGGAGAGACCGGTAAAAAACATGCATCATAAAGCCTCCTTTGGCTTAGCCCCGCGCAACCGCAACTTCGCTTCGCGAACCACTCCTTCCAGGCGGGCAACCTCGGCAGAGAAAACGCGGCGGCCAAATGCCGTCATTCGGTAGTAGCGCCGGCGTGGGTCGTCCTTTGTGGATCGCCGGGGACTCTCTGCCACTAGTCCCTGATCGATAAGTTTTTCCAGATTGTCGTACAGCGTGCCCGAACCCATCCTGTATTTTCCTCCCGACTGGCGCGCCACCTCCTGCATGATTCCGTACCCATGCCGGTCTTCGTCCGATAGGGCGAGCAGGATGTGCTGGGCGGCGACTGATAACGGCAGGAACGGTTCCAGGTCAGTGCTCATGGTCGCATACCGATATATCGGATTCCGACTTACTTGTCAAGTGCGAATCAAAGCCGCGTGGCGCACTCGTTCGATTTCTCTTTACTTGTGGAAAGGCAGGATGTTAGTACGCGACTTTAATTTGATTCACTGAAAGCAAATGAAGAGGCCACCCCACCCTTCGAGGTTGGTATTCGAAGGGTGGGTAATCCTTATTCTTCGCTGCTGATTCGTTCGAAATGTGCCGGGGCGACAACCCCCCCATCCGTCCCTGTCCCTCAATACATGCGATACACGTCCATGTCCATGTTGGGATTTGTATGACCAGGGTTCCCGCGGAAGTCAGCCCAAGCCGCAAATCCTCGACCTGTACGGTCTACCGCGGCGCCGGTGTAATCGCCGATAAAGGATCCTGCGAACGTGATGTATGGATTCGATGACTCGGTCGTTAGGCGCGTCTCGCTCCCGAATGCATCCGATGAACTGCGCGCAGCATAGTCCAGGCACACCGGACCAGGGAGAAAGCTGAGCGTGCCAGTTGTCGTGTCCTGCACTTGGGCGTGGCAGTCGTCGCCGTCCGGAGAGTAGGCGCGTGTGTAATAGGTGACGATCAGGCGTCCAGTATTGAAGCCCACGGCGGAATAAACCTTGTCGGCAGCCCCCGTGGTGATCACCTTCGGCGCGCCCCAACTGGTACCATTCGAAGAGGTGATGAGCTTTACCTGATTGGAGGTCGGCCCAGCGAAGTTGCCGCCCTTTTCAAAGCCGCAACTGGCATTCGCTTGGTCATCCGTCCAGGTGATGCCCATGTGACCGCTCGTGGGATCGATGGCAAAACTTGGAAAGCTGTTGATGCGGAATTGTTCCCCGCTCAGGGTCTGCCGCCCTTGCGCGACGTTAAACGGGTAACAGTTGAAATCGTCGTAGGCGCGGGCGAGCTCGGTATTGGTGAAGGTTTTGCCGCCATCGGTCGAGCGCGCCAGGATAATTGCATCACCGAAAAAGTTGGTACTCGGCGTTGCCCCTTCGTAGGCCACATAGACTGTTCCATCCGGTGCCACTACCGGCTGCGAACCCTGATTGAACGGATGCGAGCCATCACTGACTTTCGTAAAGTCCGACCAGGTATTCCCGCCATCGTGGGATACGGATATCACGATGGGTGAACCGGCGAAGCCCTGCAGAGCTCCATTCGACTTAAAGCGTGTCCACGTGACATAGACTGTGCCATCCGGACCCACCGTGATCCAGTCCTTGTCATTAAAAATCTGGTTTGCATCGGTGAAGTGCACCATTTGGGGAGCGCCCCACGTCATTCCGCCATCCTGCGAGGCGCTCACGGCCACGCCGCTGGCGGTGCTGCCCTTTCGGAAGTTGCAGTTCAGACCCACATAGTACAAAGTGCCGCTGGGCCCGAATGCCAGTACCGGGTCGCCGCAGGAACCTACACGCGCGAAGACCCCCTGCCCGCCGGTCGCTCCGGTGCGCCCCGGCAGTACCACGTCTGTGAAGGTCTTCCCCCCGTCTTTGCTGACATAAACCTCATCGCCATCAATGCGGTACTCGTTGGCGGAGGTGACCACGTTGTTGAGGTCGGTCGGGTTGATGACGATGTTCGACTCGTTTTGTGGGTTGAAGCACTTCGTGCCATCCGCAAAGAAGAACGCTGTGTCACCCACGATTGCGTCGGTGGTTTGCGTGCCTGCGAACGGCGCATACAAGGTTGTCGCGGTGCTGAACGGGGCAAAGCGGCAGCGTGATACGAAGATCTTTCCCGAGGGATCGGGATGAGCGGCCATTGCCGCTTCAAACTGCGCGGGCGTAAATAGGCCGTCATCGTTGCTGGCCAGCGGATCGGGGCCCGAATTCTTGAAGCGGTTGCCGGAATCCGCAGCCGCTGTGAATGCAAATACCGATACTACTAGGACGATTCGAAAGAATTTCTTCATTGGACCCACCTTTTCCGGACTCTCTTCGGGGACGGGACGTGTTTGGTAGCACGACGATTGATATTCTGTCAAGGAGCGGTTGTTCACAAACCGGCGATCACCTCTATCTCTACCAGCGCGTCTTTCGGCAACCGCGACACCTGCACGGTCGACCGGGCCGGCGGCGCCGACGTAAAATACTTCGCATACACTTCGTTCATGGCCGCAAACTCGTTCATGTCCTTCAGAAAAACCGTCGTCTTCACCACGTGATGCAGATTCGAGCCCGCTGCCTCCAGAATTCCCTTCACGTTCTCGAGCGTCCGCTCCGTCTGCTGGCGGATGTCCGCACCCGTCATCTCCCCCGTTTTCGGGTCCAGCGCCACCTGACCCGACACGTACAGGAATCCATTCGTCCGGATGGCCTGCGAATACGGTCCGATGGGTTTCGGTCCCCGGTCGGTCAGAATCACGTCTCTCATGGTGCGGCCTCCTATTCAGTTTGGGCGCTTGCCGCGGCGGTTTCTTTGTAACGCGCGCGAAACTCTTCGGGTACTCCCGGGCGCTTCATCCAAATTCGCACGAACTCGGCGGCGTTCTGGTGCGTTTCCTGATCAAAA
>WNFA01000674.1_pt1 | contig 27154 bp, 16 predicted proteins | sample 5400481 | NCBI WGS metagenome assembly WNFA01 (sample SAMN13153340, study PRJNA577476) | soil metagenome | isolation source: 120 cm saprolite under Douglas fir tree site 2 hole 1 replicate 2 | place: USA:California | collected 2015-04-18 | reverse complement strand
CTACCGGAGGCGATCCCGAGAATATCCATAACCCGATTGATCTGGAGCCGTTCGTCCCGCCCCGGCGAGTCAAAGATGGAAAGATCACCGGTGTATGGCGTACTGGTCTTGCGATTTTCAGTCGGAATGTCAGACTGCGTTTGCGCGCGAGTGGTTACGGCGTGGAATTGCAGAATCAGAACAGCAATCAGAGTCAAGCGCTTGACCATAATGCATTCGATTCTAATGCAGGGCGGCAGGCAGGCCTCGCGAAGGCGTAGGTATCCCCCAGGCAACCGAGTCTGCAACAATCAACCAGATGTGCCGAAGGTACAGATCATCGAGGAGAAGGCAGTTGGTTGAGGAGTATTTTGGCGCAGTCTCCGAAGAAGACGAGTGGACTCCCCGCTACGCAAGGCGTACCAGTTCGTGAACAGTGTTCGCTTGGAGGCGTTGAGCTACGGTTCGACAACCTTCCCAGACTAGAGCTGTCTGACTGAGAAATCACAACGCCCGAACTCAAAATAGCGGGTTATGCGACTCTCTTCCGCATCTTCGAGGCTCCATCATGTCCAGATTCCGATGGATCTAGCAGCTGAACGCGATGATCGGTTCCGCCCCTCAACGCATTGCCCCTGCGGCCTTCGCCATGGCAACCGGAGCGGTGATCGTTGCCGCCTGGCTGAAATACGATCGGTACGAGCGGTACACGCCGTACATCGCCGGCAGTACCAGGAGCGGGACTTGCCAACCGATGCGTTGGCTGACGGCGGTGACGAGTGAAGTCACGCCGGCGCTGAGCACATAGTAGGGGAACGACAGGTGGAAGATGCTCGACCAGATTCGCAGCACCCTTCCGCCTTCAGTCAGCGAGATGATGGTTGCGACCGGGACGGTCTGGACCATGAAGAAGCTTGCCGCCGCCAATGACAACGGTAGCGAGCTTGACGTCCAAAGGCTCCTGCCGGCGAATGCCTGATGCAGAATCCAGCGCCCGGTGCCGACCGCGATCGCCATGGTGCAAACGTTGAAAAACATCTGTACGACTTTGGGTTTGCCGCCCGCCGCGGGCAGGCTCTGGACTGCAGTCGATGCCAGGGCGACGAGCAGGGCTTCGAGCAGGCTCAACTGTATGGCTGCGATCAGGACAAACGGAAGATTGACCGACATACTTCCGTTCAATCCGGGCAGCTTTACTTTCATCCTGGAGGCTGCGACAGCAATCACGACCAGCACAATCGCTTCTCCAGGATGCCAGGTGGTGGCCCGCGTCAGCGCGTAGCCAACCGAACCAAGCCCTGCTGCCGAGATCAGCGCAATGAATGAATTTGTTTTTCGTCGGTTGTAGCTCACAGCATCTCCCCCTTTCTATTCTTGCTTAGCTACAAACCACTCTCACTGCTCTCCGTTTGTATCGATGGAAGATGCCTGGTTAAGACTCGTCGCAGTACCCCAGATCACGCTGGTCGCAGACGTTCCGGAGGTGCCCCAGATCACGCTGTAACCCGACATGCTGCTGGTGCCCCACACCACCGAGTTGGCGGTAGTGGCAGCCGTACCCCAAATTACAGAATTGCCGCTAACGCTAGTGCCCCATATGACCGAAGTGCCCCATATCACGGAAGTACCCCAAACCACCGAGGTGCCCCAGACTACCGAGTTGCCGTTCACCAGAGATATCGTGCCGTTGGAGTTCACTACGGCACGGGGTGAAAGCGCGCTGCCCGAAGTCGCAGGAGCTTTGTCATTGTTCGCCACCGCCGCGGCGACATCCAGGTAACCGGCTCCCACCGTGAACAGATCGTAATACGAAGTGAAGGTCTGGCCCGTCACCGGGTCAGTGCTTACGCTGGAAGTGGGAAAGGTCTTGTAGGCAGTCTTCATCAGGCGGGCCTTGATTTGGTCCGGGGTCAGAGTCGAATCTTTCTGCAGCAACATGGCAACCACGCCGCTCACTACGGGAGTGGCCATGCTGGTGCCGCTGAGGGTGAAGTAGTTGTACTGGTACGAATTACCCTTGACCCGATTGCCGGGGAACAGCGTCACCAGCGTGCTGGTGGGGGCAATTGTGGATACGATAAGGTTTCCCGGAGCCACCAGGTCCGGCTTGACCACGTGGTCATAAGTGCTCGGTCCTTTCGAGCTGTAGCTGGCGATTTGATCGTCGGTCCGAGTGGCCGTGTTCATGGTCTTCATCGCGCCAACCGTAATCACGAATGGATCGTTGCCCGGAGCCGTCACCGTACCGTAGCCGTTGCTGCCGTCTACGCTCACGCGGCCGTAGTTACCCGCGGCCACAACCACCGTGATGCCTGCATTCCACGCCTGCTCCACCGCCTGGCAAAGCGGGTCCGAAGCATAGCTACCGAAGACTGGGCGCCCGATGGACAAGTTAATGACTCGGATATTGTAGGTGCTCTTCAGGGCGATGGCCCGCTGGATGGCTGAGATTACCGCGCTGTCCGTACCCACGCCATTCTGGTCAAGGACGCGCAGGTCGACGAGATTTACTCCGTAGGCAATCCCCGCCATGCCGGAGCTTGTGCCGCCGTCATCCGAGCCGTCGCCGGCGAGAATCCCGGCCACGTGGGTTCCGTGTCCATAGGTGTCGTAAACCAGGGTTCCGTACGAGTTGTATTGGCTGGTACCGGTGAAGTCCTGGTGATAGGCCACGCGGGATTGGTTGTTATAACTTCTCAGGTCGTCGTGGCTGTCATTAATTCCGCTGTCGATGACGGCGACTCCGATGCCCATGCCCCAGGTGCCGAGGCCCAGGTTACGCGCCGCGCTCATGCCGATTGCACTGTCAGTAAGATCGTCGGCTGCCTTCAAGTCATGATCAGGAGAAATAGACGCTACATCGTCATCGTCCGCCAGATCGTTCAGAGCGGCCGCAGACATGGAGAACGCCCCACCGTGGACCAGGGCCAGTCGCGCTCCTAACTTTCCGCCCCGGGCCTGCACTTTGTCAAAGTGCCGTTGTTCAGGCGCCTGCTTGAACTGCACGATGACCCGCACATTTTGCGCGGCTGAGGGTGAGAACCGGGCCTGGTCGGCTAATCCCCGCAGCTCCGGAGCAATCTTCCTGATGGATTCCGGGCGTTGGCCGTAGCCGAGCGTGGCGGTGAAAAGCAGCGCCACCAGTAGAGCTATGCGCCGTCCCCAGGTAGCGCTGCGTCTTTCGTTGCGTTTCATAGTTTCGGTTCCTTTATTCGACCCGTTACGCTTTCAGTTCTCAGGCGTTTGGCTGAGGTCGAGAGCTTCCTCGACATCACTACAAAAGCAAGTGTCATTCCACGGAGGGCTTGCGGGTAAGTCGTTGAATCCGAAGCCCAATGGGCGGGCGGCTCAAGTGTGGTTGGGACGAAGTGGCCCAGGCTGCGCCATCCCCGTCCGGGGGTGGCCCTCCTGTGGTAACCATGGTGGGGTTACTGTTGCGATGGAAAAGTCATTCCGCAAAGGCGAATACATTGCAGAGGCCGCGAAGCGTCAGTGGGGTTTGATGTGCCTACGAAAAAGGGAGCGGACGGACGGTCTCGCGCTTAAGTGGAAAAGATCGTGAAGCGAAATCTGCGAGCCCACGCATCAGACCGGCTGCTTCTCTTGTGGCTCGGGCTCGACGGTCCAGCCTTCGGCTGCCATCTTCTGGTAAAGCCAACGTCTGATTTCCTCTCGAGCGGCGGAACCGACATCCGCAAAAGTTATCCCAGCTCGCCCGTTCGTGCCGGACCACGCCAGCCTGGCCTGCAATTCCACAGTCCCATCCGAATCGGGGAATCCGAAACGAACCCGCAGTGCGCAATCGTGGCCCAGGGGAGTGGTCAAGCCTTCGACGCCCATCCCGCCGGCACTTAAGTTGGTGATAGCGCACGTCACCGCCTGGCCCTCTGCCGTTATCAGGGATGCTGGAACGTTCAGGTCCGCGCGGAAGTCCTGCTGCTCTTCGTAACTTAACGACCCGAGCGCAAGGGCCGTCGCGCGCCGAGCCGAGGAGAGCCCATATTGCCGCAGCTTTCGACTTAGAGTCCGTCGCGAGATACCGAGTTGCGCAGCGGTCTTGCCTCGATGTCCACGCGTGTTCTCCAAGGCTTTCCCGATGGCCTGGGCCTCCAGGCTGTCTAGTCGAGTGTCAGACGGGGTACTCTCCATTTGCCCGCTGTCATCTGTATGGGCGTTTGTAAGTTCCTTGCGAACCTCCGCAGATCCAATCTCCGCGCCTGATGCTGACACCATGACTTTGTTCACCACATTCTGCAGTTCGCGAACATTCCCTGGCCAGGAGTAGGACTCGAGTGTCCGCAAGGCATCGCGAGAAAACATGAGACCGCTTCCTCCCTGAGCGAGAAGGTGCTCGGCCAGGGCTACGATGTCGTCGGGCCGCTCGCGCAGCGGCGGCACGCAGAGCTCAAACTGACTGAGGCGATGGTAAAGGTCTTTACGGAATCGCCCTGCGCTTACTTCCTCTTTCAAATTGCGATTAGTGGCGGCGACCACACGCACGTCCGTCGTAATCTTGCGATGCCCGCCCAGCCGATAGTACGGGGCCCGGTCCAGGATGCGGAGCAGTTTCACCTGCACCTTGAGATCGAGTTCTCCGATTTCATCCAGGAAAATAGATCCCTGATGGGCGAGTTCGAAAAGTCCAGGCTTGGCCGTGTCGGCTCCGCTGAACGCGCCCTTTTCGAAGCCGAATAGTTCGCTCTCCACCAGGTTTTCGGGTAAGGCCGCACAGTTGATGTCAACGAACGGTTTGTTGGAGCGCAGGGAATGCTCGTGGATGGTGTGTGCGATCCTTTCCTTACCGGTGCCAGTTTCGCCAACAATCAGTACCGTTCCGACATGGCGCGCCACCCGCTCCACCATGGCCATAAACTTGCGCATGACCTCGCTGGCCACGATGAACTGCGGACCTTGGACCGGGTTGTCGGAAGTCGTCAGCGTGGCCATTCTATCCGGGCGGAAAATCGTGTCATTGGATTTATCTGAAACCGCAACCTGAACCCTGCGCCGCAATGCCTGCACCGCGTCGAGCTATCCCCCAAGAATGTCACAGCGATGGTTGACATCTAGCACCTGATACGGTTCCTGCGATCACTTTAGTAATGAGCCGGAACCTGTTACCAGGTTGCTTGCGCTTGGCGCACATGGGACAGTTTGTCTCCGCCCCGATTCAGACGCCAGTCAACCATCTTTTTCTTTTTCAGCCGTTTAGCACGCTTGGCTCTGGTCACTCCCGTGCTCTATCACGCAGGGGCGAGGGTGTTCGTGAATGCGAAGGGTGGCAATGGGGGAATAGGTTCTAAAACCAAGGTAATGGCGATACCCCTCGGCGCGGTTCTTAGCGAGTGCAGAAACAGCTAAGATGTTTTTTTCCATGCCAATACGAGCGAGAATATTCATCGCGGTTACGGCGGCGTGTGGCGCCACAGTGCTAGCGATGGCTTTGCCGCATTGGCACTCCGACGATCTGCTGAAGTTCGCCTGCTATCTGTTGATTGCGGTTCTCGCCTCCACCATGAAGGTGCGGTTGCCCGGTATCGAGGGCACCATGTCGGTGCACTTCCTTTTCGTTCTGCTCGGCATTCTCGAACTGTCACTGCCGGAGACGCTGGTCATTGGCTGCGCGGCCGCCCTGGTGCAGAGCGTGTGGAGACCCAAGAACCCACCCGAGCCGGTGAAGGTGGTGTTCAACGTCCTCAGCATGACGGCGAACGCCATCTGCCTGACTTACGTCGCCTACCATTTGTGGGCGGGATTTCTCAGGAACAGCATGCCTCTTTTGTTGGTGCTGGCGGCCTGCGCGTACTTTCTGAGTAACACCGTGCCCGTGTCGATCGTGATTTCGCTCACCGAGGAAAGGTCGCTGCGTAGAATCTGGGCGGAAACCTACTTCTGGTCATTTCCGTACTACCTGGTCGGGGCTGCTTTGGTGGGGTTCGTCAACTTCGCCAACCGCTATGTGGGGTGGCAGAGTTCGCTTCTGATCCTGCCCGTGATGTACTGGATCTACCGTTCCTATCATCTTTACCTGGGACGTCTGGAAGATGAAAAGAAACGCGTCGAGGTCGAAAAGCTGCAAGTCGAAGCCGAAAAGCGACACGTGGAACAGGTCTCTGCGCTCCACCTCCGGACAATTGAAGCCCTGGCCCTCGCCATCGATGCCAAAGATCACACCACCCATAAGCATTTGCACCGCGTGCGTACCTATGCCCTCGCTATTGCTACAGAGATGGGGCTGGACGACCAGGAACTGGACGCTTTGCGAGCCGCCGCTCTGCTTCACGACGTCGGCAAGTTAGCTGTGCCTGACCACATCATCAGCAAGCCCGGCCGTCTGACTCCGGAAGAGTTCGAGAAGATGAAAATTCACCCAGGCGTCGGAGCGGAGATCCTGGAGAAAGTAGCCTTTCCCTATCCGGTGGCTCCGATCGTGAGGTCTCATCACGAAAAATGGAACGGCAAGGGGTATCCGGACGGTCTCAAAGCCGAACAGATTCCCATCGGTGCCCGCATACTGGCGGCCGTAGATTGCCTCGATGCTTTGGCATCGGATCGCCAGTACCGCAAAGCCCTGCCCCTGGATGAGGCGATGAAGAAGGTGATCGAGGATTCCGGCATATCATTCGATCCGAAGGTGGTCGAGATTCTTCAGCGCCGTTACATTGAACTGGAGAGCGTTGCACTCAACACCCTGGCGGCAGCCGAGGAAACCGCAGCATCCACTGTGCAAAAGGTGGAACGAGGCGAAAAACCAGCTGCCGGCTTTGAGCTTAACTCCAGCCGTCGCCGCGGCAGCGAAACCGATTTCCTCTCCTCCATTGCTTCCGCCCGGCAGGAAGCTCACACTCTTTTCGAACTCAGCCAGGATTTGGGAAACTCCCTCAGCCTGGACGAGACTCTCTCGCTGGTGTCAGTACGGCTTCGCAAGCTGGTTCCTTACGATTCGATTGTCGCGTTCGTCCGGAAGGGCGATCTCCTCATTCCCGAATTTGTCAGCGGAGATAATTTCCGCCTGCTGTCATCGCTGGAAATCCCGGTCGGGCAAGGCCTCTGCGGCTGGGTCGCGGAAAACTCGAAACCCATCATTAACGGGAACCCTGCGGTCGAGCCGGGATATGTGCACGATCCGAAGAGGGTCACAGAACTTCGCTCCGCGTTGGCTGTGCCCCTGGAGGGCGTAAACGGACTGGTGGGCGTGCTGGCGCTCTACCAAGCCGAGGCCGATGCATTCACCGGCGATCACCTGCGCGTCCTGCAGGTCATTACTTCCAAGGTTGCACTTTCCATTGAGAATGCATTGAAGTATCGCCAGGCGGAGAGTTCCGCCACCAGCGACTACCTCACCGGGTTGCCGAATGCACGCGCCTTGTTCATGCATTTGGACAAGGAGCTGGCGCGGTGCAGGCGGGAAAATTCGGTCGCTGCAGTCATGGTGTGCGATTTGAACGGATTCAAACAGATTAACGATCGACATGGCCATTTGGCAGGCGACAAGGTACTCAAGCTCTTCGCTGAACTGTTGCGGAAGGTGTGTCGCGAGTATGACTACGTGGCGCGCATGGGCGGAGACGAGTTCGTCATCGTCGCGCCCAACATGGCAGTGGAGGCCGTCAGCGAGAAAGCTGTCCTGATGAGCGCCATGGCGCAAGAAGCCGGCCGCCAGGTATCCGACAAATATCTGTTGTCCTTGAGTTTGGGCGCGGCCTTCTACCCGCAAGATGGGTTGGACGTAGAGCAGCTCCTGGCCGAAGCTGACAGGAAAATGTATGCAGCCAAGCAGCTACACTACGAGCGCGCCGACGCGGAGTCGCCTCACCGGGCGAAGCACTCTCACCCGCTTTCTGTGAATTAGAACCTGGGCAACTCCGTTTCCCCTTGCCCCATCAGCGATTACGAAAGTTTCTAACCCAGCCACCATATCTTTGTTATTGAGTGAGTTAACTGATATTCGTCGTAGTGACAAGCTGCATTTTCAGGCGCCGGGACTTCCATGCGCAAACTCATCAGACACGTGGCCAGGATCGTGACGGTATTGCTGCTCGGCGGCTTTCTCGGAGCCACGCTCGTGCGCCTCGCCCCCGGACTTACCGTGGACGAGCAGGAACTGGATAGCCGCCTGAACCACGAAAGTATCCAGGCCCTCCGGCAAGCTCGCGCCATCGATGACAGCCTGCCGAGTTTCTACTTCCGCTATTTGAACCGCCTCGTGCATGGCGATCTGGGAACTTCGCGAACTCTGCAACAACCCGTGCGGCAACTTCTGGCTGAGCGGCTTCCCGAAACGCTGAAGTCCGTGGGGCTCGGATTGGCGCTGGGTTGGACGCTTGGATTGGCTCTCGCCATCGCCACCGTGATGTCGCGGAGCTGGTACGTCGATCTGGTCAGCAGCCTGCTGGCGGGCGTTTTGCTCTGTATCCCCGCCGCGGTGCTGGCACTTCTTTTCGTGATTGCGCGGGCGCCGGGGCGACTGGTCCTCGGCCTCATCGTCTTTCCCAAGGTCTTCCGTTACGCGCGCAATCTTCTGGAACGCAGCGCGTCTTTGCCGCACGTGCTCACTGCCTGGTCAAAAGGACTCGGCGGCTTTCGGATATTGCTGTGGCACATCCTGCCAGTTGCTGCTCCGCAGCTGCTGGCCTTGGCGGGAGTCTCGGTAAGCCTGGCGTTCGCGGCCGCGATCCCGGTGGAGGTCCTCTGCGATCTGCCTGGCATCGGCCAGCTCGCCTGGAAAGCTGCCTTGGGGCGCGACCTCGAACTGCTGGTGAACATAATGATGATGGTCACGCTGATTACGCTGGTGGCCAACTCCACCTCCGAACTAGTGGAGCATTCCGCGCGTACGGGGACAGCATGAAGTGGGCGCGCATCGCGGCGATCGGGCTTCTGGTGGCAATCTCGGCCGCCTGCCTGCTGGCGGAGTTTGTGGCCCCGGCTTCCTACATGCACCAGTTCCGCGACCTGCCCGATGCGACGCCTTCCCGCCAACATCCGCTCGGAACGGATGGCCTCGGACGCGACCGTCTTTCCCGGCTGCTTTACGGCACAGGCGTATCGCTCCTGTTAGCCCCGGCGGCCGCGCTGCTTTCCAGCCTGCTCGCCGCCCTCATCGGGGCCGCGGCGGGTTTTGCCGGTGGCTGGGTGGAACGCTGCATGATGGCGACGACTGACTTGTTCCTCTCGCTGCCCTGGCTCTTCCTGCTCATCACCGTTCGCGCGCTTCTGCCCCTGAACGTCTCACCGATCACCTCGGTGGTGATTACGTTTGCACTGTTGGGATGCCTGGGGTGGGCGGGGGCCGCGCGTGTGATCTGCGCTGACGCACGCACTCTCTGCCGGTCCGATTTCATACTGCTGGCCCGCGCTTCCGGAAGCGGCGGCTTGCGCCTGCTGTGGCGCCACATTCTCCCCAACCTGAGGCCGATCCTCTACGCCCAGTTCTGGATCTCGATCCCGGTTTTCATCCTGACTGAAGCCAACCTCGGCATTCTTGGCCTGGGGGTGGCGGAGCCCCTTCCTTCCTGGGGCAGCCTGCTGCGTGAGTTGGAGAGTTTCTCGGCCTTCTCCGCCCAGCCCTGGCAGTTCGCACCCCTGATCTTATTCATTGTGGTGGTCAGTTGTTTTCACCTTGCCTTGCAAGAACAGGAGCTTTCGGCATGAGGCAACATCTGCTTCGTTTGGTTTTCCTGCTTTCCGTCGTCGTCACCGCCGTTGGCGCGGCGGCGCCGTCCGGCGCCCAGTTGCGCTTCTGCCTGCGGTCGGAACCCAAGACCTTGAACCCCGTGCTGGTGGCCGATGATGCCTCGGACACGATTCGCTATCTCACGGGCGGCGTGTTGATGCGCTTGAATCGTCAGACCCAGCAACTGGAGCCCGGACTGGCCATGTCGTGGAAGGTCAGCGACAACGGCAAGACCATCAGCTTCAGACTGCGCCAGAACGTGAGCTTCTCCGACGGCACTCCGTTTTCCGCGGAAGACGTTGTTTACACCATGCAGCAACTCATGGACCCCACGCTGCACTCGCCTACCGGAGACGCGTTCCGCTCCGGCGAAGGTAAAGTCGTTACCCAGGTGATGTCCAAGAACCAGGTTACCGTCACTTTTCCCGCACCTGTCGTCGGCCTGGACAAACTGTTTGATCAGGTGGCAATCATGTCGGCCAAGTCGCCAAAAAAAGAAATGGCCGTGCTCGGCTCTTACTACGTCGCCGAAAACAAAGCGGGAGCTTACCTGATCCTCAAACGGAATCCGAACTACTGGAAGCACGACCCGACCGGAGTCCAGCTACCCTACATCGACTCCGTCCGTCTCGATATCCAGCAGAACCGTGACATGGAAATGCTGCGCCTGGTGCGGGGAGAAATCGACTTCGTCAACTCAGTGGACGCCGAGTACTACGACAAACTCGTGGCGCAAGCTCCCAACCTGGCCTACGACGCGGGCGTCTCGCTGGATTCCGAGCAGATGTGGTTCAACCAGGTTCCGACGTCGCCTCTGCCGGCTTACAAGAAGGCCTGGTTCACTTCCACCAATTTCCGGCGAGCCATCTCGCAATCCATCAATCGAGCGGATCTGGCGCGCGTGGTCTTCCGCGGCCACGCTCGGCCCGCGGTGAGCTGGGTGTCTCCCGCCAATCAGTTCTGGTTCAACCCCAGGTTGCAGCCCCATCCTTTTGACCAGAAATCTGCCCTGCAGGTGCTGGCGCAGGATGGTTTCCATATGCAGAACGGAACCCTTCACGACCGTGACGGACATGCTGTTGAGTTTTCCGTCATCACCAACGCCGGCAACAAGGATCGCGAACGCATGGCGACCATGATCCAGCAGGATCTGGCGGGCATCGGCATCCGGCTGAACATAGTCACACTGGATTTTCCTTCGCTCATCGAGCGCATCGCCCGCAGCTTTGACTACGAAGCCTGTCTGCTGGGCCTGGTTAACGACGACCTCGACCCCAATTCGCAGATGAACGTCTGGCTGAGTTCGGCTGAGAACCATCAATGGAACCCGAGCCAGAAGACTCCTGCCACCGCCTGGGAGGCGGAGATTGACGGGCTGATGCGTGCCCAAGCTTCTACTTTGGATCTGAAGAAGCGCAAGCAAGCCATCGACCGGGTGCAGGAGATTGTGTGGCAGCAGGAGCCGTTCATCTACCTGGTAAATAAGAACGCGATGTCGGCGGTGTCTACAGCCCTGCACAACGCCCGTCCTGTCGTTCTGCGGCCGCAGGTTTACTGGAACATTGACCAACTCACGCTCGGTGCCGAGCTGGCAAGGAACCGGTAATGGATCCGCGGCCGCTCTTGTCGCTGCGTCTTTCCGTGGGCTATCCCGGGAAAGCCGGAGTGTTGCGGGATCTTTCGCTCGAGCTACGCCGGGGAGAGATCCTGGGGCTGGTCGGGCAAAGCGGTTGCGGCAAGAGCACGCTGGCGCTGGCGATTCTTAAGCTGCTTCATCTGAAGAACGCAAAAGCGGAGGGCTCGATCTTCTTTAACGGTCGCGACCTCATGCCGCTGAAAGAACGCGCCATGCGTCAGTTGCGCGGTAAGGAGATCGCGCTGGTCCTGCAGAGTCCGATGTCCTCGCTCAACCCCGCGCTCCGGATTGGCACCCAATTGGAAGAAGCCTGGAACATTCACCAGCGGTCCACCCGCGAGGAATGCACTCGGGCACTGCGGGAGACCCTGGAGAACGTCAGCTTGCCGGTAGACGATAAATTCCTGCGCAGATATCCGTCGCAACTCAGCGTCGGCCAGGCGCAGCGGGTGCTCATTGCCATGGCGGTACTGCACCGGCCTCCGTTGCTGATTGCGGATGAACCTACCAGCGCGCTCGACATTATTACGCAGTCAGAAATCCTGCAGCTGTTTTCAGGGCTTAGCCGCAGGCTGGGAATGAGCATTCTTTATATCTCGCATGACCTTCTCTCGGTGGCGAGTATCAGCCAGCGTGCGGCGGTCATGGAACGGGGAGAGATCGTCGAGTGCCGCAGCACGGCAGACCTGTTCGCCAGCCCGGCGCACCCCTACACCCGCAAACTGATTTCTGCTCTTCCGATCGTTCCGCGGTTCGCAGCTGCGGCGGCGGGCAGCGGAATGGTCTGAGCGGTTGATCTCTGCATCTTTCGCCTCTGTGCTCCACGAAAAATTCCATCCGTACTCGCAAGCTCAAGGAAATGCTTAATTTACGTGATTGGCGCAATTTCCGGGGGGGACGGTGGAGGCGAGAAGCTCGGTTCTAAGGGAACCATGTCGAGTCAAACGACGGATGCTCCGAAAGGCGATGCCGGGTGCGCGAAACCCACTGTGCATCAACCTTTTGGAGCATCCATAATCTTAATTTTGTTGGCTAGAGACTTGTTGAGTCCGCGCCAGCTCGGGCCTGTCGGGAAAAACCCCAAATTAGCTGCCCCACATTGCGTTGCCGGCTTTCGTGTTCGTCCTGACTTTCATCGGATTGATCCTTTGCCTGGGATTCTTGCTGCTCGGTTATCTTTCAGCCCTGGTTTCGGACTGCCTGGAAAGCTTTTCCACCTAGCTGCCCCACAATGCGTTGCCGGCCTTCGTGTTCGTCTTTACTTTCATCGGATTTCTCCTTTTCTGGGATTTTTGCCGCTCGCTTACTTTTGGCCCTGGTTCTGGACTACTTGGGAAGCCTCTCGGATTAGCTGCCCCACATTGCGCTGCCAGCTTTCGCGTTCGTCTTTACTTTCATTGGATTGCTCCTTTCCTGGGATTCTTACCAGCTCGGCCATTGTTGTACTTTCAGGAAGCAGTCGAACTAGCTGCCCCACATTGCGCTGCCAGCTTTCGTGTTCGTCTTTACTTTCATCGGATTGCTCCTTTCTTCCTGATTTGCTTGTCTTTCGACCTGCCTGACGCACTTTAGTAATGCAAGCGGCAGGCCAAAGGTAACCGGCCGGTTCCTGGCGATCTGCCTGGCGCGCTTCGCGTTGAAAAGAAAGGAGAAAACGATGGTTGGGCCAAGGAGCTTGTCGCTCTTGCTGCCACCGGTCGCGAGGCGACCAAGCAACCATGTTTGGTGACCTCGTATTTATGTTAGGCAGCGCACAAAAAGGGGCGGTTGGTATACTCGTCGGGTGAGCCACGATCTCGATCCGGAGGGCGTCTCCTCCAGCCCTGCCAGGCTGGAAGTGGTGGCCGGCCCGCTCGAAGGCAGGACCTTCCCGCTTGCTGAAGATGAGGTATCGATTGGTCGTGAACCCTGTAACCAGATTTCGCTGCTGGACTCGCTGGTATCGCGCCGGCATTGCGTGATCCGGAGGAAGGGTGAGGAATTTCAGCTCGAGGACCTGGACAGCCGAAATAATACTTTCGTGAACAATGTGCCGGTCAAAGAACGGCTCTTGGTCGACGGCGACCAGATCCGGATCGGTAAGTCAATTTTGGTCTTTCAAGGCCTGTCCCAGGAGCCTGCCGGCGTCAACGCTTCCGTGGAGCTCGACTCCGTGCCAACGCCGGGTGGAGCCACCGTGGTATTACGAAAGCAGGATGCGATTTACCTGCAGCCTGCGCGACTCCACGCACTGGGCGCCTCGGAGCGCACGGTTCGGGATTTGAACGTACTCCTCAACTTCAGCAAATCTCTGAACTCGGTGCACGGTCTGGCTGCTCTTCAGCAGAAAGCGCTGGAAGCGGTCCTCGAGATTTCCCCCGCCGACCGAGCGGCCATACTATTGAGGGAAGAAGGGGCTGAGGGATTTACTTCCGTCATTGGGTGGGATCGCCGGCTGGGCCCGAATCAACCGATTCAAGTCAGCCAGACGATTCTGAACCAGGTCATGGAAGAGAATCTCGCGGTGCTTTGCAACGACGTACCGGGAGACGAGACCTTTCGCGAGGCGGAAAGCCTGTTGGCCCCACGGGTGCGCGCTGTGCTGGCTGTTCCCCTGGAGGTCCAGGACAAAATCCTGGGCGCCCTCTACCTGGATACCAGCTCGAAAGGCGCCGCCTTCGATACCGCGCTCTTGCAACTGGTGACGGCGCTAGGGAACGTGGCCGCGCTGGCGATTGAAAACGCAAGCCACCTGGAACGGCTTGGGGATGAGAATCGCCGGTTACACCAGGAACTTAACATCCAGCACAGCATGGTCGGCGAAAGCCCGCCCATGCGCGAGGTCTATCAGTTTGTCTCTCGCGTGGCCGCACGCGAATCCACCGTCCTGATCCAGGGCGAGAGCGGCACCGGGAAGGAGCTGGTTGCCCGCGCCATCCATAGCAACAGCGCCCGTGCCGACCGGCCGTTTGTGGCGATTAATTGCGCCGCTATCGTGGACACGCTGCTGGAGAGCGAACTCTTTGGCCACGAGAAAGGCGCCTTCACGGGCGCTGTCGGACAAAAAAAAGGAAAGTTGGAAATGGCCGAGGGCGGGACCGTCTTCCTCGATGAGATCGGCGAACTGGCCGCACCGCTCCAGGCCAAGCTGCTTCGAGTTCTGCAGGAGCGTGAGTTCGAGCGGGTGGGCGGGCAGCGCCCCATCAAACTCGATATCCGGCTGATTACCGCGACCAATGTCGATCTGAATGAAGCCTCACGCAACGGGAAATTCCGGCAAGACCTTTTCTATCGGCTCAACGTTGTCGCGATCGAAATTCCACCTTTGAGGAAACGTGCCGAGGACATTCCATTGCTGGCCGCCTACTTCGCGGCCCGCTACAGCGAAAAGGTCAAGCGGCGCGTGGCTGGCATATCTCCCAAAGCGCGGGCTTGCCTGCTGCGTTATTCCTGGCCCGGCAATGTGCGCGAACTGGAAAACGCTATCGAGCGGGCGGTCGTTCTAGGTTCGACAGAACTGCTTCTGCCCGAAGACCTGCCCGATTCGATTCTGGAAGAAACCGCATCTTCGGGGGAACCGGGTAGCGCACTGCACGACGGCATCCGCGAGGCGAAGAAAAAACTCATCGAACAGGCGATTGAGCAAGCCAACGGAAACTATACGGAGGCAGCCGGGATTCTCGGAGTTCATCCCAACCACCTGTTCCGGCTCATCCGGACATTGAATCTCACGCCCAAGCGCCAGCGGCGGGCATGACCCGGAACTGAGAAGTATCCGCAACCGAGAACCAAACAAAAATGTTTGACCACCATCCTTACTTGCTAGGTTCCTGATTCGCAGGCTCACCACCGTCTGTGCCTTTCCCCGCCTAACTCTCCCGTTTGCAACCTCGTAGCTCTTGCGTGCGGCGCGCTGAAATTCTGGCCCCTGGTTTGCATAACCTGAGTTCGTTCGATCTCAGAGCTAAGGAGAGACCAAGATGAAAGTAAAGAGCAGCCTCAAAGCCGGACAGTCATCCGTAGCCGTTCTCGACTAGGTGAAACAGAGTCTCACAAATCAACGAAAGGAGACGAGCCATGAAAGTGAAAAGCAATCTCAAGGCCGGTCAGAGCACCGCAGCCGTTCTGGACTAATCGCACGAAGTCTTGCGAATCACAAATCTACGAGAGGAGACGAGCCATGAAGGTGAAAAGCAATCTCAAAGCCGGAGGCAGAACCGTTTGCGTCCTGGACTGATGAAAGAAATTCTACGAATCCAAAATCTACGAGAGGAGACGAGCCATGAAGGTGAAAAGCAATCTCAAAGCTGGACAAAGAACCGTAGCCGTGCTCGACTAGCGATGGCCCAACAAAATGGTTTCCAGTAAAGGGCCGCGAAGCCCTCACTTCAGGCCCTTTACTAGATAGAGGTTGGCGAGATCATGCTGAAAGGAAAAAGCGCATGCCTTTCCATCCGCCGATAATGCGAGGGTGCCGACAAACTCGGCGCCCGGTTCGGGAACCTTCAAGGTCTGCCAGGGCTCTTTATGTCCGGTCGCGATGTCGAGCCGGCTGATCTTGATGCTATCGCCCTCCGGCCGCCGCAGGAAAAGATAACGTCCGTCAGCGCTCCAGCGCACTACCGCCTCGCCATTTTGAAGTTGGCTTATTGCGCGAGTCGCTCCACCCGCAACCGGTGCCAGGGATTGACGCGTGTCGGTCGCGACGAACCACTGGCCATCGGGCGAGATGGGGCCTGCTCTGGTTCCTTCCGCAGTCAATGGTATGGCCTTCCCGGAATCCATGTCGTACATCCAGGTGCGAACCGGGCGCCCCGGCTCATTGCCTGTGAATACGATCCGCTTACTGTCGGGAAACCACCCGAGCGATTCGAAGTAGACACCGTCGACATTCAGAAAACGCGATTCTCCCGGGCCGGTCGGAAGCAACATCAGGCGTGAGCGCGCCGGCTCGCGGCGTATGCACACGACCCATTTCCCATCCGGCGAGAGCGAGGGTCGATTGCCATACCCCAGTCTGACGGCGGCGGACCCATCGGTCTTGCGCAGATAGATTGCGGCGTTGCGACCTTCGCCATAGGAGAGTTCCGCAAACAGCAGGCTCTTCGCATCACTGGAGATCTCGTAGAGCATCGACGCGTCAAGCCAGGCTAGATCGTGTTCGGTGGAATGGGCGAAGTCGATATAACGAATGCCCAGCCGCGAGTTGACCGTGCTGAGCAGCACACCGCCATCCGCGGCCACATCCTGCATCACGATCCAACCGGGAGCCTGGGCGAGAAATCGCTGCTTGCCGGCAAGATCGACCGCGTAGAGCGCGGGATCGCTACCTGGCTGGCCCGCCGAAAACCATATCTCATCTCCCCGGGGAGACCAGTTCAGCGAACCAACCGCACGCCATCCCCGGGAGAGCACTCGCTTCGACTGGTTGGGGCCCACCACGCATAAGGAGTAGTCTCCAACCTCCCAATCGAAGTCGAAGAAGGCCACGGTCTTGCCGTCACCGGACACCCGTGGCGCCAGCGGAGGCCGCGCGTCGGATTGGTAAAGCACGGTTCCGATGGGATACTCGAGGCGATGCTTTCCCGCGATGGTTCGCACCACGGCGAGAGAGTCCCCACCTGGACTCCAGTCCGCACCGCTTACGTTTTCCAGCATTTCACGAGGGGCGCCTCCGCTGAAGGGCACGCTCGCAAGCGTACCGACGGTATCGTCGCCCAGCAGAATCGCCATTTCGCCGGTGCGGGAGATGGCCAGAACTCTTCCTGTGGGAAGACCCAAAGGCCGGGCTTCGCGATTGCCCGGCTGAGTGGAAAATAACGTTGACGGATTGCCGTCCCACTCGGCGCTGTAGACGACCGCGTCAGCGGGGCCGAACTTGGCTGCGGTAATGTCGCCCCGCCGGAACGTCAGACGTTGGAAGGTGAGAGGCGCTGCGCGTAAATACCTCCGCACCGAATAGGCGCCCAGACCCAGTCCAGCCAGCAGCAGGCCCAATGCCCCCAGGATCAGCCAGCGTTTGGCGGGAAGTGCCGTGCGTTTTCCCGCGATGGTTGGCTTCCTGAGATCGACGCTGCTTGATTCCATCTCATCCCGCAACTCGTCCAGAGCGACTTTCACGTCGGCCATGCTCTGCCAGCGCCGCGCCGGATCCTTTTTCATGCACCGGGCGATGATCCGGTCCAGTTCCGGTGGAATGTCAGGTATGGCCTGCGAGGGAGGTTGCGGTTCTTTGTGCAGAACTGCCGAAAGTGAGGACAGCTTGGATTTGCCGGTGAAGGCACGCTGTCCGGTAAGCAGTTCGTAGAGCACCGAACCGAACGAGAAAATGTCGGAGCGGGCGTCGACTTTCTTGCCTTCCGCCTGTTCCGGAGACATATACGCGACGGTGCCGAGGATGGTCCCTTCTTCGGTGAGAGGCGCACCGTCACCGTGGAGAGTTTCCGCAAAGGCATCGGCCTCCCCCTCCTCGTTCAGCTTGGCGAGCCCAAAATCAAGAACCTTTACCACGCCTTGCGGTGTGACCATGACATTCGAGGGCTTCAGATCGCGATGGACGATTCCCGCCGCGTGAGCGGCGGCGAGGGCGTCGGCGATCTGTGCTGAATATTTCAATGCGGTGCGAACCGGCAGACCTTTGCGCCCGATCAAGTGATCGAGCGTCTCGCCGGCCACGTACTCCATGGCAATGTAGCGAACCGCCTTACCGTCTATCTCCTGAGTGTCGATGTCATAGATGGTGACGATGTTGGCGTGATTCAATGACGAGGCAGCCTTGGCTTCCTGCACGAACCGCTTTTCGCGGTCCGCACTGACCGCGGAAGAACTCAGGACCTTGATCGCAGCCATCCGGTCGAGATGCGAATCCACGGCTTTGTACACGACACCCATTCCGCCGGCACCGAGCCTGGACTCGATGCGATAGGAGCGAAGTGTTTTGCCGACCATGGGTGGACCTCTTGACTATCAACCTGTTGAGGGCTGCAATTCTAATCTAGTCTAGTGGACTCGTCTCATGGATGCGCGACCACCAGCAGAGTGCGCGCTCGCCGCAGCACGCAATCGAGTGCCCGCCTGACATTTTCCGGGTCGAGAGCCGCAAAGCTCTCGTCGAAGATCACCACTTCCGCACCCTGAAGCAACGCCCGGGCAATATAAACCCGGCTGCGCTCCCCGTGAGAGAGCTGCCAGCCGGTGTCCCCGACCATCTGCAGCATTCCCGCCGGCATTCTATTCAACAGGGGCTCGAGGCCGAGTTCCAGACAGATCTGCGACGCCTCGCGCATGTCCTCTTCGTGGGGCGGCCAGCGGCGCCCCATTAATAGGTTGAACGCGAAGGTTTCAGTGAGCACATGATTCTCGTGGAACTGGGGTGCGGACACAACTCGTTGACGCCAGCCCTGCTCACCCAGCGTTTGCCGGTCCAGCCCGTGCAGTAAAAGCAGGCCGGAGTGCGGCACCCGCAAACCCACAAGCAAGGAAGCCAGCGTGGATTTGCCTCCACCCGACGCCCCCTCCAGCAGGAGCCGGTCGCCTCGACGGATGCTGAGGTTACATCCTCTCAGCACCGGCTCGCCACGTTCCTGGTAGCGGAAGACGAGATCGTGAGCTTCCATCACCGCCTGGTCTCCATTCTCGTCGTTTCGGGCGGGGCTGGTGAGCGCAACCGCGGGAGAGCCCTGAAGCTGCGGCCTTCCCGCGGCCTGAAAGAGTGGAGCAACCTGTTGCCAGGAAATGATGGCGTCGGCCAGGGAAATCAGTCCCAGGGAGAGCCGGTTCAGCGCACGGTACGCCAGCAGGATGCCGCCGAGGGAAATCGCGAGCCCGATGCTCAGGCCCTGACTGGCGACAAACGCTCCGGTCAAACCGAGCATGCCCAGAAGCAGCCAGCCGCGCGGCGCGAGGGCCATCAGCAGCGCCGCCGCACCGTCCATCTTTTTCGACATTTCCAGGTAGCGCTCTAACTCCTCGTCTTCACCATCGTGCCAGTGCTGGCGGGCTTCCTGCTCGAGGCGGGTACGGTGCCCGACCATTCTCTCGGTGAGATCGTTGGTCATGGACAGCCTCGTTTCCGTCCAACGCTGCCGTTGCCGGAAATAGCGGGCTCCCATGAACACCGTGAGCGCGAGCCACGCCGGCAAAAGAATCAACTCCAGCCCGCGGCCCACGCCCAGCGAGAGAACGACTTCGGCGGCAATCAATTCGATGGCAGCCGTCAAACCCTGAAAACCCACGCTCAGCGCCAGCGATTCGACCGCTTCCGATTCCATTACCTCACCCAGAAACTGGCCTGCCCCCTTGTGCCGGATTTCCTCGGGCCTTAGACGAAGTGCGCCGAAAAGAAGCCGCTGTTTGAAGAGAATTCCCCCGTTGATGGCCAGAACGCCCTGCAGCCACGTACTGAGAACACGGAAAGGAACCAGGGTAAGCAGAATCAGCGCCCACGCCAGCAACCAGCCATGGTCCAAATGTCCGGAAAGCGCGGCGCGCCCGATGAGCCACCAGGAAACAATCAGCAGGAGATACTCAGCCGCATGCGCCACCAGCAGCGTGCCCAAACGTCTCGGTAAACGGAGTCGTCTCGCCTGGCTCCAGAAGCCTGCGCCGGGCGACTGGCGAAGCAGCCAACATCCGCCAACCTCTTTGGCTCTCAGGCGTTCCACCAAGAGTGCCGCCCTGGCGGCGCCCCGGCGCGCATCCGCGATGCCGGCTTCGTTCAGCAGGCAGTCAATTTCAGGTGCGGCGGTCTGCTCCAGCGCGCTACAGAGCAGAGTGCGCACGGCTGTTAATTGCAATGGCACGGTGCGCAGATCGGGAGCGAGCACCGATATGCGTTCCCGGCTTCGGCGAAAAAGGGTTCGAGGCAGAAGAAAAAGGAATCTGGGCGGGCCGTTTCCCGGCACTTGCAGCACTGCCGGGCCGGCGTTCTCTATGAGTCGCTCCAAACCTTCGTATGGCACTGCCGAAGGCTCAGCTTCCAGGCCCAACCAGGTAGCCGCCGACTCGATCCACTGGCTAAGTGCATCCCGGCCCGCGGCCGTATTGTCCAGGGAAGCAAGCGAGCCTGGAGGATGCGGGACCTGCACCGGTGAGGGGTGGAGCTCGCTTCTTCGGGCCAGAGCCTCGAGGCCAGACCCGAGCTCCGGCAACGACCATAAAAGCGGCGACAGCTCTTCTTCGGCACCGAGTTTCATACCGAGGCCCGTTGCAACTCCTCGACCAGGCGGCCATCTTCCAGCCGCAAGTGGCGCCAGCGGCCGCCCGACCACGATCCTTCCCGTACACTTTCCTCGGCTTCCAGGAGCGCTCGATAACGGGAATTCGCCTGTCGAGCAAGCTCTGCCGGGTTGCCGTCCTCGACGATGCGGCCATTCTCCACCACCAGCGCGCGAGGAAATGTCATGGTCTCGTCCACATCGTGCGTAACGCACAGCAGGGTCGCGCTTTCCCAGTGACGGCGCGCGCGCGTCAGCAGCTCTCGTCGCTGACGCCGGTCCAATCCGCGAAATGGTTCGTCAAGCAGAGCGAGGCGCACGCCGCGTTTCAGCAGGGCGCGTCCCAAGCGGACACGTTGGCCTTCCCCACCAGAAACCAGGCCGCCGCTCTCTCCCAGAACCGTTTGCAGTCCATCGGGCAATTTTTCGAGAAGCTGGCGCAGTTCGGATTGTTCCAGCAAGTCTGCGGTCGGCACCCGGTCCGGATTGCCATAACAGAGATTGGAAAACAGGGAGCGATTCCACAGTTGCACCGCCGGATCTATCCACGCCGTCCGGCTGCGCAGCTGATCCAGATGGGCGCCCTCAAGCGGACTGCCATCGACCAGGACGCTACCCTCCGCTGGTCGATACCATCCCAGAAGCAGGCCCAGCAAGCTCGATTTGCCCGCACCCGAGACCCCGACAATGGCTACGTGGTCACCCGGCTCAATCTTCAGGTTGATCGCTTCCAGAATTGTGTGTCCTGCGGCGTGCACATTTACCTTTGCCAACTCGATGGCTACGCCGCCGGACATCTCCTCGGATATCTCCTTAGATATTTCCGCCGACTCAAATTCATTTGCAACCGAAACGGAAGAGACCTCTCGCGCCGGCTTAGGGGCGGCACTCTTGTCTTCGGGGGCGCCGATCGGCTCCAGCAGGCGGAGGGTGACGTTGCGGTAGGAGGGATATTGGCGCGCGACCTGCGCGATTTCCTCACCCAACACAGGCAGATTGAGCGCCCAATACACCAGCAGCAGCGCCCCTCCGGTCTCACCCGCGCGGCCAATGTGGTTGAGCATCAGCCATGCCGCCAAGCCGAATCCGGTCAGCCCTTGCAACGCTTCGACCCAAACCGCCAGACCTTGTAACGAAAATGATGCACGAGCCCACTCCACGAGTAAGCTCTCATGTTCCCGACGCAAGGCGCGTTCGGCCCTGTGCGTGAGCACGGGAACAAGGCCCAGCAGGGCGTCCAGATAGAAGCGGCTCAGGGCTCCTGTGTGGTTGCGCACCCGGAGGTCACGCTCGGTGAGCATCGGCTGCACGATAAGCGGTAGCGTCACTGCCAGCGAGGCGGCGATAAGAGCTGGCACAGCCAGACGAATATCCAGCCAGATGATTCCCGCAACCGTGACCATGAGTTCGAACACGGAACGGAGAAGCTGCCCGCCCAGTCTGGGCAGCAGGCGTATGCGATGCGTACTATGACTTCGCTCCGCCATGTCGGAAGTCAGGCGGCTATGAAAGTATCGGTCCCCCAGCTCGGGAATTTTTTCCAGGAAGGCAATGCGCAAGCGCGCCTCGAGATGCCTTCCAATGCGCAGGACGCTGGAGGCGATCGGCAGCTCAAGCAGCATGAGAGCGGTCAGAAAAACCAGCAGGGCCGTCATCACGCCCAGCCGCTGTCCCGACAACCCGAACTCCCGCGGCAGGTCCAGCAGACTGCGAAACAGAACTGCCTCAATCAACACTCCGATGGTCGCGAGGCCAAGAGCGGCCACTGCTGCCGCAGGCGCACCCAATCCGTCCGGCTTCAGCATCTTCAGTAGTTCAACCGCAGGCCGACTCGACTTTTCCGCCAGGGCAGCAGCCACTTCCAGTGGAAGCTTTCCCGTTTCCGCGACCGCAGATTCCGCCCTGCGTCCCTTCACATGCACCAGCACGGCGCCCTTAAAGAAGACTCGTTCTTCTCCCTCTTCGGGCGGCGCCGGCCACGCAGACCAATAGTTGAACGGGATTACGCCGTGTCCCTCTTTCGGGTCTCGGCTGGCTTGTTCCAGGAGCCGTTCCAGCACTCGCCCAGCTTCGCCTCCTCGGCGTAGGCCTCCGGAGCGGACGATTGCACCCAGGCTGCGCGTGCCGGCCTCCAGGCGGGCCAGAGCTCGCCATCCGGGAGCGTTCAGCGCGGATTCGACAAGGCGCCTCGCCGTCTTCCCTGGGATACCCAAATCGTCCAATTTCCGCCGCATGGGCAGAGTGAATTTCTCCGACTCCGCCCATTCCCTCCAGCCTTGAGCGGAAACCGGAAGCGCGTGGATATAGAGGCTGGAAACAAAATGCGCTTTAGGCTCCCATTGGCGGCCGATGGCGGGATCCATGACTTGCAGCAGCGCGCCGTGGATGCGCCAGGCGACCACGAAGTGAGTCAGTTTGCTGGCACGCAGAACGACCGCAATTGCAGGCAAGAGGTTGGCTTCGGGAAGCAGCACAAAATCCGCCGGCACCATGATCTGTTCGGCTTCCAGTCCAAGTTGGGTCGCAACTTCTTCCATGGTGTCGATGGAAGTGCCGTCGACGTCGGTCTGGCAGGCTTCCCGCAAGCGCCCGTAGCTGACGGGTATGCCAAATCCCTCGGCCAGACACTTCAACGACGCGGGCCCGCAATCCATGGCGGAGGTCTGCACGACTTCCGGAACAAATATGCGCTGCCGGCCCAGGTTCATTGCGGAGTCACCGCGCTTAGGTCTGGGAGATTGCTCTTGGGGCCAGCCAGCAAACTTCCCGCCGTGCGCAGTACAAGGTTCGCTGGCGAGAGAGTTTCAATCTCAACTTCAACCGAGCCGGGCAGGCCATGTTGGAGGGGAATGCGAGATTCGGAATTGGAATCGAGCGCCATTTCCACACGGATGCTGCCATCGCGAATCTCGCTGGCCACATTAGTGATGGTTGCAGCGACGCTTCCATACTGCGCCCAGGGAAAACCTTCGAGCCGCAGGCGCGCGTGCTGCCCCGGACGAATTCGGCCCAAAGCTGCCGGCGGATCGAAGTTCGCCACCACCCGCAGTTTTCCCGAGGGCACGACGGCTGCGAGTTTGTCGCCTTCGTGGACTACCGCTCCGATCCTCAAGGGCGCCACTTCGCCCAACTTTCCGTCAACCGGGGCGCGAATATACCTGCGATCGACTTCTTCTTCCAGGCGCTGCAGGGTCACGCCGGCAGTCGCACGATCGCCGCGCAACTTGTTCAGTTCGCTTGTCAGCTGCTCGATATGGGCCCGTCTCTCGTTGGTCCGTGTGCGTTGTTCTCCTTCCAGACGCACGACCGCGTAATGCATGCTGTCGGCTGCCGCTCGGCGCTGCTGGGCATCGGCTACGGTCCGGTTCAAGTCCAGCTCGGCAATTACGCCGGCGTTATACATCTTGCGTAATCGCTCCGCTTCCGCCTGCGCGAATTGTGCTGCGGCTTCGGCCTCGCGGTAATGGGCGCGGGCTTCTTCCAGGGCATCCTTGGCCGATTGCTGATCCTGCTCCAGAGCCCGCTCTTCTGAGGCAATCTCTTCTTCGCGGGAATGGATTTGCGGATTCGCGCCGGCCAGTTGCGTCTTCTCTTCGGTGAGCTGAAATTGCTGAGCCCCAGAGTCGAGCTCTACCAGAACATCCCCAGCCTTTACTTCCTTGTCGATCACCAGATGGGTCGCCACGACTCGGCCGCTGACGATCGATTCAACTGGATGTGCCGCCCGATCTACTTCCAAATCGGCTTTATTTGTGACTGCGTATACCGACACTCGCGCCAGAAAGAACCAAATCATCCACCCGGCCAGCAGGAAGGCCGCCAGAGCGAGACCCAGGTAAGAACGCTGGGAGTTGTCGGCTTCGAGAGAGCGAACAGATCGAAAAAAAGTGGATGCCATCCGGTCAGAATCCTCACATTTGGGGACAGTTTTGGTTCCGAGATCTTGCTTGCCTTCGAACCGTCTTACCTTTGAAACTGATTGCTTTCGGTTTCTTAGCCTCTAACCTCTCCCATAATTTTCACTTTTTTCTCGACAACCGAGAGACCGAGCCCTGACCAGCCGATAGCGGAACGTGGCTAGCGCACTCAAGCTCTTGTGAGATACCGGCGGGAACTTAATGCCCGTCAGTCTCCTAGACAGCTAAGGAGTCTATATCACCTTGGCGGGGTTTGGAGCATCTGGATTGGCTCGGCATCTGTAGCGGAAAGTCGCTGAATTTACAGGTCCTAAAGCCTTTGAATCGGAGAACTCACAAGACGGGATCAAGCGCAACATCATGTTGCTTGCACCGGACACGGTAATATACCGGTGCAAGACAGTCCACGCTTATGACACGAGCAACGACGCAGGCGATTTCACCGTTCTTCATCGTCAGCAACGTCGATCAAACCATTGCATTTTACTGCGGCAAACTTGGCTTCGAGACGAAATTCCAGCAGCCGGATCGAAACCCTTTTTTCGCCATCGTCGGCCGCGACGGAGCGCAGATCTTCGTCAAATCCGATAAAGACACGTCGCCGCTGCCGAACCCCAAGCGTAATCCCTCCATGAGGTGGGATGCCTACGTCTATGCACCAGACCCTGATGCGCTCGCCGTCGAATTTGCCGATCATGGCGCAGCATTCAGCGTACCGCTCAAGGATACCCACGATGGTCTCCGCGGCTTCGAGATTTGCGACCCTGACGGCTACGTCTTGTTCTTCGGCCGACCAAGGTGCACGGCCGCATAGCGACCACGGGCGCTGGATGAATTTCTGAGTTGGCGATGCTCTGGCCAAACGTCCCCTAATCGGTAGATGGCAAAAAATCCCGATTTCACCCACAACCGGGTCGTGAGTGTAAACGCCTGTTTTCACCAGTTACCGAAAGGAACGCACGCAAGTCACTGGAAACCTCAACCTAGCGGGCCTATCATCGAACGGCCGTGACAGTGAAGAACTTGCAGACTGGTGCATTGACAGTATCAGGCCTCTTCGTTCCCATTGCCTTCGCCGGAGAAAGCTGGCTCAGTCAGTCCAAGTTCTTCGGCAGCGCGTTCTTCGTTGCCCTTTACGCTTGTGTACTCATTGCAGTTAGTAGCACGTTGGTGCGCTATCGAAGGGAGCAGCGCGTTTCTCTGGCAAGTTGGCGTCGCACGCCTTACGCACTCGGACTGATCCTTCTAGTTTTGCTGTCGTTCTGCCCATTGGCAACGTGGCCTATCGCGTTGAGCCAGACAAGTCATCATCCTGACTATTTATTTCTGTGCTTGTTCGGGGCAAATGTCACCGCAGCGATTCTTCTCTGGTTCGGCAGCGGTTGGCCACGGCTCGGATTGACCGTTGTAGCTTTCTGGATTTGCTTCTTATGGGCGTTCCCACTCGGTGTTGGAGTCTAAGCGACCCCGAAGATTCAAGGTAGCCTTCCCTGTGCCGTTGATCGTTGGTGTGACATCGCCATTACACTCATGACCCTGTGACAGGGGTTTTGAGTGTAAACGCCTGTTTTCGACAGGTATCGCTAAAAGTGGTTTGCCCGTCTACGACTTGTGTGCCGTGTATCCGAGCGCGACAATATGAGGCAAAAGAGGTGTTATGACTCGACTTGTCGCTCTTACGCTCGTCTGTGCTGTGGCCTTACCCACCGCTGGACAAACCAAGTTTCTCGTACCCGCGGCACGAGTACCCTCGACCGCCATCTTCGACTCGGTTCGCAGTTTCGCCCTTCCGACAACCTGCGACGATAAGGGCAACGTCTACGTGAAGCTTCTGCCTCCTGATGGAGACGAGAGCGGCCCTCTGCTCATGTTTTCCAAAAGCGGAGTCCAACAGGCGAAGTTTGATATGTCGGGTGCGCTGGGCTTCAACGTCTTCGGCATACGGCCGAAAGGGGGCATTGCAACTGTGCGGGACGAGCAAGGAATGTCGGTTGTCAATTTCGGGCCTGACGGAAAGCGAGAATCAGTAGTTCGTCTCGATCCCGCTCATTTTTTCCCGTCCCAGCTTGCTATATTCCCCTCAGGCGAAATGCTGCTGTCGGGCGTTCAGACGAGAACTCGGGAAGACCCGGACATCTACAGGGCATATACGGCAATCTACGACGCCGGGGGCCATCTGGTGAAACAGTTGACCCTCGACGAAGATCGTGAGATTGAGCGCGCCATCGAAGCTGGGGATGCTCGTTACGTGCGAAATCCAAAGCAGGGCAATAAGGCGGTGGCCCTTGGGGTCGCCGCGTCAGGAGACGACGGCAATGTTTACTTGATGCGGAGAACATCCCCCGCGACTGTATACGTGATCTCCTCGACGGGCGAAGTGGTGCGAAAACTGGTTATTGCGCCGCCGTACGCCGGACAAATGCCAGCAGGAATGCAAATTTCCAAGAACAGACTGGCTATGCAGTTCTATCGTGAATGCGCATCCCTAGCTTGTGAGGGCGCGAGTTACACAGTGGTAGACGCGACCACGGGGGAGAAGCTTGCCGATTATGCTGCCGGGGATGATGTGGCTGGCACCTTCACTTGCTACGCTCCTGATCCTGATCGCTTCCTCCTCTTGCAGATGTCGGAGGAGCATCGCTTAGGGATTCTAGAGACGCGGCCAAAGTGATTGTCGCTTCGTTCTTTGGACACCTCGTTTGTGATAACTGTTGAAATATCGCCATTTCACTCATTGACCGGGTTGTTGGTG